>Ga0102589_1001995_pt1 | contig 25103 bp, 27 predicted proteins | sample AraplaMF_Col_mLB_FD_76858 | JGI IMG/M metagenome (GOLD analysis project Ga0102589, IMG submission 76858) | Arabidopsis root microbial communities from the University of North Carolina, USA - plate scrape MF_Col_mLB | ecosystem: Host-associated > Plants > Roots > Endosphere | place: USA... | reverse complement strand
GCATCTGTGTCTGGGTTTTTATGCCCGAAAACTAGTACTTTTTCCATGATTTCCACCTCTTCATGAAAAGGATATCTTAAAGAAGCAAATATGACAATATTTTAAACACATTTTTTATAAATAAAATAAAGGTTCTGCCCTATTTTACACAAAAAAACATCTTACTTCTCCTATATAAGAGGAAAAAAACATGAAAAGCAGAATAAAATCATAAAAAGTCCATTTATTAAAAGGAGGTTTTCCGTTATGCCTATTATCAAGCTTGAAAATGGTGTGAACTTATACTACGAAGAGCGCGGAGAAGGTACACCCATTCTTTTTATTCACGGCGTCTGGATGAGCAGCCGTTTTTTTCATAAACAAATCCCTTATTTCAGTGAAAAATATCGTGCGATTTCAATTGACTTACGAAGTCACGGGCGCTCTCCCCATATTGAAACTGGACATACAATTACAAACTATGCCCATGATGTGCATGCTTTTATAGAAAGTTTATCTTTAAAAGATGTTATCTTAGTCGGTTGGTCAATGGGAGCATTTGTTGTATGGGAATATATAAAGCAATTTGGAGAACAAAATATTAAAGGTTCTGTTATTGTTGATGAATTAGCATCAGATTTTAAATGGCCCGATTTCCCTATTGGTGCCTTTGATTTCCCAACACTTATTCATTTCATGAGAGAAGTTCAAACAAATCAAGTTGAGTTTCTAAAGGGTTTTATCCCTCTCATGTTTAAAAATCCCCTTTCTACAGAAGATTCAACTTGGATGCTTGAGGAGGTAACAAAGGTTCCAGCATCTATTGCGAGCGCGATTTTATTCGATCAATCTGTTGTTGATTATCGGAAAGAATTAAATGCAATTACAAAACCAACTTTACTTTGTTTCGGTAGAGAAGAAAAATTAATTCCAGTTGCTGCGGGCGAACATTTACACGCACATATTAATAACTCTCAACTCGTTATTTTCGAAAACAGCTGTCATTGTCCATTTCTAGAAGAAGCTGATCATTTTAACAATGTGCTACATTCTTTTATTCAATCACTGTCATAACGTATTTTTCAAAGGACCTAGTATGTTAAAACTTTAAAACTCATTTTTTAATCAAAACAAAAAGGCCATTTAAAACAATGGCCTTTAAAATTAATTTCTGCACAATTCCTTTTACTCAAAATTTTTATCTTCTATTTTATTAAGTTCGCCCCTTACCCACGATGCTTCTAAAGTATCTTCTAGGAAACGAGAAACCAACTTTAATTCATTTGGATTATATCTATTTAAAAATCGAATAACTCCTCTATTACTTACATCATGCAACGCCCGGTGTAAGTAAAACAGTTCTTTTCCTAAAGAGGTTGTTTTAAATAAGATTTCCTTTTTATTATTTGGAATCGTTTCTGTCGTGATTAATTTTTTAGTAACTAATCCCTAACGCAATGAGCTGTTTTTCGCGTTTTGTGAATGCACCTTCCTGGAAACAAGCTTGTGTAAATGCATGATATGTTTCTGTGATTTCTGGAATTGGTTTTAAAAAATTTCCAATGCCTTCTTTATAAATGAAGTAATACATCATTTATAAAACCATGTTGTTGATATATTATCGTAAAAGATATAATTTTCAGTTTTTTAACCTTAAAAATATATAACGCTACAATTTCACACTATCATCTACTGGTACTTTTCTTCTAGAAATTTCATTTTCACCTTCTTTACACTTTTCTTCCCAAAATACAACACCTTCAAGCCCTACTTTTTTAGGGTCAAATATTGGATCTTTCCCTTCTTTTTTCTGCGTTTCATAATCTTTTAATACTTTTAATGCCGTCTTACTTAACAATAAAATCGCTAAAAGATTCAGCCATGCCATACTGCCTATCCCTAAATCTCCAAGATTCCATAAAAGTGAAGCTGATTCCACACTACCGACGTAAACCATAATTAAAAATCCGAATTTCAAAATCGTTTTTAACCATTTAAATTTCAATTTATGATCCAAGTAAGTAAGTGTAGTTTCGGCAATATAGTAATATGCTAGTAGAGTTGTGAATGCAAAGAAAAAGATTGCGATTGAAATAAATAATGGACCAAAACCTGTCATAACAGTTTCAACTGCTTGTTGTGTGTAAATTGGCCCTGCTTCAACATTCCCCATATTTTTCACAATGGCGCTCTTTCCTTCAGGTATGACATTGTACATCCCTGTTATTAAAACCATGAGAGCTGTTGCTGTACATACAACAATTGTATCGATGTAAACCGAAAATGCTTGTACTAACCCTTGTTTAGCAGGATGTGATACTTCAGCAGCTGCAGAGCTATACGTTGCTTCTCCAACACCAGCAACATTTGAAAATACAGCTCGTTTCACTCCCCATGCAATGGCTGCCCCAACAATTCCGCCAAACATTTCATCGATTCCAAATGCACTTGAGAAAATAAGTGTGAACATATTAGGGATTTCCGTTATATTAGCAATTAAAACGATACATGTAACAATTACATAACCAATTGCCATAAACGGTACTAGAGTTTGAGAAACAGCAGCAATTCTCTTTACTCCGCCAAAAATAATCGCTGCCAGCAATACAACTAAAAATACACCAGTCATATATTTACTAATACCAGAAGAATTTTCAAATCCAACCGCAATGCTACTTGATTGAATCCCTGGCAATAAAACGCCGTATGAAATCGTCACGACAACCGCTACAATGACGGCAAACCATTTTATTTTTAAGCCTTTTTCAATAAAATATGGTGTACCACCTCGATATTCATTTCCTACCTTACCTTTATATACTTGAGCAAGCGTTGACTCAACGAATGCACTAGCTGCTCCTAATAGAGCCATCACCCACATCCAAAACACAGCTCCTGGACCACCAAAAGCAATAGCTGTCGCTACACCAGCAATATTTCCAATTCCGACCCGGCCCGATAACGCTAAACAAAATGCTTGAAATGAAGATATCCCGGTCTCTGAGCTCTTTCCTTCAAATAATAGTTTGATCATCTCTTTAAAATACCGAATTTGTAAAAACCGAGTAGCAATTGTGAAATACACGCCTGCTCCTAACGCAAAAATAACTAATCCTATACTCCATACTTGTCCTACTAACCACTCTACTAACTTTTCCATCCCAATCCCCCTCATAATTGTGTGAAAAAGAGTTATTTATTGCGTGCTTAAAAAATAAAACGGACAACCTCACCGTTCATTCAAGTTGTCCGTTCACTCTTCCTATTTGATCATTATTTTATATTAACCCAAACACTCTTTACTTCCGTGTAGTTATCAAGTGCATACGACCCTAATTCGCGTCCAATTCCGGATTGTTTGTATCCGCCAAATGGTGCCGCTGCATTTTCTAAATTATAATCATTAATCCAAACGGTTCCTGCCTTTAATTTATTTGCGACTTGATGTCCAGTTTTAATATTTTGTGTCCATACACCTGCTGCTAATCCGTAAGAAGAGCTATTCGCTCTTTCAATTACTTCCTCAGTCGAATCAAATGGCATAACTACAACGACTGGTCCAAATATTTCTTCCTTTGCGATTGTCATATCATCTGTAACATTTGTAAAAACTGTGGGCTGCACAAAATAACCTTTTTCAAATGCCCGTTCTCCCCCAGCTACAACTGTTGCTCCTTCAGCCATTCCTTGTTCAATATACTTTAGCACACACTCTTGTTGTTTTTTAGATACGAGCGGGCCCATTTCTGTATCCTTTTCCATACCGGCACCAAGCTTAACTTTATTCGCCATTTCTACAAGTTCATCTACTACTCTTTCATAATGTTTCCGATGAACGAACACACGAGATCCTGCGCTACAGTTTTGACCATGATTATACATAATGCCTTGGAAGGCACCATTAATAGCTTCAGATAAATCGGCATCTTCTAAAATAATATTTGGTGACTTACCTCCAAGTTCTAACGTTACATGTTTAATTGTTTCAGCAGATTGACGCATAATATATTTCCCTGTAACTGTCGAACCTGTGAAAGCTACTTTATTAATATCATGATGGTTTACGATTGCTGCTCCTGCTTCTTGTCCGAAACCTGGAACAAAGTTTACAACACCGTTTGGAAATCCCGCCTCTTTAAAAAGCTTTGCAGCATATAGTAAAGATAACGGTGTTTGCTCTGCTGGTTTTAATACAATCGTACATCCTGTCGCAAGAGCAGCACCCATTTTCCAAGCGGACATAACTAACGGATAATTCCAAGGAATAATTTGACCAACAACCCCAATCGGTTCATGACGTGTATAATTTAAATAATCTTTTGAAATAGGAATTGTTTGTCCTACAATTTTTGTAGTCCAACCAGCATAATACCGGTAATTTTCTACTGTCGCTGGAATATCATCTTCAAGCGCAATTTGATACGGTTTCCCATTATCTAAAGCTTCTAGCTGCGCTAATTCTTCTTTATGTTCTTCAATTAAATCAGCTAATTTATATATAAGATGTGCTCTTTCTGCAGTAGTCATTTCAGACCAAGGGCCCGTTTCAAAAGCTTCTCTTGCAGCTTTCGTCGCTACATCAATATCTTCCGCTTGCGCCTCACTCACTACCGCAAGAACATCCTCTGTAGCCGGATTATATGTTTTAAACGTCTTTCCACTAATAGAAGGAACAAATTCACCATTAATAAACAATTTGATTTCTTCATTTAAAAACGCTTTTACTTTTGATTTTAGCTCCATGTTTGTCGTTAACATATTTTCCCCTCCTCCTTAGTTTAAACAGCTGAATTAGCCGTTATTTGTAATAAAATCTGTTGAAGTTTTTGATCTTCTTCCTGTGTCAATCCTAATCTTGGATAACGAGATGGACCTCCAGTTTGTCCGTGTAACTCCATTGCACGTTTAACAATTTGTACGTATTTCCCTGACCCTTCTAGGAATTCACAAAGAGGCAAAATTGTATCATTAATCTCCCATGCATTTTCGAACTCTCCATTTTGAAAATGCTCATACATTTTTGTAACAAGTCCCGGAACGATATTACCCGCCACAGAGACCCATCCAGTAGCACCAACTAAATATGATTCCATAACTAAATCTTCGGATCCGCAAAAGACTTGAAAAGCACTCTCTCCTTGTCTTACTAAATCTCTCACTTTACGAATATCTCCGCTAGATTCTTTAATATGTGTAACATTTTCACATTCTTTTCCTATTCGAAGCATAAGCTCTATACTCATATCAACACCAGAGGTAAACGGGTTATTGTATAACATAATTGGTATATTTACAGCATTTGAGATTTCTTTAAAATGAAAGTAGATTTCTTCTTCTTTCGGTTTACAATAATAAGAGTTAATAATTAATGCACAATCTGCGCCATGAGCTTCTGCATGCTTCGTATATTCAATCGTTTCTTTCGTCGTCTCTGCAGCAGTTCCAACAATTACAGGAATGCGTCCATCAACTTCTTTTAATACCGTTTCCACCATCTTAAATCGTTCTTTTTTTGATAAACTAACAAATTCTCCCGTACTTCCATTAATGATGATGCCGGCAACCTTCTGCTCAATAAAATAGTTTACGTTCTGTTTCACTCCGTTCCAATCAATCTCTTGAAATTCATCCATCGGAGTAATTAATACTGGAAATGCTCCTTTTATACTTTTCATCATATTCTCTCCCTTACATTTCATTTGTTTTTTCCACATACTATATTAACCGTTATTTTAATAAAAAGCCTACTGGAAATGGATCAGTAGGGTCTAATACAAATGTTTGCATACCTGTAATAAACCCTCTGCTTGTGAAAGTAAATGTATATCCTTTCTCTTCCTTATTCACTTTTTGCACCTTCACAAAACTATTAAAAATACTCTCATTAATAAAAGGTTCTTCCGTACGTACATCACCTATAGAAAGGCTACTTATATACGAAACACTTGTTGATGCGAATCCAGGCGAACGCACAATATAGTCGTCATCCTGAAACGTAATTGTTTTTATACGATTCTCTTTTATGTGGGAAGAATCTACTAAAACGACTCTTTTTATAAGTGGCTGCTTTGGCATGGACTCAAGTATAGCTTTTCCCCAGTTCTTTAATTCAAAAATGTTTTCAATACAAATTTCCGGAGAACATTCCTCTTTCTGAAACACTGCATATACTTGATCAGCTTGTATGAGAGAGTAGTGTATATTTCCAATAGGACTATGTAGTGGTAGATTCTCTTCGATTGAGTAACACACTTTACTTTCTAGCGATACAGAAACGACTTCATCCTTTTCTACATGTGCACGGACTAAAAACACACCGCATAGCGTTTCAATTTTGTATTGATTTGAATCGCTTTGTTTTAAGTGTCCACTTTCAAGTAACATAGTTACTACCGCGACAATCCCACCGTAATGAAGAGGAATTGCTCCTTTATGATTAAAAAATAATACAGCTGCATCAACTTCACTATGAATAGAAGGAACGACAACACATCCGTTTAAACCTATGAACCCACGTGGTTCATTTAATAAAAGCTGTATTTCCTCTGCTAATTCACCAGAAATTTGTTCATTTAGTTGTTCCAAACTATGATAGTATTTACACGGTACGTCTTTAATTACACGAAACGCTTCACCAGCTACGTGTACATCTACTGTCATATACATTTTTTGAATCTTCATTTCACTTCCTCCGTTTCATGTTCCATCGGCGGAATTAGCAAAAATCCTTCTTTCAGTGGATCCTCTTCATTGTAAAAAAATCTATGCATTCCCATTAGCCAAGCTGAACCAGTGATCTTTGTTACTACAGCTTCAATGTTCTCCACATATGTTGTATCTATTACACTTCCTTTAAATAACGAGCCAACAATACTTTCATGAACAAATTCTTCTTGCATTGTAATTTTTTTATTAGCGTATAATACAGCTAGCTTCGCAGATGTTCCCGTACCACATGGAGAACGATCAATTCCTCCCGGCGGAACAACAACGGTATTTTTCACATGTGCCGTTTCATGGGTAGGATCTGTGTAAAATTCAATATGTGTTACCCCTTTTATAAATGAATATTGCGGATGAATAACTTCAAATTTTTCATTAATCGTATTTCTTATTTGGATCGCTTTATCAATTATTGTAGAAGCATTTTCTGGCACTAACTCTAGACCAAGCGCTTCCCCATCGATAATGGCATAAAAGTTTCCGCCATATGCGATATCAACATCTACATTTCCAATCCCTTCAACATGGACAGAAATACTCTTTAGTAAAAAAGCTGGTATATTACAAAAAGATACTTCTTTTGCTTTACCGTCTTGAACAGAAATATCCACTTCAACAAGACCAGCTGGTGTATCCAATTTCAAAGAAGTTATCGGCTCATATACAGGTATTAAACCTGATTCAACTAAAGCCGTACATACACCGATCGTATCGTGACCACACATCGGTAAATATCCACCTGTCTCTATGTAGATGACACCTATATCCGCTTCTGGATGACACGGATCTGTTAATAACGCCCCAGACATCACATCATGACCGCGCGGTTCATTCATTAACAATTTACGGATCCAGTCGTACTCTTTCTTCATATGAAGCATTTTTTCTGCCATGTTCTCTCCTATTAACTTTGGAAGTCCGCTAATTAACGTCCTCGTAGGATTTCCACCTGTATGCGTATCAATCGTCGTAAATACTCTTTGTGACCTCATCCGTTTAACACCCTTTCTGTAAAACGATTCAAACGAAGCGGTTCAATCGGAATTGATGTTTCTCTTTCGTTTAAGAGCTCTTCAATAACTTTCCCTGTAACTGCTGCGAGACTAATTCCATCCCCTTCATGTCCTGCAGCGATATAATAGTTTGGAATATGTTCTACTCGTGAAATGATCGGCAAATGATCTTCTGTCCATGGACGCAGGCCAGCGTAAGAACGAATAACCATCATATCTGCCATTTTTGGATAAAAACGAATCGCTCGATTCGCAATACACTTAATTACTTCGTTGTTTATCCTCGTATGAAATCCTACAAATTCTCTACTACTACCAATTAAAAAATTTTGACTTTCTGTTGGTTCAAACACGAGAGCTACACCGTATTTTTCAGTCAAAGCATCGACTTTCCGTTTCCCACCAAACTTAGAAATTAAATAACCAAATTCCATTACTTTGCGAGAGCCTACATGTTGTTGCCTTGAAGCTACGATAATATGTCCTTTTCTTGGCTCAATCGGTATAGATAGGTCCAACATTTCTCCAATTTTAGGGGCCCATACTCCCGCTGCGTTCACAATTTGCTTTGCAGTAAACGTTCCATTTGTCGTTTCTACAATAAAGGAACCATCTATGGCTCTCCTCATTTCTTTTACTTCTGTATGCTTAAAAGATTTTGCCCCCAATTTTTCCGCTTCTGCAAGAAGTGAAAAAGCAAGGAGATACGGATTTACAGTCGAATCTGTTGCACATTCTAAACCACCTAATAAATCATCAGCGAAAAACGGTGATTCTTCTCTTATGTCTTGTCTATCAAGCATCCGAAACGGTAAGCCAGCTTCTTTTTGACGATTCACCCATTTTTGAGCTGCCTCCATTTCCTCCTCTGACTCACAGACAAGAATACTTCCTGGCGCTCGGTATTCAAACGAATGTTCCAATTCTTCACTTAATTCCGTTACTAATTTTTGACTTACTAGCGACATCTGACTATCAAATCCTGGGTCTTTATCAATGGCTAGAATGTTGCCGTCACACCGTGAAGACGTGCCACTGACAAATTCCCCCTTGTCAATGATTGTTACGTCTCTTCCATATTTTGAAGTGTAATAAGCAATAGAACAGCCAATAATTCCACCGCCTAGTATTAAAACGTCACAGTGTCTCATGCAGCCCCCTCCTTTCTTTCAAATCTCTCATCCTCTATTTATGCAATTGGTATGCCAACTCAAAATATATTTATTTTCATATGTGAGAAAAATAGATGTAAAAATATTTTGAATTTAACAGAAATAAGTGTATTATTTTTTTATCAGTGTCTAAAATTTTTCACACTACAGGAGGATAATATGGCATTTTCGTTCCCATCAATAAAAGAACTTATAAAATATTTTTCAACAAATCATACATTCGACATAAGTCACATCAAACAAAAAAATGGCGAATTTTATTACCTTACTGCACATACGAAAGAATTACTTTGTGCAACTTTATATGAAGAAGACTCCTTCTCTAATTTAATCAAAGCATTTTCTAATCATTTTGCAGTCGTTATTCTCAATAAAACACAAGATCCAACACACTGTATAACTGTTACCCAAATGGTCCCTTTTCTCTATAATTCTTACAATCAATTACAGGCATTTTACAATACCGTTCTTCAAACGACAGATTCTTCAGTTACTGTTATCGACGATAATGAACGTGTTCGTACATGGACAGATGGAGCCGAAAAAATATTTTCAGTAAAACATGGAGACATTATCGGACAACCTATTACTCATTTTTTTGATTATAAAGATCTAGAAATTTTACAATCATTACATAAAGGAAAACGTATAGTAGCTCAGTATCATCAACCTCGCTCCGATCTATTTGTATTAATTAATTCAAATCCTGTTTATTGCGACAACAAAATTATCGGTGCAGTCGTTTCTGAAACGGATGTTACAAGTCAGGTTGTACTAAATGAAAAGTTATTTAATATGTCACATGAAGTGCACCGCTTAGAACAAGAAGTAGCAAAATATAAAGACACATCCGATCCCTTTCATTCCATGAAAGGAAAGAGTGCTGTCATACAGAGAACGATCCAATTGGCTAGAAAAGTTTGCTCTGTTAAATCGACCGTTTTAATACTAGGAGAAAGCGGTGTCGGAAAAGAAGTATTTGCGAAAGCGATTCATGAAGCAAGTGAGAAGGAAAATGCCCCTTTCATTTCGATTAACTGTGGTGCAATTCCAGAAGCATTATTTGAAAGTGAATTATTCGGCTATGAGCGCGGAGCTTTTTCTGGAGCGAATAGTAAAGGAAAGAAAGGCAAAATAGAACTTGCACAAGGTGGCACTTTATTTCTCGATGAAATAGGCGAAATGCCACTCGATATGCAAGTTAAGCTTTTGCGTGTACTGCAAGAACGAAAATATTATCGTGTCGGTGGAGAAAAAGAAATTAATATTGATTTTCGTGTTATTGCAGCTACAAATCGCGATTTACAAGAAGAGATGAAAAAAGGAACATTTCGTGAAGATTTATATTATCGCTTAAATGTAGTTAGCTTTCACATTCCACCATTACGTGAAAGACGAGAAGACATTATAGAATTAACCTATTCTTTTTTAAACGACTTTTCAATAAATTACAAAAGACCAATTCATGATTTCCCCCCAGAAATTATGCACGAACTCCTTCATTACGATTGGCGGGGGAATATTCGCGAGCTGCGCAACGTTATAGAAAGACTCGTCGTATTTGCAACGGACGGCATTATAAAGCAAGAATATTTACCCTTTCATACAAACAGTACTCCAGAGGAAATAGCATCTCATTATTCATTAGTCAGTAACAACAACACGATTTTTTCCTTACAAGAAGAGATGGATCAACACGAGAAAAAAGTGATCAAAAGAGCTTTACGAATTTTAAATGGTAATAAATTAGAATGTGCGAAACAACTTGGTGTAACAAGAGCTACTTTATACAACCGCTTAAAAAGACTCGGGTTACAATAAAACCTCCCCTCCTCTATATTGGCATACCTTTTGCATTATAATTTTTGTAAACCGAACTAGAGGAGGAATATACATGTCTAATAAAGAGAATTTAATTATTTGTCGTTGTGAAGAAGTTACATACGGACAACTTCAATCGACAATTACTGCATATAATTGCTCGGCTCGGGAGCTAAAACTAAGAACACGTGCTGGGATGGGCTTTTGCGGGGGGCGTACATGTAGAACGACAATAGATCGAATGATAGAAATTGCAAATCCTGGAACATCACCTCATGAGATTCCATTAAAATATCAACCACCAATACGCGCAGTAACTTTTGGAGCGGTAGGTGAAAAGCAATGAATAGAATTTTACATCATCCTATTTTAGGAAACTTAGACGATAGAAAACGTATTTCATTTCAATTTAACGATAAAGAATACGAAGCATATGAAAATGAAACGATTGCTGCTGCCCTTCTTGCAAATGGAATTAGAACGTTACGCGTTCATGAAGATAGTGGTACACCTAGAGGAATTTACTGTAACATTGGACATTGTTCTGAATGCCGCGTAACAGTTAATAATCAAATGAACGTCCGAGCGTGCTTAACTGTTGTAGAAAACGAAATGGTTGTTGAAAGTGGGAAACAGCATCCAAATATTATTAGAAAGATGGTGGAAAAGCGATGATGGATGTAATTGTAATTGGCGCGGGACCAGCAGGATTAGCTGGTGCAATTGCTTGCGCTAGTTCTGGACTTAACGTACTTGTTATTGATGAATTTATGAAGCCTGGCGGACGATTGTTAGGACAATTACATCAAGAACCAACTGGAGAATGGTGGAACGGAATAAAAGAATCCGAACGCCTTCATCAAGATGCAAAAGCACTCTCAGTAGATATTCGATGCGGTGTGTCAGTATACAATTTAGAAAAAGACGAAAACATTTGGTATGTACATACAAGCATAGGTACAATTGAAGCCCCCTTTGTACTACTTGCTACCGGGGCTGCTGAATACTCTATCCCACTTCCTGGCTGGACTCTTCCAGGAGTCATGTCAATTGGCGCTGCTCAAGTTATGACAAATGTTCATAGAGTCCAAGTTGGGAAAAAAGGAATTATTATCGGAGCCAATATTTTATCATTTGCAATTTTAAATGAATTACAACTAGCTGGTATTACTGTTGATCATATCGTACTCCCTGAAAAGGGTGACCTTAGCCAAAAAGCTGGTGAACCAGAGGAAGTTTTAAAGTCACTATTAAACGCTGCCCACCTTGCCCCATCAGCTTTACTACGCATCGGAAGTCGCTTTATGAAACATGATTGGATTCGAAAAGCTGGTTTAACCTTTTATCCGAATAACGGTATAAAAATAAATGGTACACCACTCCACCTTTGCAAAGCTGCAATTGAAATTATCGGAACGGATAAAGTAGAGGGTGTTCGTGTTGCTAACATTGATTCGAAAGGAAATATTATAAAAGGATCAGAAGAAATATATGAAGCAGACTTTGTTTGTATCGCAGGAGGATTATATCCACTTGCAGAGCTCGCTGCCGTAGCAGGATGCCCATTCCATTACATTCCTGAACTGGGTGGACATGTCCCATTCCATTCAGAGACAATGGAAACCCCTCTTCACGGATTATTTGTAGCTGGAAATATTACTGGAATTGAAAGTGGGAAAATTGCTATGGCGCAAGGAACTGTTGCCGGTCTTTCAATTGTTAAGCATGCTTGTACAGAATTAAACTCAGTCGGACAACAATTACAGCAAGCTATCCAAAATGTCCAGGATGTCCGCGAACAAGCTGCAATTCAATTTAACCCAATGGTTACCGCTGGTAGACGTAAAATGAATGAACTTTGGAGTCATTTTTGTTTAAATCAAGATGATCAAAATCCGCCTCAAGAAGTTGTATAATTCATTGCCTAGAGAATAGTGCCCAGCTTAGCTGGGCACTCAAATGAAGAAGCAAAGGTATTCACCCTTACTTAACTACTGGGTTCATTATTTCATTAAAAATGTGCATACTAAAAGGAGCTGTTGAAATTAATCTAAACAGCTCCTTTTGACTACTCATCCGAGTTATTTAAATTCGCCAATGCGAAAATACCTTCTTCATCATCTAACTCAAGCTGTAACCTTGCCGCAAACGGATTGACATTGTATTCCCTATCAAGCCATAAGCGAAGTGCTTCAATTAAGTTTGCTTGAATTAAAATTTGCCTGCGACCATTTACTTCTACTTCAGCAGAAAAACCATAGTCATCATCATACATTAGTTCAACTAAAACTGCTTCTGGGCCAACTTGTCGCTTTTCTGCGATATACACACATAGTGCGTTTATCAGCTCTTGTTCAGAAATTTTTATCGTTTCCATACTGCTTCTTCTGCCTGTTTCTTACGTTGATTTTTGAAATATTTAAATGCTCGAATCGCTAACATTACGATACCAGCCATTACTAGCATATTTACCATGAACGCTAATACAGAACCAAGTGCTCCCATGTTTGCAAATAAACTTCCCATTAGTAGACCACCAAGACCACCTAGTAATAAACCTTTCATAAAGCTCCCTTTATTACTCTTCGGTGCTGTGTTTGATGCTTTTGTTTTTGTATCAGGGTTTGTTTTCTGTGCATTCACATTAGAATCTTTTTTGTTTAAATCAACTTTTGATTTTTGTCCTGAACTTGGTGTAAATGATTTTTGACCCGACTTGTAACTTTTCGCTGCCGCATGATCTACGAAAACAAAGCTACTAGCCCCAAAAACAACCATTAATGCAGTCATTACTGTAACGATTTTTTTCAACATATTATATCCATTCTCCTTTTACTATAGATATATGTGAAATCTATCTTTCTTTAAAATAAGAATGATAGATTTATTTTAAAGTTAAACAAAAAGTTCTTATGAACCTATTATATGAACTTTTTCTATAATAAGCAAGTGTTATTTATTTAACTTTATTAACAATTTATAAAATGACAGGAAAAATAATGAAAAACAGAATTGACTTTACAAGCAACAAAACATATTATAAGTTCATAAGAACTTTTATAATTTTGGAGGTGAAAAGATGGAAACATTTCATCTCACACGAAACGAAATGGCAATGCTCCTTCTTTCTCTTAGAGGATGGAATGCAAAAAAGCCTCTCGTTATTTTACAAGAAGCTTGGGCAAAGTCACATAAAAAAGATATTGAATGTGGACAAAGTGTTACAGCTTTTATTACAACCGCTCTTTCACCTATTTTTGAAAAGCTCATTAAAATTGAAGATACAGATATTGGCTTTTCTTTAAATGAGATCGTTGCGCTTGGTAATCAAATTGAAAATACCAGTTTTTCTGTAACAGCTATGCAAAACTGGGTAAAACGAGATATAAAAGAAATGATTGGTTCACCACAAAAAGGAAAAAAATATTCTATCGAACAAGCAGCTTTATTATTCATTGTTGAAGATTTAAAAACAGCACTTGATTTTGAATCCATTCGTAAGCTGTTAAGACTCATCGTAAATGATCCAGCAGATCGAAGTGATGATTTAATCAATCCTGTTCATTTATACGTCGCTTATTCTTCTTTATTTGAGGAATTGAATCAAGGTGGTTGTTTACAATTAAACGCGACTGATACCATTCGTACAATTGAAAATATTGTAAAAGAAAAAGCAGATAAAATCGCAAGTCAGTTTGATCAAATCAACAATGAGCAACGAGAAGCCATTCGTAATGCGATTATTATCGCAACACTTTCTGTACATACGGCATATGTACAAATGTTAGCGAAACGCTATGTTTCTGCAACATTATTTTTACAAAATTTAGATGTAAAGCCATAAAAAAAGAGGAGCGCTTTGCGCTCCTCTTTTTTGTTTATCCTGCTATAAATAGTACATGTACCCTCTTTTGGGTAAAGCAGTTACTTCTTGAATGTATTTAGAAGTCTCTAAAATGTCCTCAAAACGTGCATTTCTATTTATATAAATTCCGCCTATGTATGAACTATAACCTTTATTCTCACTCATAACTTCAGAAATATATCGAGCTTCTTTTTTACAATTCTTAAAATCACCTTCTTTTCCCTCTTTCCAATTCAAACTTTTTGATGCTGAAAGATATAATTGAGCTAGTTTTGCTAATTCCTCATGTTCAGATTTTGCAACGCACTGTAACTCGTTTAAAATAGCTTGATCATTTAAAGGGAGGAAATCATTCACTTTCAGTTCTTCTCTCTTATGAAAGAAGTTTTGTAATATCGGATTATACAAAGGAAGCTGTAACTCTTGGATTTTCTGAAAAATAAGTAGTAATAACAAATCTTTTCCCACTACAAACGGATGGCCAAATCCATTGTGATAAAGAGAGCTTTTCACCTTTACAAGATGCTCTATTTATGGTATCCCTGTTTCTTCAATAACAAGCTTTTGATTGATCATACGCATAGTAGAAATAAGCTTTTCAATGGGACCTCTTTCTAATTCCAATGATGAATAATGCAAATCCCGATTCCAAAAATCAAGCTGATCCATGCCTAATGATAAAAATAAAATTTCATCTATAATTGGAAAAACATTTTCTTCTGACAAAGCTTTAATTACATCTTCTAATAAATCAGATGTCCGTTCTAAGATAGTACGTATTTCTCTATCTTCTTGAATAATTCGTATCGTCCAATCACCATGATCTTGACCTGATATTCGTTGGAAACAATGTGAATATGGCCCGTGACCAATATCATGAAGAAGAGCTACAACAGAAACAACTTTCCTTTCATATTCTGAGAAAGTAATATCTCCTATTTCAATGAGATGATCTATAACTTTATTCACAAGCACATATACTCCGATAGAATGTTCTATCCTTGTATGTGTCGCATTTGAATGTACATAGTATGTATGCCCTTGTTATTTAATATAAGCTAATCTTTGAAATACTTTCGTTTCTATTAATTCAATTATGTCTCTATCATGAATAGAAATCATTCCATAAATGGAATCTGTAATCTCCATTATTTCTCACCCTTCCAAAATAAATTTCTGCATTATTATAACGATTTTTTCTTTTTTTCGAATTTTTTATCTTCTCCCTTATAAAACACCCATTTTATTAGTGAATTTCATTCCTATTGATAATTAAATCGATCTGGATTTCACTAGCTGTTAGCTCTACCTGTCTCTCTGACTTCCACTTCCCTATTAATTATAAGATGAGTGTCTTATCACCAGCGAATAACGGGATAAAATCCCCTTTATTACAATATGAGAAATTTCTAACATACTTTTCATTCTCTCTTCACGAAATTCTAATTTCTATACCTTACTATAAGAAAGATAATACAGATAAAAACCAAATTTATAAGTTGTAAGCATCATATAAACACTTCTCACTCATTTTATTTTCTTGAATGAAAGCGCGATTTCTCTTTCGTAATCATGTTAAAAATGAAATCTTAAAATAGCTATAAAATCAACAATTAAGGTATAATCTGTATATAAGAAATTGTGTACATATTATTTTTTATTAGTAAGTAGTATATCTCCTCTTACCATTTGAAAAAATCTATTAAATAGAAGGTGCAACATGTTAGGTAGTTTTATTCATTCTGTATTACTATTTTTAGAAGGACTAGGTTATTGGGGCATAATGTTTGGACTCATGATTGAGATTATTCCAAGTGAAATCGTTCTCGCTTATGCAGGTTATTTAGTATCTTCAGGAAACATCTCATTTATAGGCGCCATTGTATTTGGTACTATTGGTGGTGTTATCGCACAAATCTTTATTTATTGGATTGGGCGTTACGGAGGAAGACCTGTACTAGAGCGTTATGGCAAGTACATTTTCATTCATAAAAAACAAATCGATTCTGCAGAAGCATGGTTTAATCGTTATGGAACCGGTGTTATTTTCACAGCACGCTTCATTCCAGTCGTTCGTCATGCCATTTCAATCCCTGCCGGCATTACAAAAATGTCACCTATCCGATTTATTACCCTTACAGCGCTTGCGATTATCCCGTGGTCAATCATCTTTATCTATTTAGGTGAAAAGCTAGGAGAAAATTGGGGCAATATCGATGAAGTTGCTGGGCCGTATGTAACATCGTTTGCAATTGGCGGAGTAATACTAATTGTTTTGTATTTCACTTTAAAAATATGGCTAAAGAAACGAAGAAAACTTGTTTAAATGAATCATTCGAGATAATGAATTTGAAATAAAACGCCATACATTCAATTAGATGTATGATGTTTTATTTCATTTTTCTTTTATTCTTACTTTTATAATTTGATATGCTTATCTTCTAAAAGATCCAGAATTTCTTCTTTATGCTTTAAATCATGTTGAACAAGACCCAAGAAATAATCATTTAATTTCATACTTTCTTTCCCAAATCGATAATAAGTATTAAAATCCTCCTATGTAAAATTGACTGGATAAGCAACCATTCCTTCTCTAAGTTTGTATATTATCTTAAAAGGAGGGATATACACATGCATTGGCAACAAAAAGTACAATATTTAATTGGTCAGCCCGTTGGTGTTTCTCTCGTAAATGGTCAGGGTACATCTGGAGTTTTATGCGGTGTGCATGGTGGACATATTTATTTGTATGAATACTTGTATCAAGCGCAATTCGCAATGAAACATTATGACTTTAGGCAAATTCAAGATATACATCCATTTCCTAATTGTCCACATCAGAATCCTTTGTATTAAAAAACAGGAGCAGCTTAAAAAGCCGTTCCTGTTTTTGGTTTAATCTTAAAATTTATTTCCCTGCATGAAATTGTTGTAATGCTTCATCCACATATACCCAGCCTTTCCATCCTAAATGAATGGTATCTTTTAGAAAGTATTTGTCATATTCATGACTAGTAAAATCTGCAACTGGAAATCCAGCTTTCTCAACTTGTTCTCGAACTTTCTTATAATAAACATCACGACGTTCTTTTGGGAACCCTGCGTAATCATACCAAGGTCCATTTACAGGAACAGAAATGAAAAGCGGTTTCACTTTCTTTTGCTTAAAAATATCTAAAATAATTTGTAAATCTTCATATTCTGGCGATTCATCATAAGATTCTTTTGCCTTATATCCTTTTAATCCATGTAATTTCTTTTGAAATTTGTTTTTATAGTAATATGGATTTTCAATTCCAAATGTATTTGATGTAGACTCTACTTTCCCAACCTGTTCAGCATGCCTTCTTGTTTCTTCCCAGGAAAGTGAACGTAATTCCATATTTCTTTGTTCTTTTTTTGGCTTTATATTGAATATAGATGTCACTAAATCTTTATGATCCGCAATGTTTCGGTTTATATAGGCAATCGGCTTCAATACTCCCGCTTTTATCTTATGAGTTGTATCATTATATACAATACCTTCTAGTGAGCTTTTTAATATAGAATCTTTGCGGACAACATTAAAATCTAGCAACCGCTTCGCAATTTTCTTTTTCATTTCAGGTTTTATTTGATCATTAAAAATAAAATGATATGTTTGCTGTTTAGAAAAGTTACTACTAAAGTTCCCTTCATTTACCCCCTGCTTGGTAAACCATTGTGGTGAAAGAATAAATACTACTTTTTTTCCTTCTAATTGATCCATTGTGGAAGTCACATTTAAAATATGAGCAAGACTCTGCGTTCCGCCAGTTCCTATTAGAAACGGTGTAAATCCTTCGGGTTTTACTTTAAAATAGTTAGACGGATGATATGCATCCATTCGGGAAAATTCAGATGAACCGTACATCGGCAAATAATTCAAATTCTCCAACATTTTTTGTTGTAAAAAAACACCTTGTAATTTTTCTTTTTGTAATGAAGTCGCCGCATCTTCTACCTTTTCATTACTAATAAGTGAAACTAGATATTTAGATGGAATAAGCAATATAACGATAAAGATTATACATGCTAAAATGATTGGGCCAAAAGCATGCTTCATCTTCATTTGTTTACCCACCTTACACTAGAACCACTTACAATCATTCTCTTATTACCTCGATATTGCATGTCTACTAATAATTCTAACCCTTGCTTACAACACGTCATCATTCTTTCTCTTCTCCTTTATTCCGTAAAAATGCTCCATTCTATTCATCTATCATTTACATGTATTTCCCCCTCTTATCACAACTTATGTACGCATCCATTATAAGAAATGTTTCCAAGTAAACATTTTAATTATACAAGATTTTGTATTTCTTTCACACTCTAAATTCAGTAATGATTTTATCTTTCGACAAGTTAAACTTGTATATAAATCTATACGATGTTTACAAACTATCTGGGTAATTTGTATGAATATTCAAATTTTCATCAGAATAAATTCTTATACTCATAATATGATAATTGATGTCCATCAAAATCCACATCATGTGTGTACTTAAATCCAGCCTTTTCTAAAACATTCTTTGACTTCTCATTGGCAATTCTAATTCTTGCAGTTAATTTTTTGACTTTCAAATCATGAAAAGCATATTGGATCGATGCATGGGCTGCTTCTGTAGCATATCCTTTTCCCCAAAACTTCGGATCGAGAAGATACATGATTTCTAAATCTTCTGTTCCATCAATATACCTTAAACCACAGTGTCCCATCATTTCCCTCGTGATAGGATTGAATATAAGCCATACACCAAAATTATGTTCATTCCAATGCGCTATGAACTTTCCAATATATTGTTCAGTTTCTTCTCGTGACATACCTCTAGATATCGCAAGCCACTTACCTACCTCATTGTTTTTTACAATTTGATAGAAAGCATCCACATCTTCTAAACGAGGTTTTCTCATATAGAGTCTTTTCGTATTCATTGATTTTACATTCACATGAATAGACATATCCTTTCCCCCTTCAATAAAGTCTTAATTTTTATCCTGGTAAATTATAGCATGATTTTTCTCTCTTTTATTAATTTCAATAATGAAACATTGTTATATACAAAAACAGACTGTTCTCTAGGCACAGTCTGTTTTTTGTATATTTCATTTTATTTTTTCACATTTGCCCATTTCAAGCTAGTCGCGGGTCCGAATTGATGTACATATAAATCTTTCACATATGGTTTTTGTAAATAAGATAATCCGCGCTGGAACACCGGTGCAATTACCGCATCATCCAATAGCATTTTCTCTGCATCTTGCATCGCTTTCCAACGTGCCTTTTCGTCATTTCCTAATTCCATTTTTGTCTTTTTAATTAATGCATCATATTCTGGATTTGCATAGCCAGTATTATTGACACCACTTTCTGAAATAAAGACATCTAAGTAAGTCATTGGATCTGGATAATCCGGTAACCAACGCGATAATGACATTTCGTATTCTTTCTTTTTCTCTAACGCTAGTTTTTGAGAATGTGGTTGTAGTTTCACTTTTATCGTCAATCCTGGTAAGTTTTTCTCTAATTGTTCTTTAATATATTCTCCTACTTTTTTAAAGTTTTCTAAATCATAGTTTAACATTTCCAACGTAACTTCATTCGTTCCTGTTTCTTGCTTGGCCTTCTCCCAATATTCCTTTGCCTTGTTCACATTCGTTTTATTAAACTCTGTCGTTGTTTCCCTGAAATCTTTTTTATCTGGCCCTTTTAAAAAGCCATTTGGAACATAGTAGTTTGCAGGTACTGATCCATCGTTTAAAAATGAAGTCGCAAGTCCCTTTTTATCAAAAGCCATGCTAAGTGCGAGGCGGGCATTTTTGTTTTTTAGAATTGGTACATTTTCATTAAATCGGAAGAAATACATAACCGGATCTGTATATTGTTTCAATTCTTTATCATTTTTATATTTATCAACAAATTCTGTTGAAATAACAGCACGATCAATTTTATCTGTTTGATATAGATTTACTACGGTCGAAATTTCTTTAACAATTTGGTAATTTACTTCATCTAATTTCACTTCTTTTTTATCCCAATATTGATTGTTTTTCTTCATTGTAAAACTTGCTTCATGCTTCCATTCTGATAATGTAAATGGTCCATTATATAGAGTTTTATTTGCTTCTAAACCATATTTATCTCCTTGTTCTTTCGCATACTTCTCATTAATTGGATAAAAGGATGGTAAACAAAGTAATTTTGTAAAATAAGGGACAGGGTGTTCTAACTCTACAGTAAACGTTTTATCATCTTGAGCTTTTACTCCTAATTCATCCAATCCAATTTGTTTCTTATTTATCTTTTCTGCATTTTTCACATCATACATAATATATGCATATTCAGAGCCCGTTTCTGGATTAACAAGTTGCTTCCAAGCATATACAAAATTATGTGCTGTTACAGGATCACCGTTAGACCATTTCGCATCACGCAAATGAAATGTATATGTTTTCCCATCTTTACTAATCTCATGCTTTTGAGCAATTCCAGGAATGACCTCATCATTTTTTGAAAGTCTAAATAATCCTTCCATTACATTATTTAATACGTTAAATGAAACAGCGTCTGTTACTTTTAAGGAATTTAATGATGGAATTTCTCCTGTTTCTGTTAACTGCAATACTTTCTTCTCTTCTTTTGGTTTTGTCGTGGACTTTTCTTTTCCACAACCAGCTAAAAACGAAGAAAGAAGTAACGTACTAACCAATGAAAAGCGAATAACCTTTTTCACTTTAAAACCCCCTTTTTAAATTTCTACTAATCTTTCATATTAAGGTAAATAGCGACGTGCACCTGCATATTCCTCAATGTAACCTGGTGTATCTACTGGTATAATTTCAACTGTTTTCGCTGCATTTGGAGAATGTATCATTTTCCCATCTCCAATATACATTCCTACGTGGTGAACACTTCCTTTTCCTTGATTGTAAGCAAAAAACAGCAAATCACCTTTTTGCAAGTTTTCTCTTTCAACAGCAATACCTGCTTTTGATTGTGGACCAGAATCACGCGGGATTGTAATACCATGAGATTTGTAAATTGTATGTGTAAAACCAGAACAATCAAAGCCAAAACCACTTGTTCCAGCCCATATATACGGCAATCCTAAAAATAACTTCCCAGTATTCACTAAATCATCTCCCGTTGGAATAGGGATTTCATTTTGTGATTTATAAACCTTTCCATCATTTTTCCGTAACCATGCTTTTTGTCCGTTTGGTAATATTACACGAAACGACATATTATCTTCACTTATTAGCGGTAAGCGTGTGTTATAACTAACCTCTAAAGATTTATATTTATCAGATGGATTAATGTATACAATAGCTGTCGGTTTTGTAATAAGAACAAATGGTTGTTCCTTTTTCCCTGCAAATTCTTGATTATAGGTTAGCTGTTTTACCGGGACCCATCCTGGATATCCCGCTTCATTTCTTGGCGTTGGCTGACCATGAACAACTACTTTTGCCCACTCACCTTGCCGATCAATGATTGTTACTTCTTGCCCCAATAAAGCTTGTGTTTCTAATTTATTTGTACTTGTTAACCAAAGCTTTTCATCGAGCGTCATCGATTTCGTCCATTTCCATAGATTAACTGGATTCATCGCACTTGGTTCATCAATTGGACGAAGCAAATTTGGCCCAGTCCATAATGTTGCTGCTGCCACATCTACATACGCTTGATTACTTTTTACCTCTTCAGCATTTGCAACTGAAATAGATGAAAATACTAACAAACAACTAAAAAGCAAAGTAATGGATTTTCTCATAAACACATCCTCCTTTTATTAATATGCCTCCCTGTTCAAGCAAAGCGTGACATCAAAAACAATTCTTCTGCCGAAACTTTATTCTATATTCACTGCGTGATGCAGGTTTACCCTTGGTCCGTTATATGTGATTCCGCTTGGCTCTTCCATTAACCATAAAGGAGCATCAAGATCAAAGTAGTGAATATTTGGATGAGCGGCTGCTACATGTGCAATTGCCGCCACAGAAAGCGATGATTCCATCATGCTACCAACCATGCATTTTACACCGGCAGCGCCAGCAATATCGGCAATCTTCCATGCTTCCCGTATCCCGCCACATTTCATTAATTTAATATTTAATAAATCGGCGTATTGCCCTTGAACAAGCTTTAAAGCGTCTTGCGCCGAGAAAGCACTTTCATCAGCCATGATTGGTGTTTGCACATGATCTTTTACATATTTCATTCCTTCCCAATCTTTCGCATGAACGGGCTGTTCTACAAATTCTATATTTAAATTTCTATTTTCCATTTCTCGAATAATCGATACAGCTTCTTTTGGACTCCATCCTTGATTTGCATCTAATCGCAAAGTTACATCCTTCGGCACAACATTTCTGATCGCTTCAATACGTTCTAAATCCAATTCTGTTGATTTACCAACTTTAATTTTTAATGTGTTAAAGCCTTTTTCCACATGACTTTTTGCTTCTTTCGCCATTAATAAAGGTTCATCAACACTTACTGTAATATCTGTTTGAATCTCTTTCTTTCCACCTAATAACGCATATAATGGGATATTATGAAATTGACAATACACATCATATACAGCCATATCTACTGCTGCCTTCGCACTCGTATTGCCTACACAGCTCATTTGGATTTGTAACAACAACGTTTGAAATTGCTGCAATTCTTTCCCGATTAACACAGAGCGGATTGGCCCTAAAATAGCTTCTCCCATTCCACTCGCAAAATCCCCAGTAATAACTGGAGTCGCAGTCCCAGCCCCTTTTCCTACAATCCCTTCATCTGTGTGAATAAAAACATCAATACTTTCAATTTCTGTTACAGTGCGCAAAGCTGTTTTAAACGGTGTATGAAGCTTAATATAGCGACGTTTTACTGTTAGATCCATGATTTTCATTTCTATTCATCCTTTCTGTCCAATAAAAAAATCCAGCCATAAGAATGCATCTTATGGCTGGATTTTGTCTATGAATGTGTAGACAAAGCAGCAATTTGATTATATTTTTTTTGTGCATCTTTTAATGCTACAAGCAATGCTTTTTGAGATGATCCGAAATAACGATTTTTAATTTCTTCTACTAATTGTGGATCATTCATATTTCTATGTAGAAATAAATGTTTTACAAATTGAGCAGTTAATGAAATGGTTGCTGAACAATCCGCATCTACAATTTTCCCTGTATCTTTTTCAACAACAAATGCAACAAAATAGCTTTTAAATTTTTCTGTAATTGGATTGTTTTGAGGTGCTTTTGCGTCCCCTACGATATAAATCGTATTAGAAGCGTACACATAAATCTTCCTTTCTTATACAAGGATAACGGTTTTCTTAACAGGCGAATAAGCTATAGACTCATCGTTAATTAAGAAATGTATCCGCTTACTGTATATTATATACAATTGACAGAATTTTAACAATATTTATTTTAGTAAATATTGTACAATTAAATGTCCAATCTCTGAAAATATATAATTCGTATGATTTACACATTCAACATTCGAACTTAAAACAGCTACATATACCGTTTTGTTATTTATGTTTAGTCGTGCAGCATCATGTGTAACAGTTTGCAGTTCTCCTGTTTTGTTTGCTATGGAAAGTCCTTCAATCCCCTCTAAATTCCCACATAATTTATGAGTTAATTGTTGTTTTTCAAGTGGGTAATAAAATTGTTCATCGTTATCATAATGCTTTAGAAGAGATATAATATCTTCAGCTGTTGTGAAATTATCCTTTCCCGTTTCTTTAGGTGTTTGCATCATATATCGTTGTAGTTTCGTTCCATTTAGCTGCAGTGAATCAATATGTTTTTGAATATCATTTATTTTCAACTTATTTATAAGCCAATTCGTCGCAGTGTTATCAGAAACTGTAATCATCAATGTAATGAGATCTTGTATCGTTACATTTGGTGTATGTAATGCAGCAACAATGCCACTTCCTCCAGTCTTTTCGAGGGATGAAATAGGAATTAATTCATATGGATTTAAGGTTCCATCCTTCATGTTTTCTATAGCACATGAAAGAATAGGTAACTTAATAAGGCTAGCTGATGGATGCACCAATTGTTCATTGTACCGATACATAATTTCCCCTTGGATCATGATACTTACGTCTCCGTTTATACTTTCAATCCGTTTCTCTAATTCATATATAAAGTCTGCTTTTTTCATATTACCCTCTCCTTTTTTGAGAATTATACCATCTATACAGATTCTCAGTTATGACATATCTTTTTATAAAATAAGAAAGTATTACTGCCTACAAAGAACGAATAAAAATATTTAATATAAAAAAACAGTTAGCTATTTCCTAACTGTTACAGATGTTTTCCTTTCATTACTGTATATCTACTTAGGTAGTACAAATATAGTTTCATTCGGCTTAGAGAATTGATACTCTTTCCTCGCAAACTTTAAAATTTCTTCTTCATTATCTGTCAAATTTTCAACTTTACTCTTTAAATAACGCGAATCTTTTTCTAAAGAAAGTAATTGCTTTT
>Ga0102589_1001993_pt1 | contig 25117 bp, 19 predicted proteins | sample AraplaMF_Col_mLB_FD_76858 | JGI IMG/M metagenome (GOLD analysis project Ga0102589, IMG submission 76858) | Arabidopsis root microbial communities from the University of North Carolina, USA - plate scrape MF_Col_mLB | ecosystem: Host-associated > Plants > Roots > Endosphere | place: USA... | reverse complement strand
ATGGTGGACCAAAATCTATTAGAAATACTTGTATGGCTCATCACCATATCGTGGAATTGATTTCCTTTACACTTAGCGCTTCCCTGAGGGCTCTCCAAGAAGTCACTAGCCTCCACTTTTTGATGATACGCCTATTTTTTAAAATCCTACTTTAAAACTATTCAAAATCTATCATCAGAGCTTTTATTTCCCTAAGTATTGCGGTGTTCGCTTTTCTTGGAAAGCAAGTAAGCCCTCTAATCGATCTTCTGTAGGAATCAGAGCATTATATGCAAGTGATTCGATTTTTAAGCCCGTAGCTAAATCTACTTCAATCCCTTGATTCATGGCGATTTTCGCCTGTACTAAAGAAAGTGGAGCATTTTTGGCCATTTCGAGTGCAAGTTGCTGAGCCTTTTCAAGTACTTCATGTCCCTCATGAACGTACTCTACAATACCGTAACTTCTTGCTTCCTCCGCATTTAATCGACGAGCTGTATAAATTAATTCCTTCGCTTTTCCAATGCCAATTAATCGTGGAAGTCGTTGCGTGCCTCCTGCCCCTGGGATGATGCCGAGAGATGTCTCCGTAAGACCTAACTTTGCATGTGTAGCTGCCAGACGTAAATCACAGGCTAACGCTAGTTCGAGTCCTCCACCAAAAGCAACGCCATTTAGTACGGCGATAACTGGTTGAGCGAGTGCTTCTACTTTTGCCACTGTTGCACCGATTAATTGCACAATCTGCTTTACTTGTCGATCTGGCATCCCTTTACGTTCTTTTAAATCTGCCCCTGCGCAAAAAGCTTTTTCCCCTTCTCCCGTTAATAGGACAACTCGCACTGCTGGATCACCGTTTATGTTGTCTAGTGTCGTGCTAAGTTCTTGGAGTAGTTGTACAGACATTGCATTCGCAGCTTCAGGTCTGGAAAGTGTAATAAGCCCAATGCAACCATCTAATAATTCAAAACGAACGAGTTGCGTCATAATTGACTCGCACTCCTTTCATTACGGGCAATCGCCATTTGTTTAGAGGCCACTGCCTTCCCTAATTTCTGTTCAATAAATAGCGCAGCCTCTAACACTTTATTCAGCTCTACACCCGTTTTAATACCCATTTCATCTAATAAATACAGTAGATCCTCCGTGGCTACATTACCCGATGCTCCTTTGGCATACGGACAGCCCCCAAGTCCACCAAGCGCACTATCAAACTTCGTAATTCCCATTTCTAAAGATTGAACAATATTCGCTAGTGCTGTGCCACGTGTATCATGGAAATGCATCGCAAAATTTTCCGCAGGGTATCTTTTTAGCAATTCTTCTAAAAGATTTTCCACCTGTGTCGGCACACCAACACCAATCGTGTCACCAAGCGAAATTTCATCGACGCCCATTTCTAATAATTTTTCTGTTACTCGTAAAACCTTTTCTGGTTGTATGTAGCCTTCATACGGGCACCCAATCACAGTTGAGATATAGCCTCGTACATTTTTATTCGCTGCCTTTGCTCCTACCACAACTTCCTGTAATATCGGAAATGTTTCATTAATCGATTTATTAATATTACTTTGATTATGGCTTTCGCTTGCCGACATAAAAACACTCACTTCATCTACTTCAGCCTGCAATGCACGTTCTAAGCCACGCATGTTCGGTACTAATGCCGCATACGTGATATCTTTTTGGCGTTTAATGGCTTGAAGCACCTCCACTGCATCTGCTAACTGTGGGATCCACTTCGGATGCACAAAAGACGTTACTTCGATATAATTCAATCCAGTTTGACTAAGTAAATTCACTAGCTGTACTTTATCGGCAGTCGTAAGATGTGTCTTCTCATTTTGCAAACCGTCACGAGGACCTACTTCCTTTAACGTTACATGCTTTGGTAGCTGCATAAAGAAGCCTCCTTATTCAATTTCTAAAATATCATCATCAACGTTAATGAAATCCCCTTCGTTCGCAATGATTCTTGTGACTACGCCATCTTCTTCTGCTGCAATAGGAATCTCCATTTTCATCGATTCTAAAATTGCCACATCTTGTCCTGCTGTCACTTTCTCGCCCTCTGCTACAACGATTTTCCATACTGTTCCTGCCATGCTCGCTTTAACTGTTGCCATTGTATATCCCTCCAAATGTATGAATGTACGGATAACCGTATGTGATTTTCATATTACGCATTCGCACTAATGGTGAAGCGCGAATGCTTTTTATCATTTTCGCCTTGCCGTAATTGTTGTTATTGCTGTCGCTTCGCTTTCGCACAGAAAACAATACGTTCAAAGGCTTTATTTCGTTTCTGCTAATTGAGGTAGATAATATTCATCTACAAATTTAGTTGTTGTATAGCCCTTCAAAAATTGTTCATGTGTGACTGTTTTCAACAGCATCGGAATATTTGTTTGAATTCCTTCTACTTTATACGCTTTAAGTGCCTCAATAAGTCTTTCACACGCAATTGCTCGTGTTTCTCCCCACACTACTAATTTGCTAATCATTGGATCATAAAAAGGTGTTACCGTAGTGCCAGCCTCTACGCCACATTCATGGCGAATACCTTCACCTGTTGGCAATTCAAAAGCCGTAATTGTGCCTGGAGAAGGGAAAAATGTCGATGGATTTTCGGCGTAAATGCGTACTTCAATTGCATGCCCTTTTCTTTGAATACTATCGCGAGTAAATGCTAATGGTTGTTTTGCCGCAATCTTTAATTGCTCCTCAACAAGATCCAGTTTTGTAATTTCCTCAGTCACCGGATGTTCAACCTGTAGGCGCGTATTCATCTCTAAAAAATAAAAGTTTTGCTCCGCATCTACTAAATACTCAATCGTTCCAGCATTCACATAGCCGATATGCTGAACTGCCTTGACTGACGCATCTAGCATACTTTTTCTTGTTTCTTCAGAAATGAATGGAGATGGTGCTTCCTCAACCACTTTTTGATTTCTACGTTGAATCGAGCACTCACGTTCAAATAGTGGTACGACATTGCCATCATGATCTGCAATAATTTGTACCTCAACGTGATGGGGATTAGCAATAAATCGTTCCATATACATCGTTCCATCACCAAAGAATGACTGTGCACGCTTTTGATTTCCCTCAAATGCTTTTGCCAATTCCTCTGCATTTTCTACGAGCTGCATTCCGATACCCCCACCGCCAGCAGAGGCTTTTAACATAATCGGATAGCCTAGACGAGATGCAATTTCAATAGCTTCTGTTACGTCTTTCACCGGTGTCTCTACGCCTTCAACAATTGGTACACCTGCCGCCTTCATTGTTTTTCGGGCTTCTAATTTACTACCCATCGAAGCAATAACGTCTGCGCTTGGCCCAATAAAAACTAAGCCCGCCTCTGTACAACGTTTAGCAAACTCAGCGTTTTCTGATAATAAGCCATAGCCTGGATGAACAGCTTCAGCACCGCTTTCCTTCGCCACTTCAAGAATACGATCAATATTTAAATAGCTTTGCGCAACAGGTGGTTTTCCGATACAGAACGCCTCATCCGCTTCCTTAACGTGTAAGCTTTCAGCGTCTGCCTCGGAATACACCACTACTGTTTGAACGTTTAGTCGTTTGCATGTTCTTATAACACGCCTTGCTATCTCTCCACGATTTGCAATTAAAACCTTCTTGAACATAACACCGGCCCCCTTCTTACTTCACTGCTGGAACAAAACTCTCTCGTAATCTATACTTTTGAACTTTTCCTGATGCAGTCATCGGATAGTCGTCTATAAAGAAAATATGTCGTGGTATTTTATGTCTAGAGATTTTATCCCGACAATAATCCCGAATCTCTTCTTCTGTTGCCTGCTCTCCTTCACGCAAAATGATCCAAGCTGCCGCTTCCTCTCCATAAACAGGATCAGGAACGCCCGCAACCTGTACATCCGCAATTTTTGGATGTGTGTAAAGGAATTCTTCAATTTCTCGAGGAGATAAATTTTCACCGCCACGAATAATCATATCCTTTAAACGCCCTGTTACACGTACATAGCCCGCCTCATCCATCGTTGCCAAATCCCCGGTATGCAGCCAACCATCCTCATCAATTGCAAGAAGCGTTTCCTCTTGGTTTTTATAGTAACCTTTCATGACATGGTAGCCTCTTGTACATAGCTCCCCTTGCTCATTCGGCGCAGCTTCTTCGTCTGTACCTGGAATGACGATTTTAACTTCTAGATTCGGTAATGCACGGCCAACGGTTTCTACCTTTAACAATAGCGGGTCATCTGCTCTCGTTTGTGTGATTACAGGTGAGGCTTCTGTTTGTCCGTAACAGATAGTAACATCCGTCATCCCCATTTTGTCGATAACGGCTTTCATCACCTCAATAGGACAATTAGAGCCTGCCATTACTCCAGTACGCAACGTTGATAGATCAAAAGACGCAAAATTCGGTAAATTAAGTTCACTAATAAACATCGTTGGTACACCATGTAGCGCGGTACATTTCTCTTTTTCAACCGTTTGTAGCACCTCAGCAGGTGAAAATTCCTGAACTGGAACCATCGTCCCACCACTCGTTGTAATTGCCAATGTTCCAATTACACAGCCAAAGCAATGGAAGAAAGGAACAGGGATGCACAAGCGATCTTCAGAAGTTAAACGCATACATTCTGCAATATTAATCGCATTATTGACTAAGTTATAATGCGTTAACATGACACCTTTCGGAAAACCCGTTGTTCCCGATGTATATTGAATATTAATAACATCATCATAATGAAGTACTTGCTGTCTTTGATCTAATTGCTCCTCTGTTACTTGCTCAGCAGCAGATAACACATCAGACCAGTTTAGCACTCCTGGGTATTTTGTCTCGCCAATTAAAATAACATTTTTTAATAAAGGTAGTCGCTTTGATTGCAAATTACCCGGTTCACAATGTTCAAGCTCTGGACATAACTCTTGCAGTGTATTCATAAAAGAATGGTCTCGATAATTTTCAATTAAAATAATCGTTTTTGCATCGGATTGCTTCAATAAATATTCCAACTCGCTTGAGCGATAATTAGTGTTTACAGTGACGATTGGGGCTCCCATTTTACCTGTACCAAATTGCAGTTGCACCCATTCAGGGACATTTGTCGTCCATACTGCAATATGCTCGCCCTTCTCTATTCCAAGAGCCATCAACCCTCTAGCTACTAACCGACTTTGCTGATTGAGCTCCTCATAAGTCATTCGTAAGTCCCTATCTGCATACACTAATGCTTCGCGCTGTGGATACTTTTCAGATTGTTCATCTAGCAATTGACCAATAGTTTGATACACAAGTTCTGCCATGAAAATCCTCCTTATTTATGCTACTTAAGATTAACAGCCAATTAAACGAGAAATAACGAGACGTTGAATTTCAGACGTTCCCTCACCGATTTCCATTAACTTAATGTCGCGCAGATGACGCTCTACGTCGTATTCTTTCATATAGCCTGAACCGCCGTGAATTTGAATTGCTTGATTACAAGTGCGGAAGCCCATTTCAGAAGCGAATAATTTTGCCATTGCCGCTTCCTTCCCGAACGGTTTCTTTTGATCTTTAAGCCATGCCGCCTTATGTACTAACGTACGTGCAAGCTCTATCTCCATTGCCATATCGGCTAATTTAAATTGAATTGCCTGTAGTTTCGATATTGGTGCACCAAATTGTTCACGTTCTTTTGCGAATTTTAATGCTTTTTCATAAGCCGCCTGTGCAATCCCTATAGATAGTGCAGCTATAGAAATACGCCCGCCGTCTAAAGTATTTAAGAATTGGCTAAATCCACGTTTTTCATCACCTAAAAGATTAGCCCTTGGCACACGAACATTTTGTAAAATAATCTCACACGTATTCGAGCCACGTACGCCCATTTTGTCGTAATTGCAGTTGATCGTTACGCCAGGAGTATTAGTTGGTACAATGATAGATGAAATAATCTTTTTACCATCTTCACGTTTACCTGTCACAGCTGTCACAATAATTTGACGTGCATAACCAGCATTTGTGATCCAGCATTTCTCACCATTAATGATGTAATCATCACCATCAATTACAGCTGTTGTACGTGTCCCACCAGCATCTGAACCTGCATTAGGCTCTGTTAAACCAAACGACCCTAATGTTTCTCCCTTCGCTAACGGAACAAGCCATTCCTGCTTTTGCTCCTCTGTACCGAAGTTGTAAATAGGCGCAGCACCTAAGCTAACTGCTGCTGCATAGCTTAATCCTGTGCCGCCACATGCACGACCGATTTCTTCAACAGCAAGTGCGTAAGAAACAGTATCTCCTCCTGAACCGCCGTACTCTTCAGGAAACGGAATACCTAATAAGCCTAGCTCTGCCATCTTTTTGAAGCTCTCTATTCTCATCGTCGATGTCTCGTCAACCTCACGAGCATACGGTTTAATTTCATTTTCAGCAAAATCACGTACCATATCTCGAATCATTGCTTGCTCTTTCGTTAGTTCAAAGTTCATCCCCAGTCCCCCTAATGTTTAATGTGCCATAGCAGATTTCGTTCAGATGTCAATTACAATAAATACCGACTAGTCGGTTTGTATTGAATATTAATAAAACCAGTCTTGCTACTGGCTACCCCTTTACCATAAATTGAACCGCTTCCTCCATTGCTTGTTCAGTGACAATCGCACGCAATACCATATCCGTAAATACTTCAGTAATTTCCTCCATTGTTAATGGACCTGATTGCTTAAACCATTTGTATGTCCAGTTAATCATCCCAACAATAGCCATCGTTACGATAGTACAAGGTAGTTCCGTACGAAAATCCTTTGTTTGCTGACCATCCGCTATGACTTTTTGTAAAATATCTCGATATTGATCTCGTTTTTTATGAATAATTTCACTATATTCCTCTGGCAGTGAACGGCTTTCCTCATAAAAAACAGTTATATGTGCTTGGTACATATCAAATACTTGAGTCAGTGTTTGCAGCATTGCACATAAACGTGTAATCGGTGTATCGTATTTGTCATATGCCTCCTGTGACTGCTTGATAACATATGAAATAAATACATCGTGAATTTCATACAACAGTTCATCTTTCGATTTAAAATTATGATAAAATCCACCCTTTGATGCACCAATATATTCAACAATGCGATCAACAGTTACATTGTGATAGCCATCTTCCTGAAATAGCACTACAGAAGCGTCAACAATGCGTTGTTTTAACGTTTTCTTTACCATAGGCATCTATCATCCTTCTTATAACTCTTTACTCCATCACTCTTTATAATTAGAAAAGGTTTCAGGTCATTGCCATAATGTGTGGTTGATTTCCGTTCCGACTGAGCGCTTTGTTGCTGTCGCTTCGCTTTCGCACAGAGCAAAGCTTCCTGGGGGCGTCCGATGAGCCGCTTCGCTTCGCTGCAGGTTCTCATCTGTGACGCTGATCCCCAAGGAGTCGCTCAGTCTCCACTCCAATTAACTTATTCACATAGTATGCGTTTTAACAAAACGTCATCCAAACTCCCGATGCTGGAACAATTTATTAGAATGTATGGCACATCACCACATCGTGTGGTTGATTTCTGTTCCGACTGAGCGCTTCCCTAGGGGCGTTCAATCGGAACAGAAATCAACTTACGCATATGGCATATGTTTTAGCAATTTGCCATTCCATCTCCCGGTGACGAAACCTGATTTTTCTTAATTATAAAAAAACTATGACACCATTAATATAGCATTTGGAAAAATTAGTGTCTAGCACCAATGTAGATTTTAATTAATTTTACGAGTATTTATCTTACACAAAGCAGAATTCTATAAATTACCACAGGTAAACAAACATACATTTACTATATGATTTCCAACTTATCTTCATTACAAAAATCCAAAAAAATTCCCTAGCGCAGTACAATAACACTAGAGAATCTCAAAAACATGATTATGAAGCTTTTGGTATTTTACGTAGCCACGAGAAAATGATCGCAATGATTAATGCAAAGCCTAAATACCCCGTTGTTGAATAAACCTTTCCAACTAATGTCGTGAATCCTACTAAACTAGCAACGAAGCCTATTAAACCAATCACCACAATACCTATTTTAAAATATTTATGATCAGGCGCTATGAAACGTACTGCAAACGCATAAAGCATTCCTACAGCTGTATTGTACATCATGCCTAATAAAGCAATGGACATTAAGATACCAACTACAGGATGAATTTGTTTTGCTAGCTCTAATGTTGGCATTGCTGCCCCGCCAACTACGTCCATTTTAACGAACATAGCAATATTAATTAGTATGATTAAGACACCGAGCATTAAACCACCAAGAAGACCGCCTAAACCAGCAATCTTGCGCTCTTTTACTGTTCCACCCATAACAATTAACATCGCAGTACCAGCAGCTATATTATAAGATACATAAAGAAGTGCGCCCATTACCCAGTTTGAGGCCGCAGATGTTTGCTCTTTCGCTAACACATTCTGTTCTGCAATTGTTAAGTCCATTGTAAAAATGGAGTAAATCAAAATAATAAAAACGATCCCCATTAAATAAGGTGTCACTAAAGCTATTATATTAATAATATTTTTTACATTTAATAGCAATGTTAAAATCGTAATGATTACCATAAAAATACTGCCAATCATCGGGTTTATATTAAACATTTGCTCGAATGTTGAGCCCGATCCAGCAAACATAACAACCGCCACACCAAATAAGAAGAATGTAATGACAATATCTAATATAACCCCAACATAACGTCCACCAATTTGATATATAACCTCTTTATGAGATGTCGTTTGTGAATCCGCTCCTAATTGCGCTAGACTCATCCCTAAAAAGGCAAATGCGATTGTTGCAACAATTCCTCCTGCTATACCGTAAAGACCAAAGCTCGTAAAATATTGCATAATTTCTTGTCCTGATGCAAAGCCAGCACCAACGATTAATCCTACAAATGCGCCACCTATCTGCCAACTTTTTCTCATAGAACACCTACTTATCTATTTTATCAATTATGCCTCGGCATAATTGCGTCCGGAATCGGCTTTGTGCTTGCACAAAGCACTCCTATCTGATTCCGTGACATCCGCCGGAGGCTTTAATTTCTTTCAGCGGATGTTTGGACACCCGCTGATAAGTGGTTTAATACCGCGTTCATCTCGTCATCTATAGAGGTAGGAGACTACTGCTGAGAGAAATTAAGCAAACTCAATCCATAAGTTTTTTGCTCTACTGTAAATAAATCGATTGTCTCTCTATTCACTTCATAGCCGATCCCCGCTTTTTGAGGAACTTCAATATAACCGTCCTTAACTACAACCTCTGGGTCAATGATATCCTTTTCCCAATATCGACTTGAGCCTGCAGTATCTCCAGGTAAAATAAAATTCGATAATGTTGTTAATGCCACATTATGTGCACGACCAATACCAGACTCTAGCATGCCACCACACCAGACTGGAATGTTATTTGCCTCACAATAATCGTGTATTTTCTTTGATTCTGTTAAACCACCAACACGTCCAATTTTTATATTAATAATTTTAGTGCTGCCTAACTCAACAGCTTTACGTGCATCCTCTAATGAATGGATACTTTCGTCCAAGCAGATTGGCGTATCGATTAATTTTTGTAATGTTGCGTGGTCAATGATGTCATCTGACGCCAATGGTTGCTCAATCATAGTTAAATTAAAAGCATCTAGTTGCTTGAGCGTTTCAGCATCTGACAGTCTATAAGCTGAGTTCGCATCCGCCATAAATGCCACATCAGGGAACGCTTCACGTAATGTACGCATTACTTCTACGTCCCAGCCTGGCTTAATTTTGATTTTCATTCGTTTATAGCCCTCTTCAACATAGCCATCTACTAACGCCACAAGATCCTCGATTGATTTTTGAATACCGATACTGATCCCTACTTCAATTTTGTCCTTTTTGCCACCGAGTGCAGCTGCAAGGGATTGATTCGTCTGTTGGGCATAAATATCCCAAATAGCACCTTCTATCGTTGATTTCGCCATATTATTTTTACGAATTGCTTTAAATAGTTCATTGACCTCATCCGGATGCTGAAGCTCTTTATTTAAAATAAGTGGAATTAAAAAATCTTCTAGCATATGCCAGTTCGTTTGCAATGTTTCCTCGTTGTACCAAGGTGAATGGAACGCTACAGATTCTCCCCAACCGATTGTTCCTGCTTCATCCTTAGCCTCTAAAACTAAAAAATCTCTATCTTCAAATGTGCCAAAGCTAGTTGTAAATGGTTCTTTTAATTTCATTTTTAAATGTCTAATGGTAATTTCCGTGATTTTCATATTGTTTTGCCCCTTCCAGATTTAAAGTTTCTAATTTAACGAGAACATACTCGTTGTAATGTTCTTGCTGCTGCAATTGAACTGCTGCATAACCTTGTGCAAATAATCGTTGTAATAAATATCTCGTTTTGAAACGCCAATCCAATGCTAATGTTGGATCTTGCACCTTCAATGCTTGAAAATCCTTTGGTACAGGCATTGTATATAGATCTTCGTTATATTTTAAATTTTCAGTTATATTTAAACGCGGAAATCCTTGCTCATTTAGTACACAGCTAGCCACTGGTATGGCATCCGTCGCATCTATTGAAACATTTTTGCTTACGTAATCAGAAGTTATATACCAGCACACCTCAAAACGATCTGAAGGTAGTCCCTTATTTAAGCCATCTTTCATTTCACCATAGCAATTTTCTATATACGTATTACAAATACCATTTAATTTGGATAGATTGAGAAAACCATTTCGTGTTTCCAGCGGATCAAACGTCCACACCATTAAATCGTAGCCCCGCTCAATAGCAATAGCTTGCTGGGCATATTTTAATTGTTCACCTATTCCTATGGAGCGGTAATTTTCGTCTATCCCTAACATATGGGAACATAAATAGCTTTTGCCCTCTCGAAATCCTGAAAAGCCATAGCTAAAGCCAACCAATTGATCACCATCATATGCACCAACAACGATACCGCCATTTTTTACAGCTGTTAAAGTTTGATGAATGGGAATTGAAGGCATTCCCCAAACGTTATATTCCAATTGTTGAACTTGCTCTAACTGTTCGATTGTCTTTATTTCCCTTATGTCAATCATTGCTATCACTTCTTTCTATTCTTTATACCGTAATAACGACTAGAGTCTATAAAGCCCTTAAAATAGCTCTCGTAATAATGTTCACACCAGTAAAAAGTCGCTCTCGATTAAACGTCATTTTCGGATGATGTAATCCTGGCGTTACACCACAACCTAAGCCAAGCATTGTTGCTTTAAGGGTCGGACGCTCATACGTATAAAAATGGAAATCTTCTCCTCCAGGAGTGATGACTGGTGAAGCGCATGCTTTTTCACCAACTACGTCAACAATAGCTGAATTCATATGTTGTAATGCCTCATCATTCACTAATGCTGCAACAATATGTGCATCAACTTGCAATGAAATTTTCGCACCATACATCGCTTCTACCGAAACCCTTACACGTTCAAGACCTTCTGTGAGAGCTTGCATTACTTCATTTGTTTGTGCTCGTGCATCAATACTAAATGTTGCTTTCCCCGGAATAATATTCGTAGAGGTTCCTCCTGCATTAAATTGCGTCATTTTGATTGATGCAGATACATTAGGATCTGTCCAAATTTTTTGTAAACCTTCGACAATCGCTGCCCCTACCTCAATTACATTAATGCCAAGTTCAGGTCGTGCACCATGTGCCTCTTCTCCAAGAATTGTCCCAGTAAAAAGCTTTGCAGCTCCGTGGTACAATGCTGGGGCATACGTTCCATCCTGTAATTCTTTTAACGGACGAACATGGACACCAAATAAGTATTCTAGATTATCAATAAGCCCCTTCTCAACAAATGCGCGAGCGCCCTGTGCCTTTTCTTCAGCAGGCTGAAAAAGTATACGTACTGCCCCGGGGAGTAAATGCTCCATATCCTTTAACAATAGTGCCGTCCCAATAGCCATCGTCATATGACCATCATGACCGCAAGAATGATTAGCTTGAAATTTGCCATCAACTTCTTGCCATAGTGCATCAATATCCGTACGAAATCCGACTCTCGGTATACCTTCCCCAATATCTACATATAGTCCCGTCATATCCTCGAACAACTGAGGCTCCATCTGTGCCTCCTTCAATAGATTGGCGATGTATTGCGTTGTCTTCTTTTCCTGCCAGCTAATTTCCGGATGCTCATGTAAATGCGTAAAAATATCAGCCAATCTAGGCTGTAAGTTTTGTAAAACTTGATTCATTGTATTCAACTCCATCGATTTGCTAAAAAGCTATTTTGGAAATCATCATATTTTACGCGTTGATTTTCGTAATAGTCGTGATCTTGTGCAGTCATACCTGCAATTAGTGTATTTAAAAATGAAATTAGTGCTGGCATTGCGTCAATCGTAGACATTTCCTGTTGTTCATTCACAAAGGTAATCGTCGCATATTGCGTGATAGGTGCAATTTTAGAATCTGTAATACCGATAATCTCGCAATTTTTTTCTTGAATTTCAGCTGCAAATTGTATCGGTTCTTTAAAATAACGATGGAACGATAAAATAATGACCACACTATCCTCATCAATTTCTTGTAAAGCTCTAATGATTTCACTAGTTTCAAAATCTAAAAGCACTACGTTAGGACGTAGCATATTTAACGTAAAATACAACCATTGCGCCGCTAAATGGGAAGACCCATTTCCAACAATATAGATTTTTTTCTTCGTATGCAGCAGTAGTGAAGCACGATTAAAATCTTCCTCGTCTATGTTCTTAGCAATGTTTAAAATACCCGATGCATCCTTTTCCATCGTCTTTTCATAAAAACGTGGTGTCTCAAATAGTACCTGCTTTGATTGCAAATAATTGTGCAAGCTACTAGCATTACCTTCATCGAATAGCTGCATCGTAATCTCCCGCTGCAGTTCAGCATAACCCGATAATCCTATAGCGTAGCAAAAGCGGATAACCGTCGTTTCACTTACCCCTGCCTTCTCCCCCACATATGCAGCTGAATGAACGCCGACAGTCTGCAAATTTTTGAGGATGAAGATCGCTACCTTTTGCTGACTCTTTGAAAGCTCCTGATAGTTATGTTGAATGACTTGTTGAATTGTTTGATTATCCATCAAAGAAGTACATCCTTCTTATTTTATTTTTTGAAGCTTAAACTTCATTTCTATGTTACAAACAGTAGCATAATTATTTTCACAATTCAATATATTTTCTGAAATTTCTGTTTATATGTAAAAAATAAAGATTTTTTAGCCGTACATTATCATAACGTGGTGTTTATTTCTGTTTTGACGAGCATTATCCTAGAGGGCGTTCAGTCTCTACTTCAATTAACTTATTTAAATAGCATAAGAATGAATAAAATGTTATCCTCAACCCCACTATCAATTCTATGTCTTCATTTCATAATCCGAATCGCACGATGCTACAATACGGCGCTCATTTATCTAGTAAACCCAAAAATGCACAAATGTTATTTTGTTAACATTTGTGCATTAAAAAAATTATTTATCTAAATTAAATCCTTTTAGTAGATCTGCAAACGCATTATTAAGCGGTTCTGCTTCTTTTTCTTGCTGTTTCATGTATTTTTGTACACTACGCTTATCTACTTTGCCACCGCCTTCTTTTTTACGGCGGGCTTCAAATGCAGATAACTTCTCACGATAACCACACTTACATACGAAGATTTGGCCATCACCTTCACCACGAAGTTCTAGCTTTTTCTTACATTGCGGGCAACGTGCGTTTGTGACACGTGATACGTTTTTACGATGTCCACAATCACGGTCTTGGCAGACAAGCATTTTACCTTTTTTACCGTTGACTTCAAGCATTGGCTTGCCGCAATCAGGGCAGGACTTTGTTGAAATGTTGTCATGCTTGTATTTTTTATCGCTCCCTTTAATTTCTGCGACTATTTCTTGCGTGTGCTTTTTCATTTCATTGATGAACACTTCTTTTTTCAACTTACCTTTTGAAATTAGCTCAAGCTTTTGCTCCCACTCGGCTGTTGTTGCAGGGGAACGTAATTCTTCAGGCACTAAGTCAAGTAATTGACGACCTTTAGATGTAATGTAAATTTCTTTGCCGCCACGTTTTTCGATTAAGAATGAATTAAAGAGCTTCTCAATAATATCTGCTCGTGTTGCAACTGTCCCTAACCCGCCTGTTGATTTCAACGTATCAACAAGTTTCTTGTCGTTCGTTTCCATATACTTCGTAGGATTTTCCATAGCTGATAGTAATGTTGCCTCTGTAAATCGTGCTGGTGGCTTTGTTTGACCAGATGTTTGGGCAATGAGCTTTGTTTTTAACACTTGTCCTTGTTCTAAACGAGGAAGCAGTTGCTCTTTGACATCATCTGTTGATTCTTCATCATCAAAACGATTTTGATATACTTCTTTCCAACCTGCAATAGTGACTGTTTTTCCTTTGGCAATAAATTTCTCATTACCGATTTGAGCTTGTACTGTTAATTGCTCATATTCTTGTGCTGGGAATAATACAGCTAAAAATCGTTTTACTACTAAATCATATATTTTACGCTCTTTATCATTGAATGCAGAAAAGTTTACATAGCCCTCAGTTGGAATAATGGCATGGTGATCAGATACTTTACTGTCATCTACAAAGGATTTATTCGCTTTGATCGGCTTTGTTAAAATTTTATTCGCGAATGTACGATATTCACCGATACCACATGCTTTTAGACGCTCAGGTAAAGTGCCGACAATATCAGATGATAAGTAGCGAGAATCTGTACGAGGGTACGTCAGCACTTTATGAGATTCATATAGCTTTTGCATAATATTTAATGTTTCTTTTGCAGAATAACCAAATAATTTATTGGCATCTCGCTGTAATTCCGTTAGATCATAAAGACCTGGGGCAAATGATTTTTTAGGCTTGCGATCAACTGAAGCAACTTTTGCATCTTGATTGCCTAGTGCTTTAACAATAGCGTCAATTTTTTCTTTATTGAAGCTACGTGAAATACCATTTGCATCTTGCCATGTAAGCTTTAATGAATCTGTTTGTGCTTCAATACCGTAATACGTTTGTGGTTTGAAGTTTTTAATTTCATCTTCACGTGCAGCAATAATCGCAACTGTTGGAGTTTGAACACGGCCACAGTTCAGCTGTGCATTAAATCTTGTCGTTAAAGCACGTGTCGCGTTTAATCCGATATACCAATCCGCTTCAGAACGAGCAACCGCAGCAGCATATAAATTATCGTAGTTTTTACCCGGTTTTAAATTTGCAAATCCTTCTTTAATCGCCTTATCTGTGACAGATGAAATCCATAAACGTTTAATTGGCTTTTTCACATTTGCTTTGTCAATAATCCATCGAGCAACTAATTCACCTTCACGCCCAGCATCTGTAGCGACAATGATTTCATTGACATCATTACGAGTTAACTGTGATTTTACTGCATTATATTGCTTACCCGTTTGCTTCATAACAACTAGCTTCATTCGTTCAGGCAACATTGGAAGGTCTTCTAAATTCCATGTTTTATATTTATTATCGTAAGCTTCTGGGTCAGCTAATGTCACTAAATGACCTAATGCCCAAGTAACTATATATTTGTCACCTTCTAAAAATCCATTCCCTTTTTTATTACATTTCAAAACATTTGCTATATCACGTGCAACTGAAGGTTTTTCAGCAATAACTACACTTTTAACCATATATTTTCGTACTCCTTTACTAACTATGTACTGTCTAATATACCATAAGTTCGGGGCAGAAATTATTTAGAGCCATCTACTTACTCTTCATAATAGTCACTGCCGGAGAAATGATTAGGTAGCGATGAAAACTAATCGGGTACCACAGAGAATTGATCACGTTCCCCATAGATCTGTTGAGGTAGACAATTAATGTAAAGAGCAAATTCACAATTAGCGTGAATTTGCTCTTCTTTTCTATGTTTCAAAAAATGTTTACGATGCACTGCATACTAAAACTCTCAAAACATATGTTGAGTTAACAGAATGTTCACAAATTAGAAAGGGGATGAATTAATGGATGCTCGAACTTTCAGACCGCGGAATGTGATTTGTATGACAATTATTGTTTTTGTATCGGTGTTAATTGGTTACGGTATATATATAAATTTTATTGATGTTCCCTTCCCATAACGATTTTACTTCTTTAACTGACTTAACAAGTGTTTTCGGTTGTCTAGTATGCGCTGATCTTTTGGCTTAAATTTTCTTGCTACTTCATTATGCTGATATGCATTTTCAAAGAGACGCAAGCGATTGTATAACAAACTTAACTGTAAATGCGGAAGCCATGTAGAATATGCATGCTTGTGAACAGCCATTGTCTGTTCTATAGGTTGCTGTAATGCTTGTGAATACCAGTATATAGCCTCTTTATTTTTCATTTGCTCCATAAAAAAATGACCAATTCGACAGCATGTTTCTGGTCTTGGTCGATCATATAATAATGATTGTAAAATAGCTTGTGTTGCTTGTTTTGCATCGTGTAGCTGTTGGTAGCAATCCGCTAAATTTAAGCAAGCTTGAATATTCTCATCATCAGTGCCTTTTGTGGAATCTAGGAAAATATTATAATGATTGATTGCTTCTAAATATCGCTGATGAATCTTTAGCTCATTTGCGTAACGAAAAGTTTCTCTAGCTGAAAATGGGTGCCCTTCTTTCTTCAAACGCTCATAAATATTAATATTGCGATGAATATCACTTTTTCTTGGCAAATGTGTAACTGCTACATCGCTATGATAGAGCTGGCCTGTTATATCTAAATACTCATGGACGGCACCCCACCACTGAAAATTACGTTCACGTTTTACGAGACGAAATCTTTTTTCACTTGATTCTACACAGCCATCAGCATCCAGCGTTAAATAATAATCCATTGAAACAGCATCGACATTTGGATAAAAAAGCGATTGTTTAAGTTGTAGGAACTTTTGCTGATGTTCTGTTGTGATCACATCATCTGCATCGAGCCATAAAATAAAATCTTTCGTTGCTTGCTGAAAGGAAAAGTTACGAGCTTTGGCAAAGTCATCACACCAGGTAAAGTCGAAAATTCGAGAGGTATAGTTTCGGACGATATCTTTTGTACGATCAGTTGAGCCTGTATCAATAATATTGATTTCATCCACTAAATGTTGAACGGAGTCTAGGCATCTTTCTATAATACATTCTTCATTTTTGACAATCATACATAAACTAATCGTAAACATCTGTCCCCTCCTTTTTTGTAATAATATATGCAAGCTTAAAAATTTATCGAGGTCTTTTACCATTTTATTGCCTTACTTTTTGTATTTATTCCTCAACTTTTATAATTTATCACCTAACTTTTTGTATTTATCACCCAATCTTTGTGTTTTATCGACATACACCTCAAAAAGCACAAAAAAACGAACGCTGCTCACGTTCGTTTCTTTCTTATAAGTATTGTTCACGCCATTGTAGTTGTTCTTTTTCTGTAAGCTGTTGTTCTAGGTGTGAATCCCATTGATTTAAGAGCGCATTCCATATACGAACGAACAAAATATCTTGTTCTTTATCGTGAAGGACAAATTCAAAGCATGGGATATCATTAATTTGTTTAGCGTCTGTTTGAACAATTTTTGAAATTAATTTTTGAGATGCCCCAACTCCAGCTTTTTCTTCATCCTCTTGCTGTAACGCTTCTATTAACATTGCATCTTCGAAATTCTCCTGCTTCTCAGCCTCTTCATCCACATAGCGATATAGCTCTGGTAGATCATCGTATTCTTCAATATTGTCTTCGTCGACAGCAAGAAATGCGATATGGCATGGACTATAGTAAAGGTTGGACATTTCTACTTCTAGCTCCTCTTCAAAGATGCCACGTTCAAGTTGCTGCTGTCCTTTAGATGTTAGTCTATAAAAGCCTTCCGTTTGCTCAATAAGACTTACTCGAGACATTAAAGATACTAAATCCTCAATAAATAAGGGGTCGACTAGCAATAACTCACTCAATTCTTGTGCGTTTGCAAAATCCGCTTCCTGTATGCTCATTAACAGCATTGTCATCAGGACATCCATAGTAGAACGACGAACTGGCTCATAGGTCACTTCTACCGTTCGAATCGGAATGCTCCATTCATCGGTTTTGACGATTTTAACATTTCGATTTTGCTGAATTTCTCGCATTAAGCGCTGCTGTAATTTTGACAATCTACATCACCTGTCCTTCATGATTACGCAAGCCGTTATAGGATTTCACTGTCTCTAACAGATTGCTGTACATCTCTCGTGTATCTGGATGCTTCGCCCGTTTGGCAAACATCTCTGCACTTCCGACAAGTAGTAATAGTTCTCGTGCACGAGATAAGGCAACGTTTAAGCGGCGATAATCTTTTGCAAAGCCAACGTCTCCCCCTTTAGGCGTATTACGTACCATACTAACTAATATGACGTCCATCTCCATACCTTGGAACTTATCGACTGTCCCGGTTCTAAATTGAAGATGTGGTAGCTGTAATTCCTGTTGCAGAAGGCGATTAATTTTCTTTACCTGCTCCCCGTAGAAGCTTATAACCCCAACACTTTTTTGTGCGTCTTGAGGTATCCGTCCCGCTGCTTTAGCTTCAATAACAGCCTTATTCATATCTATTAAAATGCGTCGAATTGTTTGTAATTCACCCTCATTGTAACGACTCGTTCCGCCCTTTACCTGCTCCTCTAGATAAGGTTTTTCGGTTGGAATATCAACCCATAGCAAATGATCATCACGATTCACAAATTGTCCTTCTAGACAATGGTCTCGTGCTGCATCTGAATCAGGTAAACCACATTGCAGACCATTTTCCTCTTTAGCGTAAAACGGTGTAATACTGTGCATAATTTTCTCATGCATTCGGTACTGCAATGCCAGCATTTGCTTATGTGTTTGCGGTAAATTATTAAATAAACGTTCAAACAGCGATTCACGCAGTAAATTTTTTAATTCTTGTGCGCCGTCAAAGTTTGGATTTTCATCGAGCATTGCTTTTAACGTTTCCTCCAACGTATCGTCTCCAAGTAGTGGAGGTAGCTGATGATGATCGCCTACTAAAATAACTTTTTTACCCTTAAGCATCGGTAATAATAGCTCTGGTGGTGTTGCCTTTGATACTTCATCAATAATGACAACATCAAACGTCGGGTAGTTTTCCATAAATTCTTTACTTGCTGAAGCGACACATGTTGTACCGATAACATTCGCATGACGCACATATAATTTACGAATTTCATCTAAATCATATTCGGTAGCATTTTGCAGCTTGTCACGCCATTGCTCTTGTAATTTTTTTCGAAGTGGTAGCTGCTGTTCCTTACGCTGTAATTCCACAATTGCTGTCTTCGAGGATGCAATTGCTTCCTCTACCTCCTCGTAAGTGCGCTCCGGTGTTGATTGAAGAAGCTTTGTGCAAGCTGTGAGCTGCTTCTCCTTCTTTAATCCAGCTATATTAATTTCTTTAATATTTTCTTCTAATTGCGTTAGCTGTTGTTCAATCTCTTGTAAGCTAGTCTGCGCTGTTTGAAGTGCTGCTCTCTTTGGTAGGAGCTGTGTATTTGCATGTTCTACTGCCTCAAGCTGTTGACGTGCTGTTTGAAGAGAAGATTTCGATTGTGATACAAGCATTTTTAAATGCTCTACAGACTCTTCTGGCTCAGCATCAATTTGGAATGTCTCAGCTAGCTGCTGAAGTCGTTCTGTATGCTGTAAAAATGGCTGCAATTGTCGCTGTAAGCTTTGAACGTCGAAGCTTGTAATCGCACATTCTTGATGTAATAAGCCACCAATACCTTTACGCAAGGACTCAAACTCCTGATCTTTATGATCTTGTTGTTGTTTGAGAGCTACTCCTTTTTGCCAGACAAAATCACGACGCATATATAATCCGAGCAAGAAACTCTCAATTTGCTCGGTAGGTGGCGTTTGATTATCTAGAAAGGCTGTATTGAGCTGGGCAAAAACACCTGTTAGATTTTGCAACGAAAACGATTGAACTGACTGCACTCTACTTTTAGCAAGGGCACGTTCTTTTTCTTCATAAGATACCAACGACTCAAGCTTTGCGATAGCTTTTTGTAAACGTGAATTGATGGTTGCCCATGCCTCTAAATCTTTGGCATCCTCTAAATGCTGCAAACGATTAATCTGCTGTGACAGCACATAGGATGGGCGAATTTGATAATGTTGTAAAAATCGTTGAATTCGCTCATAGGACGTTAAATTACTGACATATTGTTCGGCTTCCTTCATTAATCGAAGACGATTATTTTCCTCTTCATATTTCGATTGGATATCTTTGAACTGCATTTCTAGATGCTGCTTTTGCTCTTGCAGCTCTTTATATTGAGCAGCCGCTTCCAATTGCTCAATTTTTTGAGTAGTTTCCTCTATAGTAAGCTTTAGCTGCTCCATAGATGGGCTTTCAGCAAGGGTTTGCTCAAGCGACTTTACAGCAGGCTCGATTTGCGCCAGCTGTTTTTCGTAATGCCCTTTATGTGCTTCGCTATCCTGCTGCTCAGCTTTTGCAGCCTTTAATTCTTTCTTTAAAGCTTGTATTTCCTGCTGTAAAATTGGCTCATCAATTGCGGCCTGTTCTTTTGCAGCTATTTCCTTTGTTAACTCCTCAAGCCATGCCTCAAGCTTTTCTAGCTCTTCTTCAGCCTTGCTAATACTTGATTTTAGTTCTTGTTCACGTTCTGTAAATGCTGTAATTTCTTCTTCGATCGCTGCGAGAGTTTGCTCACGCCAATGAAGCGCAACATTTTCCTCAATAAATTTTTTACCCTCTTCTTCAATGCTTTCCGTTCTACCATAGCGTAAAATTCGAATTTCTTGATTGGAAAGAAGTCGTCCTAAAGCATTATCTACGGCTAGATTTGATTGAGATGCTACGAGTGTTTTTAAGCCAGCCTTGACATTTTGCTGACAAATTTCAGAAATAACGGTTGTCTTCCCTGTGCCAGGAGGTCCTTGAATCACATATAAGTCTTCAACAGACAATGCTCCTAAAACAGCCCGCCTTTGATATTCATTTAAATTATTGTGAAAAACAATATCCTCTCGAAGCTTTGCTGTTCGGACAGTTGGGCGTTTTTCAAATAATATTGTCTCTAAATTAGGGTTAACTGCCTCGCCTTTTTCAAGCTTTGTAAAACCATTGCGTAATCGTCTAATTTGACTCAATGTCGCAAAATTACTAAAGCTCGCTTGCTTTGAGCGAAGGTTAAGTTGATCTTTACGTGCTAAATCCTGTACAAAAGGCTTTAAGTCAATTTCTATTGTCTGCTTCCCTGCATTAGCCTTTAAAACTTGTCCAATTTCACCGCGTACCCCTTGAATGTTCACACTTAACCCTTCAAGCTTCTTCCATTCCTTCGATTTTATATAAGGGCAGACAATTGTCAGCCTAGTAAAATCTTCATTAAAATAGCTTTGCTTAAACTCTGTATGAATATCATCTACGGTCGCATCACGTTCTTGAATTTTTAAATAGCCTTCCCAGCTCGAGATACGCTTTTTCACATATTCTGTGCGCTCCTCAGCTATCGGTAGCTCTCTTATTTTTTTATGAAGATCGAGCGGAATCCCTGCTCCATTGTTAGGTCTTGTAACAAAGTGTAATGCTGCTGGTAAGCGTCGGTTTGTATTGATTGGACCTCGCATATGTACAAAACGAATATTTGTAGCTAGCAATCCTTCAACCTTTAGCACACAATCCATAATGGCTGTTTTCTCAGCAAGGACGTCGGTTAACTTTTCATTTTGCTCCGCATTAAAATAAATGGATAAAAATGTTTCACCAACTGTTTTTGCTTTGCGCTTTTCGATATAGACGGTGAATGTATTTTGTAAGGCAAAAAAGGCATGCTCATTTGCTGAGCATTCCTCTACCGCTTCCTTCGCCTTATTAGTCAATATTAGACTACAGCGTTGTTTTTCTAGTATAGCGATGTCCTGCATGAGCAGCCCTCCCTTCCGTTTCACTAAAATTCTATTTTATCACATCGTAAAAGGATTCTTGAAAAGAAAAATCCCCTGCACAGTGATTTCCTTCCACTGCACAAGGGATGAATTTTATTTTAATGTTGATCAATCGGTTCTTTCGGCAATGTTTTGCTCATTTCACAATACTGCACAAAAACACGAGCCAATTCACGTAAACGATTATGAACGTCTTCGTCGACAATATTATTATCTGCATCAAAGTGAGATGTGTGTGTGTATACATAGTTCGGTGTTACAAGTGCACGGAAGTAGTCTAAAATTGGTTTCAACTGATTTTCTACTACTAAATGGTGCTGATACGTACCACCATTTGCCACGATCGATACTGGCTTATAGCGCATTGTTTTCGGATGCAAGAAGTCAAATGCATTTTTTAAAACGCCTGGAATCGATGCTTGGAAAATCGGTGTAGCGATAATATACGCATCCGCTTCCTCGAACTTTTGAATCATTTCCTTCATGTCATCATTTAACGGTGAACCGTCTACAATTTGATGCTTATATTGACTAAAATGCATAATTTCTAACTCGAAACTTGCATCTAATTCTTTAATATATTGCTCCACTTGCTCTAAAATAGCACCAGTTTTACGACCAAACATCGTGCCATCAACGAGTAAAATTTTCATTTTCACTTTGCCTCCACATTCATTTCTACAATAATATTGTAACAAATGAAAAGAGGCACGAAAAGAATTGTAGTGGTTAAAACTATAAATTCAGTCTTTAGGCGGAACGGAGTCTACACAGGAAATTTTGCTTTAGAAAGAAACTTTGGCATGTGGATTACTTGTTATTAAAATAATATTCGACTCATAACGTGGAGTTGATTTTCGTTCAGGCTGGGCTCTTTGTAGCTGTCGCTACTGGCGGGTATTCTCTTTGCTTCCGCGGGTCCGCCTTGCTTTCGCGGGTATTCTCCTTGCTTCCGCAGGTATTCTCCTTGCTTCCGCGGGTATTCACCTTGCTTCCGCGGGTATTCACCTTGTTTCCGCGGGTATCCGCCTTGCTTCCGCGGGTATTCTCCTTGCTTCCGCGGGTATTCACCTTGTTTCCGCGGGTATCCGCCTTGCTTCCGCGGGTATTCACTTTGCTTCCGCGGGTCCGCCTTGCTTCCGCGGGTATCCACCTTGCTTCCGCGGGTATTCACCTACTCTGCTCAAGTATTTACTTTACTGTCCTAATAATGTATGGACGTTCAAATAGTTAGAACTATAAAAGAAAACGTCCAATCAGTAAAGTTAGGCGGTCTCATCTGTGACGCTGATCCCTGAGTAGTCGCCCAGTCGTAACGAAGACCAACTTTTCTGCATTGAATATATTTTAAACCTTTATTTATCTTCATTTATCTTCTCTACGACGTTGGAATTTTACTTCTTTATCAACAACGGTTTCCTCAATTTTATATTTATCTCGATTAATCACGACTTCACGATTTACTTTATCACCTTCATCGTTAGAACCAGATAGCCTGCGCTTATCCCAATTAAATAATTGCTCCCTTGAAACATCCCCATCCTGCTTTTCAGAGAAATCTAACTTAGCCAATTCCTGAGATTGATAAATTGTAACTGGCTGTTTATTACCGTTCAGCGCGATAACTATCATCGCCTTCGCAACTTGGGAAGCTTCTATAGCTCTTGAACGCTTTAATGGCCCAACTAATAACGGCTTTACTAGCTTTAAAACTTTCTCTCCCGCCTTTTCACCTAGGCGAAATTCCTCTCTCTCCCCAACAAGTAAAGATGGGCGAATCATTGAAAGTCTCTGTAAGCCTAGCTCCGTAAGGTCATGTTCAAGCTTTCCTTTTACTCGATTATAGTAAAATGGAGAACTTTCATTTGCTCCCATTGCTGTAATGACTAGCATATGTGGGATTCCTCGTTTTTTGGCTAATGAGGCAATCGTTAGCGGATATTCAAAATCAACTTTCTCAAATTCCTCACGAGACCCTGCCTTTTTAATCGTTGTTCCTAAACAACAATAAAGCTCATGTGCAAATTCGATATCTTTTTCCTCTAAAGTATCAAAATTACGGATTTTCACCTCTAGCTTTGGATGTGTATATGCTGGTGCTCTTCGTGCAATAACCGTAACTGAAACATATTCATCATTTTCACATAATTGTTCTACAAGAGAGGTACCTGTTAATCCAGTAGCCCCTACAACTATTGCCGCGCGCATTCCCATTTGTTGTACCCCCTTCTATGCTTATTTGCTCCAGAAGTCACAGTGCCGGAACAAAAGTTTTGCTGAAAAACTGCAAAAACCCTATGTATCTTCTTGCGAACTCTACTTTATTTATCGGTCAAAGAAAGAGCTCTTACTCATTTAATTTTAGGTTTTTATCAATTATTCCACGGTTAAATTGATTTAATAATCCTATTTTTTACACATACTTGCCCATCATTCACCATAGTTTAAATAGACGGATGAAAGGATGGGATACATTTGCAAAACGAAACTCAAACAACGGAACTAAAAAAGACGATTGTTTTCATTATTGAAAGCTGTATTGATAAAGGGCTGTATCCTTTTGAACGGGTTGCAACGCTGGCAAAGCTACTTACAAATGAACAAGTTTTCATATTTGTAAAAACCCCTTCAAATGATGGGATTCAAATTTTAATGAATGAAAACCTCTCGCCAATCTTATTTGAACATTTCGATGAGCTACCTAAGCAAATGAAAGGTATTCAGCCTGATTTAATTGTAAGAGATGGCCGTAACTCAGAAAGCTGGCAAGTACAAAATTTACGACCATTCTGCAAAACAATCATTCATTTTGATGATTTAGGTGAGGGTGGCCAAGCCTGTGACTGTGTATTGCTAGCACTCTATCAAGAAGTTAAAGATTATTTACCATCTCATTATATTGGTGGTAGTTTCAACTTCGCGTTACCACAAGCTTTTCAAAATTTTGATGATAGACCAGACAGTAAAATACCTGAAAACCCACCTCATATCGTTGTTGCTTTTGAGGATGGGGACGAGCATAACTTAACCTACCGTACTCTTCGACACTTAACGCAGCTACAAATCCCACTACAAATTACAGTGATGATAGATGATAGCTATCGACATG
>Ga0102589_1001990_pt1 | contig 25134 bp, 20 predicted proteins | sample AraplaMF_Col_mLB_FD_76858 | JGI IMG/M metagenome (GOLD analysis project Ga0102589, IMG submission 76858) | Arabidopsis root microbial communities from the University of North Carolina, USA - plate scrape MF_Col_mLB | ecosystem: Host-associated > Plants > Roots > Endosphere | place: USA... | reverse complement strand
TAGCGCTTTCTTTACTAGGATTGGGCTGGAACTTTGGCTTAATTAGTGGTACTGCTCAAATAGTTGATTCGACAGAGCCTTCCACACGGGCAAAAACACAGGGGAAAATTGATGTTTTAGTTGCACTAGCAGGAGCTTCTGGTGGTGCTCTCTCGGGGATGGTAGTGGCTAATGCAAGTTATGCGACACTATCTTTAGCTGGGGGGCTTTTATCCTTAATTCTTATTCCAGTTGTTATTTGGTCGAGACGAGCTTGAGATAAAATATTGATACTAAAATAGTTTCAAAGCAACCAATGAAATTTATTAAAATATGTAGTGAAAAATGAAGAATTTAGAGTGAATTTAAATAAAACTTTATTAAAAAACAACTAAATGTAAGGTTCTTTTGTTGGCATTCGGTATTCCGAAATGTAAATCAAAAGAACCTTTTCCTATAAATACAAACAAATAACTATGTAATTAGCTATTTGTTTGTATTTATTTATTAATTGTTTCTGTAAATGTTTTTCTTCCAGATTTTATTTTGTCTATTTCAACATTTATTTTTCTGATTGATTCTTCAGTCAAGGGTATTTTTCCATTGGTCTCTAATGTTTTCCATACTTTTACGTTGTTTCGATAAAGGTGTTCAGATAAACGATAAATATCAACGTCTAACTGCAACCCTGTTTTATAGGTTGTCATTATTTCCTCTTTAACTTTCTTAATAACTCCCTTACGTATTTCATTTTCTGTTGCCTTTTTTTTGAAACCATTTAGTATAACATCGACTTTAATGTCAACCTCAAACTGTAATTGATTGCCTTTAATAACTGGTTTAACATCAAGATGTTTTTTTTCTACATCTACCGTTAAACTTTTATTATTGTTTAATTTGAAGGTTAAGTCTCCTCTATTCTTTTTGTTATGCATCCAGTTGATACCTCTTGCGGTATCACCTATAATTGCCCCTTTCAATCCATCTTTTGAAAGTATCCCAATCCCTTTAATTGTAGTTTCTTTTGAAGGGTGCTCTTTTGTTGTCTCCCAATTTTTATCTATTGAAATCAAAGGTAAACTAATTTCATGGCTTGGTTCATTTAAACCAATAACTAGATCTCTTAAATTTACAGGTTCTGTAAATACTTCTAATTCTCGTGCGTTTAATGGATGACTTAATTTTGAATCAATTAGTGATTTATTTAAAATAGGTGTTATCAAAAGAATTTCCTTTAGTGAGTCTTGGGTAAAGTGAACATTCATCTGGTATCTTGTTTCTCTAAATCGTAAAAAAGCATCGAATACTGAAATAACTTCCTCGTGTTTCAAAGCTTCTTCTGTAAATATCAGATAGTTCATATGTCCCCAAAATACTTCTTGATCAATGGAGTGATATAATTCATAAATAGCTTCCTCCATAGTTTCCCCTGTAGCATATCCAATCTCTGCAGGCGCTTCCGGAACATGAGGTGTTTCAGATTTTGCTATGTCTTTAAAGTTAATTAATTGTAGATAAATTTCGTATTGATTATCTTTAAAATCTACCCCAACCCCATTAACATAATACATTCTTTGGGGTTCTATCTGATCCCAACATCCGGATAGAAGAGGGAGTGTTACAGTTAATATAAAAAAGCCCGTAATTATTCTACTCATCGCTCTCCACCTTAAATATCAATACATACTTTTTTTAGTTTGGCAAAAATGAAGAGAATTATAAATAAAAGGGTCTTTATTAATTTTTCTAGGGAGAGTTCATAATAAATACGAGTTTAAAGGATAAGAAAAAAACCGATTACCTGTATAGTATGGAAATCGGTTTTATTTATTCAAATTATAAAAGAGTACTAAAATAGGTAAGCGATTCCTATTCGAAGATAGAAATACCATGAGATATTTTTATAGCTAAGTTCTATTGTACGTTAATTTCATATAACCAAAAATGGTTTACAAATTGAGCTATTTATTTCTCAATATGTTTTTTCATAAAGGCAAGCGTTTTTCCTAGTGTTTGTTCAGCATGTGTATTAGTAAAATCAAATTGATACTCATGGCCTAGGTCAGTATTTGTTCCGTCAAATAAAACACTTTCTACTTCCACACCATTTTTTTGGAGAACATCTATAAGCTCTGTCGATTGTGGAGCTAGTGGATCAGCATCTCCAACTGTCAAAAAGGTTGGAGGGTAATTAGGTGTTACATGGTTAACTGTAGACATCTCATTTAATCTAGAGAAGGACTTGAAATCTTTTTTTCCTGTATATGCCCAAAATACTGATTGTATACCTTTTTTTATTATTGGAGATGACTGAGCACCTATTTTCTCCATGTTATAGACACCACAGAATAAAAGAGCACCTTTTACCTGTTTTTTATCAACAGAAGGTTGAATATCCATTGATTTCGCTAGAACTTCATTAGTTATTATTGCAATTGTTTGACTGGCAATTTGAGCCCCTGCTGAATCACCGCCAATAAATAATTGATTCATATCGCCGCCGTATTTTGAGACATTGTCCTGTAAATATTTAAGAGCCTGGTTAGTTTGTATAATTGGCCCAGGATATTTTTGTCCCGGTGCAATAGCATAGTTTATATTTGCTACAACATATCCTTCATTTGCTAATGCCATTCCATATTCTTGCGTTTGTTCTTTACTACCTGATACAAATGCACCACCATGTATCCACATGATAACAGGAAGTTCTTTTTTTATATTTTTCGGATAGTAAATATCTAAAAGACTATTCTCAATTCCATTTTTATCGTAAATAATATCTTTTTCAACATGGACTTGTCTTTTTATTTTTTCAATGTTCTTAGGGGATGCAAAAGAATCAGCTTCGAAAAGCTGCTTTATTATAAAGGTATTAACTACAGGTGTAAACTGTCCAATCATAAATATAAGCAGAACAGGAATGACAATAATGTAGACAGGAATCATCCACCGTTTTTTCTGATAAAACTTTTTATTTGATTTCAAATTGATTAACCTTACCTCTTTAATTTTTTATATGAAATTCGCTTAAGGAAAAAGATGAGGGTGGATAAAGACAAGATTGATTATTCTAACCTCTCCTTCTTTTTTACCTCCCACCTGAAGATTTATCCAATCAGATGTATACAGTTAACAAACTATATAGGCGTTATCGAACCTCATATAAAAATAGTATATCAGAATTCGATCCTCATCAAATAGAGGGGAAAATTATATATTTGAGACAGTAATGGATAAAAAAGAAGACAATGGTATCAATCCAAAGCTTAGAAGTTATACCCAAGATTTTTTGGAGGTTTTCAATAGACAAATTGGGCGTTCTTGTTGATAAAATCGGACGAACAGCCATGAGTATCGCTTCTGGAGTGACTCTGTTATGTGCAGGTTTATTAGCAGCATTCGCACCGAGTGATTCTAAGGTTCTATTAATCGTAGCGCTTTCTTTACTAGGATTGGGCTGGAACTTTGGCTTAATTAGTGGTACTGCTCAAATAGTTGATTCGACTGAGCCTTCCACACGTACAAAAACACAGGGGAAAATTGACGTTTTAGTTGCACTAGCAGGAGCTTCTGTGGCGCTCTCTCCGGTATGGTAGTGGCTAATGCAAGTTATGCGACACTATCTTTAGCAGGGAGGATTTTATCTTTAATACTTATCCCAGTTGTTATTTGGTATAGAAAAGCATGAGGTAAGCTATATAAGTTATATGCAATAAAGTTTTTTATGGTAACTAAAATAGTTTCAAAGTAACCAACGCAATTTTTAATTTAAGGTTCTTTTGTGGGCATTCGGTATTCCGAAAATGTGTATCAAAAGAACCTTTTCCTCTTCAATTGTCTATTTTTGGGGGTCAGATCATTATAGCCCGTGTTTTTTAACTTTTCCTTATATTTAGGATATAGATAAAATGAAATTGTATAAATTAACATTAATCGATTCTTGGTTAATCTGCTGGTCTTGGCCCTCTATTGCCCTGTGTATTTTCCGAGGTTAAAATAGGCCGAACTGTAATGTCTCCTATTACACGAATTTGACAAGATAGCCGCAAACAGTCTTCATATATATTCTCATCGATATTTTTAATAGCGAAGGCGTTTTTTTCTATTTTAGAAATATCCATATATTCACCAGCTAATACCTCCACTCTACAAGTGGTGCATTTTGCCATTCCACCACACTGATGAAAAATATTTATATCATTATCCTCAAGAGCTAATACTAATTTTTTTCCTTCCTCTACTTCAAAGGTTTTCCCTCCAAATACGGTGACAAATGGCATCTATGAATGCTCCCTTCATAATTTTCCTAATTGATGAGGTTATAACGAAGCAACTGTTACTATTAGTTTGTATCGATCCGACTATTCTCATACTTAGAAATCATTCATTTAGTGAAAACTTAAAAAATTTTACCTAGTGAGGAAGGAAATGATGCGATTTTTAGTATTGCTTGACAAAGTCTTATGTAACTAAATTGGCTTTGTCATATACTCTTAAACATTTATTTGTAACATTTAAAAGGAAAAATTAAAAAAGGTCACCGGAGGATAGTGACCCTTAGAAAAATTAGAAGGGAAAAGATAAATTTTTAGTATCCTAATAGTTATGAGCATTAGTAGCGGTGTTAGGTATTAGCAGTAACCTCTATTCAAGAAACTAGCGCCGACAATAATTAAAAGAATGAATAGAACAACAATTAGCGCAAATGCAGATCCAGTACCATAACCAGAACCACTACCACAGTATCCAGACATAGTTAATTCCCTCCTTTCTTTAATTTTATAATATGTAAAGATTTCAATAGGGATTGCGATATTTATCTACTTAATAAATATTTAATTTTAAAAAATAATTACAAAAATATATACAGCAATTGTTATTGTAATTACCCATATTACCGAAGTATCCCATGAAATTTCCATCCTTTCCATGTCTATTGTATGTATAGTTATAGAAAGCTAAGGAGGTATTCGTCCTATTGGGAAAATTTATGGGATTAGGGTGGGGGTGTTTTTTGAATAGTGAGTCGTATAAAAAATTTAAAAGACGATATGTTGAAAATAATGTTAATTAAAGGTCGTATCCAATCAGGTATGGCTTTTTAATATGTAATACTGGACATTATTTCCATCGTTTTCATTAAACTATCATTACGTGAATGATAATCCTTCATAAGCATATGACCTTTTACTTAATCGATCGGATAGTAATGGCTCTAACGATATTTGTGACAAATCATATCCCACCTAATGAAATGTATGCATCGATACTAATTCCCTGATGTGTTAATCGGTAATTTGGATATTTAGAACTATTAAATGTAAATGGTGATAAATATAATAGCATATTTTTAATAGTTATTATATTTTTAATTGACGATGATAATCATTCTCTTTTATATTATTGACTAGATTCAAAATTTCATATTACTTTTGGAAAGAAGGCATTTTTATTAAAACACGTAGAATCATCTCAAAAATTCATTTATGGCTTAGTATGATAGCAGGGGTTTTTATAGTATTGATTGGCTTAACAGGAAGTTTGCTAGTCTTTGAACCTGAACTAAATAGCATGCTGCATCCTGATTTGTATAAAGTAACGGAAGGTAAAAAAGTAACGTATCAGCAAGCCTTGCAGGCAGTTTCAGAAGCACATCCAAAAGGTCAGATTGACCGTGTATATACTCCAAGTGAACCTAACGCTCGAGGAGTTTACTTATTCCGCCTTCAGGAAGGAGAAGAACAACTAAACATATTTGTAGATCCAGGAACAGGATACATAAATGGAACATTAGGGGAAAAAGCAATATTCAACCTAATAACGGAGTTTCACGAAAAGTTGCTGTTAAAAGATTTCAATGGTGAGCAAATCATCGGTATGATTGGATTTATTTTCTTTTTCATTACATTATCAGGAGTTTATTTATGGTGGCCTGGGATTAAAAAATGGGCACGTGGGTTTAGTTTAAGACGTAATGCCAACTTTTATGTAAGGCAATATGATCTGCACAAAGTCATTGGTGGAGTTTCCATTCCGTTTTTATTGGTTGTTTCATTAACAGGAGCGCTTTTCGCGTATGATGAAATGATTTTTGGTTGGTTTGGTGCAAAAGCAAAGGTGATGCCTCCAGAAGAGCAGCTTATTTCAAAAGCCCTTCCAAGTGGTAAGCTTCCACTTGATGAATTGTTTAGTATGGCTGAAAAAGAAGTACCTCAGGGAACACTTATGCAAGTTAGAATGCCCAAAAAGGTGGAAAGTGGAAACCAAGAAGGCGCAGTTGAATTTCGTATCAGCAATTCATATGATCCGGGCAATGGAAATGTAAAAGTATGGTTAGATCAGTATAACGGAAAAGTAGTGGGCAAGCTAGATCCACATGTAAATAGTGGGCTTATGTACCAAACATGGCACCTACCATTACATACCGGTAGTTTTGGTGGTTTATTTACTAAAATTTTATATGCTATCGGTGGTCTTACTCCATCTATACTGATGTTCACTGGTATCTATATGTGGTGGTATAAGAAAAAGAATAAGAACAAACGTAAAAAACAGAAAATAGACTCGAGAGCCGTAGTATAAACACATGGCGACAATGATAAATCCCTTATAACCTCCGTGTATTTGAATAGATATTATCCTTAATTCTTATACCCGTTGTCATTAAGTTATATGAAATAAAATTTTTAATGGTTACTAACCATTTTGAATAATAGTTTCAAAATAACTAATGTATGTAAGTGATTGCTTGGAAGTGAAATGAAACCCATTTCCTACAGTCAATTTGAGGCTATAAAATATATATCAAAAGATTTTATTATAAAAAGTGTCTGCTTATGGTGAAAGCAGACACTTTTTGTGAAGGATTTTTAATGTGCAATTAATTTAACGGATAGATATTATAGCTGATGAGTAAAATAGAAAAAAACGGCAGAAAAAAGGTTGCCGGTTGAGGATGATAATTTTACTTATTTTGTCCCGTTCCAAATCGGCCAGAAGCTTGTTTTTTGTTAGCTTCTGCTTGTTGGATTTGTTGTCTAATTTGGTTAAAATCAGTCTCATTCCCGAACTCTTGGTTCATCGAGTTCATTGCTCCAGAAGCTTGTTTTTTGTTAGCTTCTGCTTGTTGAATTTGTTGTTTTATTTCATTAACATCAGTTTCATTCCCAAATTCTTGGTTCATTGAGTTCATTGCATTTGGGGTTTTTTTGTTAAAGTTTTGGTTGTTATTCATGGATTTCACCTCCTGAAATTAGTCTGTACAGAAGCTTCTTTTTTATCCGTAGATAAATTCTAAAAAGATTTCTTAGTTGGCGTTAGGTAAACCGATAGTAATGGCAGACATGTACGTGACAGGCAAGTGGCTACCTGTCACGCACCAATAGATGTAATTGCATTAAATGAGATAAATAATATCTTTTAATTTGTCAGTGACTCTAAAAAGAAGGAATAGTTGCCGTACGTATATGTTGCGACTATAGTAGTTTGAACTGAAAATTAGAATGTGTCATATTTGCTATGAATACTCTTTAGATAGTAAAATATGGTACTAACCTACTATATTAGCAAAAAGTACTTTTGTGGTATAATTTCCTAAAAAAGGAGTGGTTAATTTGGGGATTCGAAATTATTTTAAAGTAATAAAAGTTCTAGTATGTTTTTCTGTTATTTTATGCATTATAAACTATCCGATTATTTCCTTTGCTGCAACACTTGATACTAATGTAGCTAGTGAAAAAACCATATCTAATGACATTGATACTGGTATTGCAAACCTGAACTACAATAACAGCGAAGTTTTAGCAGTGAATGGTGACAAGATTAATAGTTTTGTTCCAAAAGAAGGTATTAACTCAAATGATAAATTTATAGTAGTTGAACGTAACAAAAAATCACTTACAACTTCGCCTGTAGATATTTCAATTATTGATTCTATGGTGAATCGTACATATCCAGGAGCATTACAACTTGCAAACAAAGCTTTTGTAGACAATCAACCTAGTTTATTGGTGGCTAAAAGAAAACCGCTAAATATTAGCATAGATTTACCTGGAATGAAAAGAGAAAATACTACGACTGTGGATAATCCAACATATGGTAATGTATCTGGGGCAGTAGATGAATTAGTATCTACATGGAGTGAAAAATATTCTACAACCCATACTTTACCTGCAAGACTTCAATATTCAGAATCTATGGTTTATAGCAAATCTCAAATCGCAAGCGCTCTGAATGTTAATGCCCAAGTTCTTGACAATTCACTGGGAATTGACTTTAATGCGATTGCTAATGGAGAGAAAAAAGTGATGGTTGCGGCATATAAACAAATATTTTATACCGTAAGTGCAGAACAGCCTAACAATCCATCAGACCTTTTTGATGATAGTGTCAATTTTGAAGAGTTAACTCGTAAAGGGGTAAGTAATGATGCCCCTCCTGTTATGGTCTCAAATGTTGCTTATGGCAGAACAATTTATGTGAAATTAGAAACAAGCTCTAAAAGCAAAGATGTACAAGCTGCTTTTAAAGCCTTACTGAAGGATGTTAATACTAATGTAGAAACTAGTGCACAGTACAAAGATATATTTGAAGAAAGTTCCTTTACTGCTGTAGTATTAGGCGGAGATTCACAAAAGCATAATCAGGTTGTCTCAAAGGACTTTAATGATATTAGAGAAATAATTAAAGATAATGCGGAATTTAGTCTTAAAAATCCAGCATACCCAATCTCATATACAAGTGTTTTCTTAAAGGATAATTCAATTGCTGCTGTTCATAACAATACAGATTATATTGAGACGACAGCTACAGAATATTCTAAAGGCAAAATCATCCTTGATCATTACGGTGCATATGTTGCTCAATTTGAAGTAGCTTGGGATGAAATTTCATATGATGAAAACGGGAATGAAGTTCTATCCCATAAAACTTGGGATGGAAACTGGAAAGATAAAACAGCTCATTTCTCTACAGTAATACCACTTCCGCCTAATGCAAAAAATATAAGAATTTATGCAAGAGAATGTACAGGACTTGCATGGGAATGGTGGAGAACAATTATTGATGAATACAATGTTCCATTATCTAATGAAATAAAAGTTTCTATTGGAGGAACTACATTATACCCAACAGGTAATATTAATTAGATATAAACTTCCACTAGCGAAAACAAACGGCTGAGATTCTTGTAAACAAGAACTTCAGCCGTTTTTATTTTCTCAAGTATCTACATTTGGGGCTGTGGTGGGGCAACTATTATGGTATAAGTTCAGATAATTTCAGGTTTGTAAACGGGGCGTTGAAATAGTATTAAAGGGTTCCGCATATATTGAACTTTAATCCTCAAACATAGGAGTGAGGCAAGTGAAGGATATAGATACGTTATTAAAGAAATTACATTACTTTGATAAAAAATTTAAGTTATTTATCAATCAAAACAACAACCATCTAATAGTTGAATATCCAGAGTTGTGTGGAATAATCGATGAGTATTCTTCCTTTATTATAAATCATGACAACGAAACGAAATGGGGTAATTTGGAACAATCAATCGAAATATTACCATTAGTCGAGAATCTAAGAAGTAACTCTTCTGTTTGTGTACAAATAATGGAAAAATATCGAGCTTTAGTATTAAGCCATGAAAATGAGGAGATCACTGATTATTTTCGTAATATAGAAGACTGTATTGAGAAGGAATTTGGAGGTTTTCAAATTACTAGCCAGTCGAAGGTGCTCCTAGTAGGATCTGGATCTTTTCCTATAACATTATTAATGATTGCGGAACGAACAGGCGCAGAAGTTTTTGGAATTGATATTGATAATGATGCGGTTCAGTTGGGAAAACATGTAGTAAATAAATTAGGAAGTCAATTATCAATTCAAATTGACAATAAGACAGTACGAGAACTCCCAGTTATTAAACAGATTACGCATATAATATTTAGCTCAACTGTTAACTGTAAATATGACATATTAGACCAATTATATGATTTAACTAATAAAGATGTGCTAATTGCTATGCGTTATGGCAATGGGTTAAAGTCTCTTTTTAATTATCCAATGAAGGAAGTAGACGGAAATAAATGGTATATAAAAGAGAAAACAGTGCACCCTCAAAGCGTATTTGATGTTATTTTGTATCAAAAAGTACAATGACTTAAATAGATGAGGAGAGGATTATGACTTGTTTTAATAAGGTTTTACTGTTAGGAACAGGTCCAACAGTAATTCAATTAGCTGTGAATTTCAAGAATTATTATAATTGTAAAGTTGCTATTGCAGGTCGAGAATCTTTACGTTCCAAAATATTCTTTGAAACTATCGTTCAGCATCAACGTGAACTTAATGTAAATATACAAAATACACAACATAGGTCTGTAGCAGGTAAATGTATTATTGATGCGTTTTTTAAGGGTTATCATACAGTATCTGGAGACTGGGATACTGTTGTACTTAGTGTTACTACAGATTCTTATATATCAGTATTAACACAAATTGATAAAGAAGTGTTGAAGAAGGCTAGCTGTTTTATATTAATTTCACCTACATTTGGCTCAAGTCATTTAATAACTAATTTCCTAAAGAATCTATCTCCTCATGCTGAGGTAATTAGTTTTTCAACATATTATGGAGATACTAGATGGTTAGGGGAAAATCCATCAAATGAAGTATTGACGACAGGCGTAAAGAAAACAGTTTATATTGGTTCAACTTACTCAAAATCGGATAGACTGGATGAATTATCTAAATTATTTCGTTATTTAGGGATTCATTTGGAAAAAGTAGCATCACCCCTTGAGGCAGAAACAAAAAATATTTCTTTATACGTGCATCCTCCTTTATTTATGAATGATTTTTCACTAAAAGCAATATTTGATGAGAAAAAAATAACAAAGTATGTGTATAAGCTTTATCCTGAGGGGCCCATTACTTATACATTGATTCGTCATTTATTAAATTATTGGAAAGAAATGATGGCGATTGTACAACACTTCAATATTCAACCTCTAAATCTATTAAAGTTTATGGTAGATGATAATTATCCACTACAGCCTGAAAGTATAGCCAGACAAGAAATAGAGAATTTTAATAAACTTGAGTCCATACATCAAGAGTATCTGCTCTATATTCGTTATGCATCCTTATTAATTGATCCATTTTCTATACCAAATCAAGAAGGAAGATACTTTGATTTTTCAGCAGTTCCTCTTAGAAGCATTTTTAAAAATCATGACGGAGAATGGGATATTCCTAGAATGCCAAAAGAGGATTACTATCGTGTGAAAATCATTCTAGGGATTGCTAAAGCTCTGAAATTGAAAAGTCCAACACTTGATTATTTTGTACAAACATATGAAGATAAATTGCAACAAGTAGTGGCTTCACAGGTGAACAAAATATATTCAGATGCCTTCCAAGTAAAAACCTTTTCACAAGAAATAGAGATGATATGTAAGGAATTAATTTCAAGTGAAAAAACAACAGTGGTGTAATATATGGATTAAATAGAGATTCAATGTGATGATAATGAAGTAGTTAAATTTGAATGAGTAACAAAAAAAGCGGCAAAAAGTGTTAATAGAGGAAAGCGAGTTTTTTTATTTCGGTGAGCTGCATTGTGGAACGGTTGTGTGGTTGAAATTAACGAGATAAAAAAGAAATAGTAATGGCTAATATCCCCGGTAAGCGTTAGTTAATAAGCTAACGTTTTCGGGGTGTTTTTATGACAAGATTTACGATAATAAGAAATAATTATACTAATTGTCTTTTGCGATATTTAACAACTTGACAGAAGTCTATAAGGGGAGTAGTATACAATAGCTACGAAAAAAGCTATTGTGAAGTAACATTTTATTAATGAAATACTTATAGTCTAAGTTAATATACATCTAGATTTAATTTAACTTTTTTCAGCGGGTGCTCAAATAATTACAGAAATAAAGGAACTAATTCTAAGAACATAACGTCCTTAGACTAAGTGACCGGCTTTATGATGGCCTAAAGCCACCGGCGGATGTCACGAATCGGCAAGAAGATGCCGATTCAGGAAGCGATTATGCTCCAGACATAGACATAATTGAATAAGTAAAAGGTAGGTGCAAAAATGAAAAATTTAATAAGGAAAAAAGATAACCTATTAAACAAATTTATAGGGATATATTTATTAGCTGTCGTAATGTTATGGATTAAAACATACATCACTCAAACAACACAATTTAAACTAGGCGTAGAAGGATTCCTTCAACATTTCCTTTTACTATTAAATCCACTAGGTTCAGCATTGCTGTTTCTAGGAATATCATTTTTATTTAAAGGAAAGAGAAAATATACATCACTAGTTGTAGTGTATACTCTGATGTCTATTCTTTTATATGCCAATGTTGTATATTATCGATTTTTTAGTGATTTCATTACATTACCTACAGTTACCCAAACACAGAACTTCGGAGATTTAGGTGGTAGTGTTCTTACTTTAATAAAGCCTTTTGATATCTTGTTCTTTGTGGATGTATTTGTAATGTTTTACTTACGATTCTCAAGAAAAATACAAAAAGATAGCAATCGTTTTGGATATAAAAAGGCAACGGCAATCATTACTATTGCATTAGCAATATCAATCCTAAATTTAGGACTAGCTGAAGCTGATCGTCCGCAACTATTATCTCGAGGTTTTGATAGAAACTATATTGTTAAATATCTAGGTATGTATAACTATACGATTTATGATTCAGTAGAAACGATGAAAGCAACTTCACAGAGAGCTTTGGCGGATAGTAGTGATATTACAGAAGTGATGAACTATACAAAATCCAACTACGCCAAACCTAATGAAGAATATTTTGGTGCAGCAAAAGGGATGAACGTCATCTATTTACATTTAGAATCATTCCAAAACTTCCTGATTAACTATAAATTAAACGGTGAAGAAGTTACACCATTTTTAAATTCATTAGCAAAAGATAAGAATACAATGTATTTTGATAATTTCTTCCATCAAACAGGTCAAGGTAAAACTTCCGATGCAGAATTTATGCTAGAAAATTCTTTATTTGGATTACCACAAGGATCTGCTTATATTACAAAAGCACAAAATACGTACCAAGCAGCTCCTAGCATTTTAAAAGATTATGGTTATACATCTGCTGTATTCCATGGTAACAACGGAAGCTTCTGGAATCGAAATGAGATTTATAAATCATTTGGATTCGAGCATTTCTTTGATGCTAGTTATTATGAAACGGGTTCTTCAGAAAATATGGCTGAATACGGATTGTTAGATAAACCTTTCTTTAAACAATCAGAAAGTATGTTAAGTTCGTTACCACAACCTTTCTATACGAAATTAATTACGGTAGGGAACCACTTCCCATATAAAATGGATCAAAGCTTAGTTACAATTGATAAAGCTAATACTGGGGATTCAAGTGTAGATAATTATTTCCAAACAGCTCGTTATGCAGATGAAGCAATCAAACAGATGTTCAATCAATTAAAAGAATCAGGATTATATGATAATTCGATGATCGTTCTTTATGGTGACCATTACGGTATATCAGATAATCATAATGATGCAATGGAACAAGTCATTGGAAAAGAAATTACACCATATGAAAATGCTAATTTGCAACGCGTACCATTATTTATACATGTTCCAGGTATGCAAGGCGGAACTAACCATACCTATGGTGGCCAAACAGACCTTCTTCCAACGTTATTACATTTACTAGGAATTGATACACAAAAATTTGTTCAATTTGGTTCCGACTTATTATCAAAAGAGCATGATGAAGTTGTACCATTTAGAAATGGTAGTTTTGTTAGTCCTACTATTTATTCGGTTAATGGGAAATTTTATGATAATAAAACAGGTTTACTACTAGATGATGATGATAGTCGATTAGAGTCTGCGAAAACTATGAAAGATAAAGTAGATCTTAAATTACAATTATCCGATAAAGTCGTGAATGGTGACTTATTGAGATTCTATACGCCAAAAGATTATACTCCAGTTGATCGTTCTAAGTATAATTACTCCAAAGATGAGAATGTAGAATCTAATTAATAATTGCAATTTCCTGGGCAGTTCAAGATGATGTGTTTGATATCATAAAGTTTAATTGCTTTATGGTATCTTACCGTTATCTTGAATTGTCTTTTTTTATGTAATATTAAAATAGTCCTCTTTACGTTTAAGTGCATCTGATTCGGCAGCAAATGTATTATCAGATATAGCATGATAACCTGCTTTTCAGCTTTAGACGTATTAAATCAAGCGTTACACAATAAGAGAAAGATTGAAGAGGAAGGGACATAAGTATATTTTTAAAGCAAAATTGGCAAATTTAACATCAGAAAAGCGCGAAGAATCAATGTTTCTAAACTTGATTTCTCGCGCTTTTTAAGGTTTTGACCAGTTTTATCCTTGTCTCTTTAAACCAGGTTATATACATGACTCTATTCTACATTCACCTAATTTAATCTTTTATAAATTTAATCCAAATCTCTTTAATTCAATGAAAATACCTTCCAACTGTTTTCCTTTTTCCGTTAATGTATATTCCACACGTGGGGGAACCTCTGGATATACCTTTCTTTCCAGTATTCCATGATCTTCTAGTGACTTAAGACGAAGTGAAAGTGTTTTCGGGCTAATTCCATCCATTGATTTTAAAAGGTCACTGAATCGCATCGTTCCATCTACAAGTAGATCTCGAATAATTAAAAAGGTCCATTTAGTCCCTATTACATCGAGCGTTTTAGCAATAGGGCAAGTCTCACCTGGTGCCCCTTTCGTCAACACGACTGGCTCAATAACACTCATCTGAAACATCCTCCTTAAATTTTTTTTTACGAGTTTTCCCTTATCATATCACAATAGTATACTTTTGGTAACTTAATATATTAAATATCACTACTTCCCTAAATGAAGTTACTTTATATATAATATCGATGAACGTATTATTCAATCCCTTTACGGAGGAGGTGATTAAAATTAGTACGTGAAATCAACGAAACAAACTACCGTTAGCATTGTTAATCAGTGCTTTTGCTATCGGTACCATAGAGTCGCTTTCATGGATATTTTTCCAGATGTAACAAACGATTTGAACAGGGCTATTGGTTACCAGCTAAGAGCTAGGCGGTTTATTAAAGGATCACGAAATTAAAGGAGCTAGATAAAGATGAAAAATATACTTATTATTAACGGGCACCAGAAGTATAGTTCAGCAGAGGGAATTTTAAACCAAACATTGATGGACAAATTGGTCAGTTTTTTAAGCGAAAAGAACAATGTGAAAACAACAATTATTCAAGATGGATATAAAATCGAAGAAGAACAACAAAAATTTATTTGGGCTGATGTTGTCATTTACCAAACACCTATCTATTGGTTTAGTGTTCCTGGCTTATTGAAGACGTATATGGATGAAGTATATGCTTATGGATTATTTTTCAAGGGTGCTGATCAGTATGGAAAAGGCGGGTTATTGACTGAAAAGAAATATATGTTTTCGACTACCTGGAATGCTCCTGAAAATGCATTTAATGATCCAAGTCAATTTTTTGAAGGAAGCGGCCTAGAAGATGCATTAAGCCATTTACATCGTATACAGAAATTTCTCGGTATGAAACCATTAAAGAGTTTCTCTTGTTATGATGTAGTCAAAAATCCGAAGGTTGAAAAATTTGTGTCTGAACTTGATATACACCTGCAAGAGGTATTGAATTTTTAATCTATTAAGTAAATCCATAGGAGGTAAAAACATGTTAAAAAATAAAAAAGTTGTAATTATCGGTGGAAGTTCTGGAATTGGTTTGGAATCAGCAAAACAGCTAGTAGCTCAAGGGGCAGAAGTAATTATTGCCAGCCGTTCCGAAGAAAAATTACGGATTGCTAAAGAGCAACTAGGAGTTAGAGCAACGACTTTTACTTTAGATACAACACAAGAACAGCAAGTACAGTCTTTCTTTGAAAAAATCGGTCAGTTCGATCATCTTGTGATAAGTGCGGCAGAAACATCCGGCGGGTCATTCCTCCAAACAGATACAGCTCAAGCTCGACAACTGTTTGAAAATAAATTTTGGGGACAATATTATGCAGCTAAATACGGTGCTTCGAAAATTTCACCAAACGGTTCAATCACTTTATTCTCTGGGGTTGTAGCCTACAAGTCTATGGTTGGTTCAGCAATGCTAGGTGCAGTCAATGCGGCAGTTTCGAATCTTGGCCAGACTTTGGCATTAGAACTTGCTCCAATCCGAGTAAACATCGTTTCACCTGGTATAATTGACACACCTTCTCGTAGCAAAATGCCCGAAGAAGCACGAAATAATTTCTATGCTACTGTTGAAAATAAACTTCCTGTGAAACGAATAGGGAGAGCTGAAGATGTTGCACAAAGCGTACTGTACTTGCTACAAAATAGTTTCGTCACTGGAACCGTTCTGCATGTAGAAGGTGGTCACATTTTAACTTAGATGAGCAGCTGAGGAAAAATATTTCCCCTAAACAAGAAATAATGCTATTTCTTTTGTAGAACTGTACGAAAGTATGGTGTAGTCATTTCCATTGATTAATATAAAAAAATGTCTGCTAATTGGGGAAGCAGACATTTTTGAATTTCTGTACATAATGATATGCCACTAATAGTTAAATAAACTTGTTATCAACTATATGCCCAGTAATAGGTATCAATTAATTTAGAACGCATCAAATTAAACAATTTTCATCAACGCAATGTAGGATTTACAAAACCGATTTTAAAATTGATTTTACCGTTAGATAGCCTTGCTTGAACTGAAAATCCTAATTGTTCAGCAAGGCTTTTAACTGTTGCAAGTCCAAGCCCAGTACCTGAAAAGTTCTTGTCACGAGAACTTTCCCCAACATAAAAAGGCTGCCATATTCTAGAAATGTCTGTAAGCGTGGTATCATTACTAATTTCAAATATACTGTCTTGACCAAAGTAGATATGAATTTCATTTCCAGAAGCGTATTTTACTGCATTACTAATCATATTTTCAAATATGAAATGTACTTTATCTTGTTCAGCCGTCAGTATATATTCAGTAACTTCAGTTTTAAAATAAATTTGTTTTTCTCCTTGTATATGTCGATAGTTATTCAGTATTTCATTGATCAACATAATTAGATCAAAGGTTGTTTTATTAAGATCGTTTTCTTCTGTTTTGGCGAAATAAAGCATATCTATAATTATTTTTTCCATTCTATCAACTTGCTTGTTTATGGTTGCAAGATATGTTCCATCATCCATACCATCTTCAATTCCACTGGAATATACTCTAACTAGTGCTAAAGGGGTTTTAAGCTCATGGGTTAAACCTATCATAAATTGTTTTAAGTCAATGTTCCGTTTAGATAAATCCTGTTGCGCTTTTTCAAGTGCCTTACTCATTTTATTAATACTTCTCGCAAGGTCCTCGATTTCATCTCCTGTCCGAATTTCAGCCTGTTTAAAATCCAACTCGCCAATTTCTTTTGCAACTTTTTTGAGTTCATTTAACGGCCTTGTAAGTTTTCGAGATAAAAGGGCAGTAATAATAATAATCAGTAAGATACTGACTATTAAAAAGAAAATGTTAAAACGATTAATAAAATTAGCTATCTCAATAAAATTACCCATTGAGGCTCCAATCATTATTAGCTGATTATCATCTTTTGAATAATGTGCGATAAAACTGGACTTTTGTTTTCCTTGATTATAAACCTTGCCTACAATTTTATTCTCATTAACTTTTTGTAATACTTCTTCAGAAACCCAAAATCTATTTAGTGCAATATGTTTTCTTGCAAGTTGCTGTATTAAATTTTCATTTAGGACATTAATATTATCTTCTAGCGATACTGAAAGAATAGTTACATCAAATCGATGCTCCACCAAACTCTTATCCTCAAATTCCTGGTGCACTGAAAAAGCATTAGTTACGTTTTTGTTCAATTGATGAAGATAATATCTCGGTAGAAAAAAATGACTTACCGCAAGTGAGATGCTAAATGTGATGATAACAACAAGAGTTATATAAATAGTTAATTTTGTTCCAATTTTTCTTTTCATTCCCTTGTACTATATCCAACGCCTCGATGCGTTTGGATAATATCCTCTCCAATCTTTTCACGTAGACGTCGAATATGTGTATCTACTGTCCGTGGATCACCCTCATAGTCCATACCCCATATTAAATCAAGTAGTTGATCTCTCGTTAATATTTGTCTTCTATTTTGGCTAAATATACGTAAAAGCTCGAATTCAGTCTTTGTTAAAATCAATTCATTTCCAGACCTCCATACACGTTTACTTGAAATATCAAATGAAACATCGTTTATTCGTTGAATAGATTCCATTTGCAACAATTTTTTCGCCCGCATTAATAAAACTTTTGGATAAAATGGTTTATTTACATAATCATCAGCACCATCAGATAGGGCAATAAATTCATCTTCTCCAGTATCTCTAGCCGTTAGTATTAATACTTTAATTTTTTGAATCTTCTTCATTTCGCGGCAAACTGTAATCCCATCTTTTTCTGGCATCATCCAATCCAAAATGGCCAAATCAATTTTTTCATTATAGAAAATATCAAGTGCCTCTGTTCCATTTGTAGCTGTAAATACTGTAAATCCTTCCTTTTTGAAATAACTTTGTAAAATCTTTAACATATCTAGTTCATCATCAGCGATAAGTATATTCATAATATTTATCTCCTAATTGTCATATTCCCCTAAATTATACTGTTCAATAATAGCAATTAATTTTTCAGGATACATAGGATCTGTGGAATAGTGGTTCTTTTTCAAAGCATGTGCAGCTTCCTGATAATTCGCTGCAGCAAGAACATCATAATATTGATGCTTATTCCAACTCGTTCCTTCTAAAATTAATTTAGTATGGTCAATAAACGCACTTTTCAAATCTGGATAAGCTCTAAATTCAGTTTCAATTGTATACCTTTTATTGTTTTTATATTCCATAGTTTGCATTTTTACCGACTTGCCTTTATAGCTACCTTTTAACCCAAATAAATTATTTGCTTTTATAGCTAATTCACTTTTGCCATAATTCGATTCTAATATAGCCTGCGCAATTGTTATACTTGGAAGCACTCCTCCTGTTTGTTGATTTAATTCCACAGCTAGGGGAGCAATTTCATCTATAAAATGAATTTCTCTATTTTCTTTCTGAAATAGTCTTAAAAAAATAGAAAGTAAAACTAAACTAACTACTAGTATTATTATGGACACTTTGGATTTTCTATATTTGCTGTTTCTTTTCATTATACAACCTCTTTTTAAATGTATTTATTACTTGTATTTTAAAAGAGGAATGTTACAGTCATTTGACAAAAGAATAATATAATAAAAAAAACTTTAATTGGTTTAACGGATTTATTTATTTAATAAAAAAATAGTACAAACTATTGTTTGTACTACGGATAATATTCTTTTATTATGAACTAAGTGTATCGAACAAGGGTCATTTATTCAGTCCTTTTTTCAATGCATCCCAAATCGAATTATCTACTTCTATATCTTTTCTATCTGGCAGTTTGCCATCTTCCTTAGCTTTCCAATATGCCGATTTGACTGGCTGACTTCCTAATTCAAAATCCATGCCTTCCCACGTATCTTCACGAAATGCATAAAATGCCCAGTGCCAGCCATAATCTTCGAAAATATCAATTAAATCCTTTACATATTGATCGGCTCCGCCAACCATTCGGTTAATTCCAAACTCTTCAGCAATAATTCGGTTGTTTGGTATATTGTGTTGCTCTGTCCATTGTACAACTGGTTTTAAAAAATCTTTCAATGCAGCTTTATCGAACATTTTTTCTGCTTGATTTTCACCAACCTTCACCTTGCCAGGATAAGTGTATGTGAATCCTTTTTTTCGATTTTGGCTTGTCATTTCATAAGGTTCATACAAATGGAATGCATATAACACATTATCGTCATCAATTGGTTTTAAATATTTAATTGCCCATGGAGTGGCAAATAAACCTGAATCTAAAATAATTGGTGTGTCAGTATCTACAGTTCGTATAGAATCTACAATTGTTTCATAAAGCAGGTTTAAATCTGCAGGAGTATTTTCCAATTTGTTGTACCATTTGTCGTAATCTTCTGTCCAAAAATCATTAAATCCCGTAGCTGTTTCAGGGTGTGGCTCATTAATTACGTTATATCCTATCACGGCAGGATGGTCTTTCAAACGGAAGGCAAGATCTTTCCAAAAAAGCGCTGCTTGCTCATGATATTTAAAGTCTTGCCAAATACGGTCGTCATTTTTATAGTTATTAAACTGCCTCCAACGATTTCCTGGAAGACTTAGAACAGTTAATACAACTTTTGATCCTCTTGCATATGCTGCATCCAAATCCTCTTTTAACTTTTTAAAATCATCTTCAACAATTCCCTCATATTGATCTGCATTCCCGATTAAGAAATCCTTATTAGGACTAGGATCAGGTTTGTCATCAAATAAGAATCCTCTATCTTTTGCCCATTTATCAGGTGCTAAACGGATAAATTCTATATTGAATTTATTTGCCTCTTCATAATTCATCGGTAAAGAAGTAGAATTCATAAAATTTGTTCCTTTTCTTTGCTCATCCCAAAAATCTTTCTTTATCTCCTTTACTTCATGTATTTCTAGTTTCTTTTCTTGCTCTAAAGAACTGCAACCTGCAGCAAGTACTACTGTCAAAGCACACCCAAGGGAGGCTATCATTTTGAATTTATTTTTCATCCATTTCCTTTGATTTATTTCACTCATATTATCACCTCGTGATATATACTACTGAACCAAAGTTACGTGAATGTGACAAATTAAGCGGATGTATGTATGATATCTGAAATCAACTTAAGGATCTTTTAAAAGTATCTAATGAGGAATATCCGGTAGAGGAGAGAAAGCAAATTTAGATTACTTAAATTTTTGCCGAGAAAAGGACAGAAGTTTTTGTAGATGAAATCGGACGAACAGCCATGAGCGACAGCGCCTCTTGTGTCAATTGTATGGAATTATCAAAAGAGCAAAAGCAATAATTTGAGGTGATGATGATACTGAATTGAATTCCATAAAAAAATCTGTTACTATAAAAATACAATTATGAGAGGACTGATGAATGGACAATGATTAACTAATCTGTATTTTTATTTGAAATGAAAAACTTCAAACTACAAAATATTGGATTAGTCTGCCCATTTTTATAAATCAGTTTACACTTTCTTTGTCATGGTTCCAATGGCAAAATAGAGCTTATTTACTATTAAGTGAAAGACTAATCCTTCCAATTTTTAAATTGGGAGGATTTTTTTATTCTCTCATGGTTAATATCAGTAACTTTTAATAAAGAAAGGAGGGTTAAAAATGAGCGATTCAGACACTATTGTTACGCATGTATTACTCCGTACAAGTCGTTAATATCCATCAAACTTATACGGAGAAATTTAGAATGGATGGATATGCCGACTTTGTATAAAAAGTAAAAATTGTAGATATACAAAGGAGGAATTTATCATGTCAATGATTCAAGTTCAAAATTTAACTTTTTCTTATCCAAGTAGCTTTGACAATATTTTTGAAAATGTAAACTTTCAAATAGATACGGATTGGAAACTTGGATTTATCGGTAGAAATGGACGAGGAAAAACAACATTCTTTAATTTATTATTAGGGAATTATGAGTATAGTGGGAAGATCAATGCTTCGGTGGAATTTAATTATTTCCCTTATCCAGTATCGGATAAAAACAAGTATACTCATGAAATCATGGAAGAAATTTGCCCCCAAGCAGAAGATTGGGAAATTCTTCGTGAAATATCCTATCTAGACGTTGATGCCGAGGTCATGTATCGACCTTTTAAAACATTATCAAATGGGGAACAAACAAAGGTGTTGCTTGCTGCACTTTTTTTAACGGAGGGTCAATTTCTATTAATTGATGAGCCAACCAACCATCTAGACACGGAAGCACGAAAGATGGTCTCTGAATATTTAAGGAAGAAAAAAGGGTTTATTTTAATTTCACATGACCGAAACTTTTTAGATGGATGCGTGGATCATATCTTATCTATAAATAGGGCAAATATTGAAGTTCAAAGTGGTAACTATTCTTCTTGGAAATTAAATTTTGATAGACAGCAGGAACACGAAGAGGCAACTAATGATCGTCTACAAAAAGACATAGGGAGATTAAAACAGTCTTCAAAGCGTACATCAGGTTGGTCAAATCAAGTGGAAGCTTCCAAAAATGGAACAACGAATTCAGGTTCTAAGTTAGACAAAGGTTTTGTAGGACATAAAGCAGCAAAGATGATGAAGAGAGCGAAGAACATTGAATCAAGGCAACAAAAAGCTATTGAGGAAAAGTCAAAGCTGCTAAAAAATGTGGAAAAAACTGAGTCATTAAAATTAGAATCATTGGCGTTTCATTCAAATGAATTGATTGCATTGGCCGATGTGTCTATTCAGTACGATAACCAAATAGTGAATAAGCCAGTTAGCTTTAAACTGGAACAAGGTGACCGAATTGTGCTTGATGGAAAGAATGGAAGCGGAAAAAGTAGTATCCTCAAACTAGTTAAAGGAGATCCGATACAGCATACAGGCTCGATGTATGTAGGTTCAGGTCTCGTTATTTCCTATGTCCAACAAGATACTTCTCATTTGAAGGGAATGTTATCGGACTTTATCGAAGAGCATGGAATTGATGAAACGTTATTTAAATCCATCCTACGTAAAATGGATTTTGACCGAATTCAATTTGAGAAAGATATATCTCATTATTCTGGTGGACAAAAGAAAAAGCTTCTTATAGCCAAAAGTTTATGTGAAAAAGCGCATATTTATATTTGGGATGAACCGTTGAACTTTATTGATATTTATTCGCGCATGCAGATTGAAGAGCTTATTCAAAAATTTAATCCCACAATGGTTTTTGTTGAGCATGATCAAGCATTTCAACAAACAGTTGCAACCAAAACTATATCTATGTAGTTGAATTTGGAAAATTAATATGTAGAGAAGAATCCATTTTGATAAACTTTTTCAAAATGGATTCTTTTGTTTTTTAGGAAAAGTAATTTAGTTAAAATCAATACAAAAATAAAAAACATTCTAAAAATCATTAAACTGCTATAGTTAAATTAATTGTTATTTTACGAATAGATAAAGAAGCAATTATTGTTCATTAGCATCGGTTCCTTTTCTAGATTTTTAAACCATTGACAAGGCAGGGAATTATTTTATTAATTCTTCTCCAGTTAAAATTTCATATAGATCTGCTGAATCTTGCTTTGTTAATTTCACGTATTTATCGCTATCCGTAATAATTTCTAAATTTTCACCATTTGGGGTAATCGAAAGTAAATAAGAGGCTATTTTGTTTTCGTTACTGTTCTTAAATGGAAATTGAAATTGGTAGTCAGCATAGCGGTCCATTTCTCCTTTTTTATTTTCCCAATTAGCATTTTTAATTATCCCATTCGCTTTTTCCACCTGTTTTTTTTGATTGACTTCTTTGTAGTCTTCAAAAATATTTTCTTCACCAGTTCGTTTCTGCACTGTTATTTTTTGCCCCACCATTTCATTCAAACAACCCGAAGTAACTAACATTACAGCTAATAGAGAAAAAAATAGAATTATTTTTTTCAACCTGTTTCCCCCTTATTATTTCTTTTAGACTAAATTTACTACCTTTGATTTCGATAGTTTAATCTTAAACACTTGCACCCTTTTAGTTTTTGCTATTTTTTATTATATATAATCGTTTCTCCCAAAATATTCACTTAAACTCTCGTATTTCTCTAGATAAACTTCGTAGTATCTCCATATAAACTACAGATTATCCTTCTATAGTTGAACTATCAAGGAGGTAATGAAAAATGAATTTTGTCAAACGTGCACTTTTAAGTGTTAAAGCAAGGAAAGGAAAATCGCTAATATTATTTACTGTATTTTTAGTAGTTTCCAATTTAGTATTAGCGGGTTTTGCAATTCAAAATGTCTCACAAAAGGCGAATGATCATGCTAGACAAACGTTAGGTGTAGACGTAAGTCTTAGAATCGATGAAGAGAAGCTTATGGAAAATGTGGCGAAACAGCGAGAAGAGAACCCGAATGGAAAAATAAAACACCCTGAGCTTTTAGTAGAGGAGGCAGACCAGTTAGCTAAATCACCTTATGTAATAGACTACAACTATCTTAAAAGTAACATGCTAGTAGCAGATGATTTTGCACCTATTAATAGTGAAAAAGATGATGAAGGGGTAGTTGGAACAGTAGGTGGTAGTAACTTTGGAAATATGAAAATGCCTAATACATTTATCCAAGGTGTAAGAAGTTCTAATTTAATGCAAGATTTTACAGATGGAACGAATAAAATTATTGACGGTCGTCCAATTACATCAGAGGATGCAAATAAGAAAGTAGCTCTGATTGAAAAACGGTTAGCTGAACAAAACGAGCTTCAAGTTGGTGATAAGTTAAAGATTAAATCACCTGAAGAAACATCGAATGTTGAGTTGGAAATAATAGGGATCTACAAAAATTCCGGGATAACTGACTTCGAAGAAAATTTACCAGCTATGATGCATCCATCGAATAAAATATACACTACTTATGATTCTACGAATGAAATGGATGAAGAAAATGATAAAAAGGGTGTATCTATTAACGAAGCAATTTACTACTTAAATGATCCAGAAAATATTGAGGATTTTAAAGCAGGCGCAAAGAAGTCAAAGATTGATTTCGATCTATTTAAGTTAGATGCGCATGATGCTTTATATCAAAAAATGGTAGGCCCTATCGAGAATATTGCCGCTACTTCCAAAATGATTGTCTATTTAGTATCCATTGCAGGATCAATTATATTAGGTCTTATTATAATGTTGACCATAAAAGAACGACGTAAGGAATTAGGAATTCTATTGGCCATCGGTGAAAAAAAGAGGAAATTAATAGGACAACTGTTAGTAGAAGTACTATGTATAGCTGTTTTAGCATTTGGCATTTCTATCATTACAGGTAAGACAGTTTCTCAAAAAATGGGAGACAGTTTATTACAGCAAGAAGTTATTGCTGCCGAAGATCAACAACAAGAATCGAATACTTTAGGATTCTCGTT
>Ga0102589_1001989_pt1 | contig 25138 bp, 23 predicted proteins | sample AraplaMF_Col_mLB_FD_76858 | JGI IMG/M metagenome (GOLD analysis project Ga0102589, IMG submission 76858) | Arabidopsis root microbial communities from the University of North Carolina, USA - plate scrape MF_Col_mLB | ecosystem: Host-associated > Plants > Roots > Endosphere | place: USA... | reverse complement strand
CTCTCATCGGCCTTCAGTCGCTCGATGCGCTTGGAGAGCACGAAGCAGGTGATGATGGTGGCGACCAGCAGGCAGGCGACCAGGACATCGGCGATCAGGGTGATGGTCATCGGGCAGGGTCTCCCTGGTCAGGACGCCGGATTGAGATGGGTGGTGTCGAAGGCGGCCATGGTCGTCTTCGAGCGCCGCAGCGGGCTCACCACCTGGACCGCGATCTTGTCGTCGACCCGGCCGATCCGGCCCTCGCTGACGATGAAGTCGCCGCAGCGCAGGGATGCGACCGAATCGGGGCGGGCATCGAACATCAGGGTGTCGCCGATCTCGAGCTTCATCACGCGCTTCAGCGGCATGGTGCATTCGTGCAGCACGCACTTCACGGCAACGTCCGCCTGCCAGACCTCGGTGGCGAGATGGTTCTCCCAGATCGGATCGCGTCCGAGCTTCTCACCCATGAAGCTTTCGAGCAGCAATTCACGGATCGGCTCGATGGTGGCGTAGGGCAGGAGCAGGTGGAGCGAGCCGCCGCGGCCTTCCATGTCGAAGCGCAGTTCGACGCGGATCGCGGCGTTGGCGGGGCGCGAGATCGAGACGAAACGCGGATTGGATTCGATCCGGTCGACCTTGAAATTCACCGGCGAGAGCGGCCGGAAGGCAGCCTCGGCATCGCCGAGCACGACGCCGATGACGCGGCGCAGCAGGCTCATCTCGATCGAGGTGAAGGGGCGTCCGTCGACGCGCGCCGCCGCCTGGCCGCGCTTGCCGCCGAGCATGGTATCGAGCACCGAATAGGTGAGGGCGGACTCGATGGTGATGAGGCCGAAATTGTCCCATTCCTCGGCCTTGAACACCGCCAGCATCGCCGGCAGCGAGATCGAGTTCATATAGTCGCCGAAGCGCACCGAGCGAATGCTTTCCAGCGTCACCTCGACATTGTCGCTGAACAGGTTGCGCAGGCTGGTGGAGAGGAGGCGGACCAGACGCTCGAAGATGATCTCGAGCATCGGCAGGCGTTCATAGGTGACCGAGCCGGAATCGACGATCGCCTGGATGCCGTTGCGGCCGCCCTTGCCGTCATCTCCGATGGAGAAGCCGAGCATGGTATCGATCTCTTCCTGATTCATCAGGCGATCGATATTGGCCTCCGCCTCGCCAGCGTCGTCATCGACGATGTCGGGCATGGCGGCCCACTCTGCCGCCATGCCTTCCGGCGTCAGCGGGAGCTTGTCCTTGTCCTGGGCTTCGAGATCGTCGTTGGCCATGATCTGCTCGGACAAATGGGCCGCTGCTACTGCAGCAGCAGTTCCTTGAAGAGGACGGCGTCGACCTTGGCCGGGTAGACGGTGACGTTGACCCGGCGCAGCAGCTCTTCCTTCAAGCGGTACATGCCGGCCGAGCCGTCGAGATCTGACGGGCGCAGCTCGCGCATGAAGACCTGGAAGGCGTCCTCGACGCGCGGCAGCAGCGGCTTGACCTGGTCGGCGGTCTTGGGGTCGGCGATCTCGAGCGCGACCTTGATCTTGATGATCGGCTGGCGGTCCTGCTGCGGCCCGGCGGAGATGCCGATCATCATATCTTTCATCTCGACGAAGGTGATCAGCTTCTTGGCGGCTGCGGCGGCCTGTTCGGCCGTCACCTCCTCATGGGGCTTCTTCTTCATAAAGAAGAACCAGCCACCGCCGCCAAGCACGGCGACGAGTGCGACGGCGCCGCCGATCATGACGAGCTTCTTCTTGCCGGACTTCGGCGCCTCTTCGGTCCCGCCCTCGGCGGCTTCCTCGTCCTTGTTCGCCTTCTTCGCCATCTCGGCCCGCCCGCCCAGAACGGGCGCCGCCCCGGCCCGTCTTTCCAGCGTTAACCTTCGCCCGATTACGGTTAACGGCTCGTTAAGGACGGCAGTTTTTGCCGGGTCGTTTCTGCCGCGCGGACGGGTTCGATCCAGCCATGGTGAAGGCAGGCTTCCAATCTATCTTCAATGATATCAATAATTTGATCGAATTAACCATGTTGGCACACCGCTTGCCACCTGATTGGCATGGCCACCGCGCTGGGGAGCGTCGGGGCGGCCATGGGACAGATCGGGAGCAGGAGCCGTGGAAAACGCGCTTCTCGTCAGCCTGTCGCGCCAGATGGCTCTGGCGCGTGAGCTCGACGTCATCGCCAACAACGTCGCCAATGTCGGCACGAACGGCTTCAAGGCCCGTTCGGCTCGCTTTGCCGAGTACATCTCGCCGACGGCGCGGGCCGATACCTTTCCGACTCAGGATCGGCGGCTCTCCTATGTGATCGACAAGGGCACGCCGATCGACCTGTCCGGCGGCATGATCGAGCGCACCGGCAATCCGCTCGACGTCGCCCTGCAGGGCGACAATTACCTCGTCGTCCAGACCGCGCAGGGCGATCGCTACACCCGCGCCGGCTCGCTGGAGATCAATGGCCGCGGTCAGCTCGTCACCCAGGCCGGCCAGCCCGTACTGGGCGATGGCGGGCCGATCGTCTTCGGCTCGACCGAGAGCAATGCCCGCATCGCCACCGACGGCACGGTCTCGTCCGATCAGGGCCAGCGCGGCAAGCTCAGGATCGTGCGCTTCGACAATCCCCGGGCGCTGGCCAGCGATGGCGCCAACCTGTTCTCCTCGACCGCTGCCGCCCAGCCCGCCGGGCCGCAGGCGCGGCTCGAGACCGGTGCGATCGAGCGCTCCAACGTCAAGGCCGTGGTCGAGATGACCCGGCTGGTCGAGGTCCAGCGCGCCTATCAGACCCTCTCGGCGATGATGGGCAAGACCGACGAACTGCGCGCCAAGGCGATCACCCGCCTGGCCGATCAGCAAGCCTGACGCGGAAGGAGCCAGATCCATGCGCGCACTTTACACCGCCGCCACCGGCATGATGGCCCAGGAACTCAACGTCCAGGTCATCTCGAACAACATCGCGAACGTCCGCACCACCGGCTACAAGCGCCAGCGGATCCATTTCCAGGACCTGCTCTACGAGCATTTCCGCCGTGCCGGCACGCAGACCTCGGACCAGAATACGCAGGTTCCGGCCGGCACCTTCGTCGGCTCCGGCGTCAAGACCGCCTCGACCGGGCGGGTGATGAGCCAGGGCAATCTGAGCCCGACGGAGAAGGAATACGACGTCGCCATCCGGGGTGAGGGCTTCTTCCGCATCCAGATGCCCGACGGGCGCACCGCCTATTCGCGCGACGGCTCCTTCGACCTCGACAGCCAGGGCCGGCTGGTCACCCGCGACGGCTATCTCGTCCAGCCGGGCATCACCGTCCCGAACAATGCGACCGGCGTCTCGATCAACGCGCAGGGCACGGTTGAGGTGACCTTGCCCGGCCAGACGGCGCCGCAGCAGCTCGGCCAGATCCAGCTCTCGCGCTTCATCAACAAGGTCGGCCTCGAATCGATCGGCGACAACCTGTTCGTCGAGACGGCCGGCTCCGGCCCGGCGATCGACGGCCTCGGCGGCGAGGAAGGCTTCGGCACGCTGCAGCAGAACTACCTGGAAGAAGGCAACGTCCAGGCGGTGACCGAGCTCTCTTCGCTGATCGCGGCGCAGCGCGCCTACGAGATGAACTCGAAGGTGATCTCGGCCGCTGACCAGATGATGCAGTCCACGACCCAGATCATGCGCTGACGGAGGATGAGTCAGATGATCCGCTCCGCTCTCATCATCGCGACGCTGACCGCGCTGCCCGCCTTCGCGCTGGCCCAGGCAGCTCCGGCGGGCGAGCGCACCGCCACTGCCACAGCGGTGCCGGCCGCCGCGGCCAAGCTCAAGCTGAAGACCGATCTCACGCTCTCGCGCGACATCGTCGGCTTCGGCGATTTGATCGCCGGCCTGTCGCCGCAGGATGCGGCGCTGCCCGCCTTCCGCGCGCCGGCGCTCGGCGAGACCGGCACGATCCAGGTCGCCCGCATCGTCGACGCGGCTGTGAAGCACGGGATTCTGCGCGATGCCCAGGACCTCGACAGCCAGGGCGTCGCCCAGGTGGTGGTGACGCGGGCGGCCCGTCGGATCACCGGGCTCGATGTCGAAGCGGCGGTGAAATCGGCCCTGCTCGAGCGCTTCGGTTTCGACGGGCGCGCCTTCGCGCTGCTGCTCGATGGGGGGGCGCCCTCCGTTGTGGTCGAGCCGGAACTGACCGGCGACCTCGCCGCGCTCGACCTGAACTACGATGCGCGCAGCCGACGCGTCACCGGCCGGCTGACCATGCCGGGCAGCGCCGCGACCAGGCTGAAGCCGGTACGCGTCTCCGGCCAGCTGGTCGAGACCGTCGAGGTCGTGGTGCCGCTGCGCACCATCGCCCGCGGCGAGACGCTCACCGCTAGTGCCGTCACCATCGAGCGCCGGCCGCGCGACGTGCAGTTCAATGACGTGCTCGGCGAGATGAAGGCGGCGGTCGGCAAGGTCGCCAAGCGGGCCCTGGTGGCCGGCGCCGTGCTGCGCAGCGGCGATGTCCAACGCGAGGAAGTCGTCGGGCGCGGCGACATCGTCACCATCCTCTACGAGGCGCGCGGCATCTCGATCAGCCTGCGCGGCCGCGCCAACGAAGCCGGCGCGATCGGCGACAGCATCGCGATCACCAACATCCAGTCGAAGCGCGTGCTGCAGGGAACCGTCACCGGTCCCGGGCGCGTCAACGTCAGCCCGCACAGCAGCGGCCAGATCGCTGCTGCCCGGTGAAGACGACCCCCTTGCTCCAGTTGCGGACCGTTGCCATGCCCCGGACCAACCCTCTTTCCATCCCCGCCGCCCTCAGCCTCAGCCTGATGCTGGGTGCCTGCGGCGCCGTCGACAGGCTCGCCAATGTCGGTCAGGCGCCGGCACTGTCGGCGATCGAGGACCCGACTGCCGTCCAGGGCTACAAACCGGTGCAGATGCCGATGCCGGCGGTGGAGCACGCCTCCTACGCGCCGAACTCGCTCTGGCGCACCGGCTCGCGCGCCTTCTTCAAGGACCAGCGCGCCCGGCTCGTCGGCGACCTCGTCACCGTCAAGGTCAAGGTCACCGACCGGGCCCAGCTCGACAACACCACCAAGCGCAGCCGCAAGAACGGCGAGGACATGGGCGCCGAGAACTTCTTCGGCAGTGAGAACAAGTGGAAGAAGGAGGCCAAACCGGGCTCCTTGCTGAAGCTGGATTCGGATTCATCGAGCGAGGGCACCGGCTCGGTGCGCCGGGCCGAACAACTCGCCACCAATGTCGCCGCCGTCGTCACCCAGACCCTGCCGAACGGCAATCTCGTGATCGAGGGCAAGCAGGAGATCAGAGTCAATTTCGAGGTGCGCGAACTGATCGTGGCCGGCGTGATCCGGCCCGAGGACATCGAATCCGACAACACGATCGACTCGACCAAGATCGCCCAGGCCCGCATCGCCTATGGCGGCCGCGGCCAGATCACCGACGTCCAGCAGCCGCGCTATGGCCAGCAGGTGATGGATATCCTGCTGCCCTTCTAGTCCATCCGATCCCCAAGCTTCCGGCGCGACGGCAACGCTCCCCACGTTCCAAGCCTTCGCGCCGGGCCGGCGGTCTCTCCCGAGCCGCCTTTCCTCCCGGCCGCCCGCCACGCTCCCCAGCTATCCAAGGCTGGCGGCCAGAAGCCCCGCGCCTCCCGCGCGGGGCTTTCCCTTGCAACGAAGCCTTCTCAAGCTCCGAGACCGGAGGCGACAGGGGCGGTGCCGCGGCCCCGCAGCAACGTGCCGGCCGATTGCCGGACCATGTCGGAAATCTCGAGCAGTTGCCGCGCCAGCGGGCTGGTCTTGCGCCAGACCATACCGATGGTCCGCGACGGTTCGGGCCTGCCGAAGCGCACGAGCGAGACCGAGGCCGAGCGCGTCTCGACCGCCACCGCCATCTCCGGGATCAGGGTGACGCCGAGTCCGGCATCGACCATCTGCACCAGCGTCGACAACGAGCTGGCATCCAGCAGGTCGCGCGGCTGCATGGCACGCGGCTTGGCATTGCAGAAGGACAGCGCCTGGTCGCGGAAGCAATGGCCTTCTTCGAGCAGCAGCAGCCGCATCTCGCGCAGGGCGTCACGATTGGGAGCTGGTTTGCCCTCGTCCGACTTCGGCCGAACCAGGACGAAGCTCTCGGTGAAGAGGGATACCTCGGTCAGCGACGGCTCCGACACCGGCAAGGCGACGATCGCCATGTCGAGCCTGCCCTCGTGCAGCTCCTGGACGAGCCTGGGTGTCAGTGTCTCTCTCACATGCAGGTCGAGGCCGCCATGCAGGCGGGTGAGGTCGCCGATCAGGCCCGGCAGCAGATAGGGCGCGACCGTCGGGATCACGCCGATCCGCAAGCGCGCCACCAGCCCGTCCCGCGAGGCGTGCGCATAGCCTTCGAGCTCGTCGAGCGAGCGCAGGATGTCCTTTGCTCGCGTCACGATCTCCTCGCCGAAGCGCGTCAGCCGGACCTGGCGTCGGTCTCTTTCGAACAGGTCTGCGCCGAGCTCTTCCTCCAAGGCCTTGATCTGCTGCGACAAAGCCGGCTGCGAGATTGCGCAGGCTTCCGCCGCGCGGCCGAAATGGCCGTGGCGTGCCAAGGCCTCGAAATAGCGCAGCTGCTTGAAAGTCAGATTTGTCATAATCTCAGCTTATCGTCGCGATCAGAAAATCGGAATTAAAATAATGAAATCCCTTTGCTAAGACGCTGCCAAGGACCCTTGCCAGCAGCCAGCCAAGCTCGGAGAGAGACATGAACGCGAAGACTGAGGACAGCACGGGCAAATGCCCCGTCGCCCATGGCGGCGGCACCCGTCAGAACCGCGACTGGTGGCCGAGCCAGCTGCCTGTCGACCTGCTGAACCAGCATTCGGCCAAGTCCGATCCGCTCGGCCAGGCCTTCAGCTATCGTGAGGCCTTCAAGAAGCTCGACTACGAGGCGCTGAAGAGCGACCTGCGCAAGCTGATGACGGATTCGCAGGACTGGTGGCCTGCGGATTTCGGCAATTACGGCCCGCAATTCGTGCGCATGTCCTGGCATGCCGCCGGCACCTATCGCCTCGCCGACGGCCGCGGCGGCGGTGGTCGCGGCCAGCAGCGCTTTGCCCCACTCAACAGCTGGCCGGACAATGTCAACATCGACAAGTCGCGCCGTCTGCTCTGGCCGATCAAGCAGAAATATGGCCAGCAGATTTCCTGGGCCGACCTGCTGATCCTGACTGGCAACGTCGCGCTGGAGGTGATGGGTTTCCGCACCTTCGGCTTCGCCGGCGGCCGCGAGGATACCTGGGAGCCCGATCACGATGTGAGCTGGGGCACCGAGACCGCCTGGCTGACCCATCGCCCGCTCGACAAGTTCGACGCGCCGCTGAGCGCCACCGAAATGGGCCTGATCTACGTCAACCCGGAAGGTCCGGGTGCCAATGGCGATCCGATCTCGGCGGCGCATTTCATCCGCGAGACCTTCGCCCGCATGGCGATGAACGACGAGGAGACGGTCGCTCTGATCGGTGGCGGCCACACCTTCGGCAAGACCCATGGCGCGGCGCCGGAGTCGCATAAGGGCCCGGATCCGGAAGCGGCCGAGCTGGAGGCGCAGGGTCTCGGCTGGGCCAGCAATTTCGGCACCGGCCACGGTGCCGACGCGGTCGGCAGCGGTATCGAGGTGACCTGGACGCAGACCCCGGCGCAGTGGAGCAACTTCTTCTTCGAGAACCTGTTCAAATACGAATGGGTGCAGACCCGCAGCCCGGGCGGGGCCATCCAGTGGGAGGCAAAGGACGCCGAGGCGGTCATCCCCGACGCCCATGATCCGTCGAAGAAGCACAAGCCGACCATGCTGACGACCGACCTGTCGCTGCGCATGGACCCGGCTTATGAGAAGATCTCGCGCCGCTTCCTCGAGAACCCGCAGGCCTTCGCCGAGGCCTTCGCCCGCGCCTGGTTCAAGCTGACCCATCGCGATCTCGGCCCGCGCTCGCGCTATCTCGGCCCGGAAGTGCCGAAGGAAGAGCTGATCTGGCAGGACGTGCTGCCGGCCGCCGAGCACCCGCTGCTCAACCAGGCCGATGTCGCCGCGCTCAAGGAGAAGATCAGGGCCTCGGGCCTTTCCGTCTCCGAGCTGGTCGGCACCGCCTGGGCCTCGGCCGCGACCTTCCGCGGCGGCGACAAGCGCGGCGGCGCCAATGGCGCCCGCGTTCGCCTCGCGCCCCAGAAGGACTGGGAGGTCAACCAGCCGGCCCAGCTCGCGAGGGTGATCGAGGTGCTCGACGGCATCCGCCGCCAGTTCAACAAGGAGGCCGATGGCGACCAGAAGGTCTCGCTGGCGGATCTCATCGTGCTGGCCGGCAATGTCGGCGTCGAGCAGGCGGCGAAGGCTGCAGGCCACGCAGTCGACGTGCCGTTCACGCCGGGCCGCACCGACGCCAGGCAGGAGCAGACCGAGGTTCACTCCTTCGCCGTGATGGAGCCGACGCTCGACGGCTTCCGCAACTACCAGAAGCCGGGCGCCAAGGTGCCGGCCGAGGTGGCGCTGATCGACCGTGCCCAGCTGCTGACGCTGACCGCGCCGGAGCTGACGGTGCTGATCGGCGGCCTGCGCGCTATCGACATCAATGCCGATGGCTCCAAGCACGGCATCCTGACCGACCGGCCGGGCGCGCTGACGAACGACTTCTTCGTCAACCTGCTCGACATGGGCACACAGTGGAAGGCGATCTCCGAGGCCAAGGACGTGTTCGAGGGCACCGATCGCAAGACCGGCGCCGCGAAGTGGACCGGCACCCGCGTCGACCTCGTCTTCGGCTCGAACTCGATCCTGCGCGCTTTGGCGGAGGTCTATGCCAGCCAGGACGCCAAGGAAAAGTTCGTCAAGGACTTCGTCGCGGCCTGGACCAAGGTGATGAACCTCGACCGCTTCGACGTCGCCTGATCGGCAAGGCCACAACCCCGGCCGCCGCACCCCTCGCGGTTGCCGGGGCTGACAAGCAAAAGCCTCGCGCTTGCTAGTGCGGGGCTTTTTCTTTTTCGGAGGCGAACATCGCCCCCCGTTCCGTGTGGGGTTATAGCTCGACCTGGTGGAGCGGGAGGCTGACGCCGAGGCGCTCGAGCATCAGGGCGAACTCGGCTGCGCTGTAGCGCTCATCCTCCGTCACCAGCGCCAGGACCGCGCCAGTGCCGGGCACCGAATGCGGGATGACCGCGGCGATCGCATCGTCGAGCGGATCGAACAGCGGGCGGCCGGGGCGGGCTTTCTCGATGAAGGCGCGCAGCCAGGGCAGGTGGGTGCTCGACAGGGTGAAGGCCGCGATGTCGGGGTGACGTTCGTCCAGCGCGTCGAGGAAGCGATCGACCTCCATCTGCGTCCGCTCCGGCGCGAACAGGAAGGCGCCGCTTTCGACCAGTTCGACCAGCGGCGACGCATTGACGAGATGGACCTGCGCCTTGCGCTCGCCCGCCTGCGCGTCGGCATAGAGGCGCAGTTCAGGGCTCTCCACCATGGACTGCACGCCGAGCACCGCGACGGCGCGCGGCCCGGCGGCGGCAAGGGCGGCCGCGATCGGCGGACGGACGCCGAAGACCGGTGGCGCGATGACCCCCATGAGGTCGTCGAGCACGGTGATGGAGGGCGCGTTCGAGGCAACCAGCACGGCGGCCGGATCGAAACCGTCGAGATAGCGCAGCGTGCGGCGCAGGATGGCGAGAAGCTCCGGCCGCGACTTGCCGCCATAGGGGAAGCTGCCGCGATCGGCGAAGTAGAGGATGTCCTGCCGCGGCAGCAGGCGCTGGATGGCTGCCACCGCCGCATAACTGCCGATCCCGGCATCGAAGACGGCGATGGGCCGGACGAGTGTCGGCAGCGCTTCGCGGCCAGTCGAGGTGCTCATCCCATGTCCTCGCAGTTCAGTCCGGTGTTTTGGCTGCCGTCATGAAAAAGGCCTCGCAACCGGGTGCGAGGCCTTGATGGGGTGGCAACTCCCTGCGCGGCTCAATCGTCGCGGAAGACACGCTCGTTGCGCTCGTGGCGCTCCTGCGCCTCCAGCGAGAGCGTCGCGATTGGGCGGGCTTCCAGCCGCTTCAGCGAGATCGGCTCGCCGGTTTCCTCGCAATAGCCGTAGGAACCGTCCTCGATGCGGGAGAGGGCGGCATCGATCTTGGAGATCAACTTGCGCTGGCGATCGCGGGCGCGCAGCTCGATGGCGCGATCGGTCTCCGAGGAGGCGCGGTCGGCGATGTCGGGGTGGTTCTCGCTCTCGCTCTGCAAGGTGACCAGGGTCTCCTTGGCCTCCTTGAGGATCTCCTCCTTCCAGGCGAGCAGCTTGCCGCGGAAATATTCCCGCTGCCGCTCGTTCATGAACGGCTCGCTATCGGAGGGCTTGTAGTCAGGGGCAAGACTGATCTGCTTCGACATGGCAGGCCTTCTGCATGAGCGTTCGAAGGCCCGCCGGCTTTGCCGTGTCGAGGCCGCCGATTTGGCGCCCTTATAGCGACTGGTCACATCCGGAACAATCGCTTTCGCACAGCCGTGAACAAGCTGGCAAAGTGCTGGAAAATCAGCGCAATCCGATGATCGCCTCGGCAATGGCGGCTCCGAGCGGCCGGGCGATCCTCTGCCGGTAGTGGGTATGATCGAAATAGTTGTCCGGCTCCCGATTCTCCGGACGGTCGATCCGCCAGTCGACGAGGGCGGTGCGCGGTCGCTCCGAGGCGAGCCTGGCATAGACGTCACGGCAGGCGGCGTCGGCGCGTGCTCCGACCGTGCCGGGCACCGGCAAGGCGGAGACGAAGTTGGGTGGCCGGACCAGCACCACCGGCACGTCCGGCGCCATCCTGTCGAGCAGTTGGCGCAGCGCCGTGGCGGCAGGGAAGGGGCCGGCGACATTGCCGCCGCTGGCGTCGAGCGGCTCGAGCAGCTTGGCGCGGCGGCCGGGATCGCTGTGGAAGCCCTGGACCTCGTAGCCGGCCTCATAATCCCAGTAGCCATCCGGCCGGGCGCGCTCGGGCACCTTGGCCGAAAGGTAGCGCAGCCGGCGCAATGTCTCCTCGATCACGTCGAAGCGCACCAGCCCGCCAAGGTAGGAGGCGGTCGAGCGCTCGAACAGCCAGAAGGGGAAAGGCTTCTCGATCGCCAGCGTCGGATCCGACATGCACCAGCGCACGTCGATGCCGATGACCAGTGCCTTCGCCGTTTCCTTGCGATGGCGCAGGTACCAGTCGAGCAGGACGAGGCTCTCGCGCGGGCCGGTGGCGGGGGCGATCAGCGAGACGAAGGGGATGCCGGTCACCTGCGTCAGCTGCTCCGGCGAGACCAGCTGGATATGTGAGTTGCCGAAGATCGCGCCGGAGAACTGCGGGTCGCGGCCGCGGCTGGCGGCGGCGGTGCGCGGCCCTTGCGGGCTGACGCCGGTCTTCAGCTTCAGCGGCGAGCGCCCGCTGTCATAGGGGTCGACCAGGAAGGCGAGCACCAGCAGCGCAGCGACGAGGAGCGTCGCCGCGACGAGGAAGGTGCGGCCGAAGCCGCCCCAGTCGCCTTTAGAACTGGAAGTAGATGAACTCATAATTGGCGTCGTCGCCGATCTTGAACAGAACCAGCACGAAGAGGATGGCGGTGACGACGGCGAGCCAGCGCGCCGGCGGCGCCTTGTGCACGGCGGCCCAGGCGGTCGGGCCGATCATCGCGACGGCGATTGCGGGCAAGAAGGCGCGCCATTTGAAGCCGGTGCCGACGGGCGAAAGGCCGAGCATGCCCTTGTAGATGACGAGCGCTGCGTCGAAGGAAGAGGCACGGAACAGCACCCAGCAGAAGGCGACGAAGACGAAGGTCAGCGCCCAGCCGAGCAGCTTTGGCATCGGCAGCCCGGCGCGGCGCCAGAGCACGCCGATGGCGAGCACGACGCCATGCGCCACGCCCCAGGCGACGAAGTTCAGGCCGGCGCCGTGCCAGAGACCGCCCAGCGCCATGGTGGCGAACAACGCCCAGAGCTGCAGCGGCAGGCCGTGCCGCGAGCCGCCGAGCGGGATGTAGAGATAGTCGCGCAGGAAGCGCGACAGCGTCATGTGCCAGCGCCGCCAGAAATCCTGCAGGCTGACGGCGCGATAAGGCACGTCGAAATTCTGCGGCAGCACGATGCCGAAGAGCAGGGCCAGGCCCAGCGCCATGTCGGTGTAGCCGGAGAAGTCGAAATAGATCTGGAAGGTGAAGGCCAGCGTCCCTTGCCAGGCCTGCGCCAGGCTCACGACGTCGCCGGCGGCGGCTGCGGCGAAGACCGGGTTGGCATATTCGGAGAGCGGGTCGCCGATCAGCACCTTCTTCGCCAGGCCGATCGTCAGCAGCATGATGCCGCGGGCGATGCGCTCGGCTGCGTCGGGCCTGAGATACGGCCGCTCGTCGAACTGGTGCATGATCTCGCGCCAGCGCACCAGTGGCCCGGCCAGCACCTGCGGGAAGAAGGCGATGTAGAGCGCGTAGCGGACGAGATCGTAGCGCGGCGCTTCGCCCCGGCGCAGATCGGTCAGGTACATCACATGGTGGAAGGTGAAGAAGGAGATGCCGAGCGGCAGCGCCAGATCGAGCTTCGTCGTCGGCAATCCCGGAATCATCGCAGCGAGATCGGCGAAGAAGTTGAAGTACTTGAACAGCGCCAGGATGGCGAGGTTGACGATGATGGCGAGCGTGATCAGGCCGCCGGCCTTCGTCTTGTGGAAAGCCTCCGCGATCGCCCAGTTCAGCAGGATGGAGAGCGCCAGAAGCGGCACGAAGCGCCAGTCCCACCAGCCGTAGAACGCGAAGGACAGGACGGCGAGCAGCGCCAGCCGCCAGGCCGGCGCGAAACGTTCGACGAGCCAGTGCAGCGCGAGCGCGAGCGGCAGAAAGCCGAGCAGGAAGGCGAAGGAGTTGAACAGCATCGGGCGGGCGAGGGCGGCGGGAGAGCGCCGCCTTAGACGATTATCGCCGCCCTGTCATGGTCAGCACCGTCGCACGCCACGCTCGCTGGCGCCCTCGCTCAGATATTGTCGCCGCGCAGCGCGTCGCAGACGGCTTCCGTCACCTGCGCCGTTGTCGCGCTGCCGCCGAGGTCCGGCGTGTGCAGGGCAGGGTCGGCGGTGACGCGTTCGACGGCGCGCATCAGGCGGGCCGCAGCAGCCTTCTCGCCGAGATGCTCGAGCATCATCGCACCGGTCCAGAAGGTCGCGACCGGGTTGGCGATGCCCTTGCCGGTGATGTCGAAGGCCGAGCCGTGGATCGGCTCGAACATCGACGGCGTCTTGCGCTCGGGGTTGAGATTCGCGGTCGGCGCGATGCCGAGCGAGCCGGCCAGCGCCGCGGCGAGGTCAGAGAGGATGTCGGCGTGGAGATTGGTCGCGACGATGGTGTCGAGCGTCTCCGGCTTCAGCGTCATGCGCATGGTCATCGCGTCGACCAGCATCTTGTCCCAGCTGACATCCGGGAATTCGCGCGCCACCTCGGCGGCGATCTCGTCCCACATCACCATGCCGTGGCGCTGGGCGTTCGATTTGGTGACGACGGTCAGGAGCTTGCGCGGCCGTGAACTGGCGACGACGAAGGCGTAGCGGATGATGCGGGAGACGCCGGCGCGGGTGAACATCGCGACATCGGTCGCGACCTCCTCGGGCAGGCCCTTGTGGACGCGGCCGCCGACGCCGGAATACTCGCCCTCCGAGTTCTCGCGCACGATCACCCAGTCGAGCTCGGGGCCGGAGACATGGCGCAGCGGGCTCACGATCCCTGGCAGGATCCGGGTCGGGCGGACATTGGCGTACTGGTCGAGCGGCTGGCAGATGGCGAGCCTGAGGCCCCAGAGCGTCAGATGATCGGGAATGTCGGGGGCGCCGACGGCGCCGAAATAGATCGCGTCGAACGAGCGGAGCTGGTCGGCGCCGTCGGCCGGCATCATCGCGCCGTGCCTGCGGTAATAGTCGGAGCCCCAGTCGAAGGCCTCGATGTCGAGGCGGAAGCCGCCATCGCGCTCGGCGCAGACCTCCAGGGCCTGGAGCCCGGCGGCGATGACCTCGGGGCCGATTCCGTCCCCGCCGATCGCGGCGATCCTGTGCGTGCGCATGCTCTTGTCCGATGCTGTCTGCTGCTGTGAGGAGATGGCGCCCGGGAGGACCGGGCGCCGCCGTGGCGATTATTGCGCGGTCACGCCGGCATTGCGGATGACCGGTACCCATTTGTCGATCTCGCTGCGGACGAGCTCGCCGAGGGCCGCCGGAGTCTGGCCGGCCTCGTCCGGCAGTTCGGCGCCGAGATCGAGGAAGCGCTTGCGCGTCGACTCGTCCTTGAGCGCGGCGCGGGCGGCGGCGTTCAGCCTGTCGACGATCTCCTTCGGCGTGCCCTTGGGCGCGAACATCGCATTCCAGCCGGTGGCCTGGAATTGTGGCAGGCCCTGCTCGGCCGAGGTCGGGACATCGGGAATGACCGGGAGCCGGCTCTTCACCGCGACGACGAGGCCCTTGCCCTCCTTGGCCTGCACGCTCGGGACGATCGCGACGGTCTGGTCGCAGACATAGTCGACCTGGCCGCCGAGCAGCGCATTCAGCGCCGGGCCCGAGCCGCGGAAGGGGACGTGCTGCGGCTTGGTCCCGAGCAGCGAGTCGAGGAAGAGGCAAGTCAGATGCGAGGTCGAGCCGACTCCGCCCGAGCCGTAGTTCAGCTTCTCGGCATTGGCCTTGAGATAGGCGACGAACTCGCGGAAGTCCTTGACCGGCAGGTCCTTCTTGGCGACCACCAGCATCGGCGTCGAGGCCGAGTTCATCACCGGCTCGAAATCGGTGCGCGGATCATAGGCGAGCTTCGGATAGAGCCCGACACTCGCCGCCTGCGTGCCGAGATTGCCCATCAGCAGCGTGTAGCCGTCGGGCGTCGCCTTGGCGACGCGGGCCGCGCCCGTGGTGCCGCCGGCGCCGGCGACGTTCTCGACGACGACCGACTGGCCGAGCGTGCGGCCCATATGGTCGGCCATCAGCCTTGCGACGATATCGGTGGTGCCACCGGCGGCGAAGGGCACGACCAGCGTGATCGCGCGGTTCGGATAGGGCGCCTGCGCCATTGCCGGGGATGTCGCCGCCAGCCCGAGCGCCAGCGTCAGCAGCATTCGCTTCATCGGTTCTCTCCCTGTGCGAGCGCCGTTCGGCGGCGCGTCTATCTGCTCTCCCATTTGTCTTCCATGGAAGTTTGCATGGCTGATCGTCATCGCTGAGGTATGCGCTGTCAAGCTTCCATTCTTGCTTGCATGGAAACAATCTTTTGTGCTCAATCGACCCTGGAGGGACCATGGTCGAGCTTGCGCGTGCCGGGATGTCAGAGGCTGGAGCCAGGCGCGGTTCGCTGGTCGACGAGGCCTATGCCGCGCTGAAGCAGGCGATCCGCGATACCGACTTCCCGCCGGGCTATCAGGGCTCGGAGCAGGAGATTGCGGTGCGCCTCGGCATGAGCCGCACACCGGTGCACGAGGCGATCATCCGGCTGCAGGAGGACGGGCTGGTCCGAGTCCTCTCCAAGCGCGGCGTCCTGATCTGCCCGCTCGCCCCTCAGGACATCCGCGAGATCTACGAGGTCGTCATCGCGGTGGAATCGATGGCAGCGGAGCTCCTGGCGGCCCTGCCTGAGGCGGCCCGCCTTGTTGTGGCCGACGAGTTGGAGGCTGCGACCGCGGCGATGGAGGAGGCGCTGGCGCGCGACGACCTGCCGGGCTGGGCCGAGGCCGACGAGCTCTTCCATCGCCTGCTGGTCGAGCGCTGCGGCAATGGCCGGCTGCGTCGCATCGCCCAGACCGTGACCGACCAGGCCCATCGTGCCCGCATGCTGACGCTGAAACTGCGGGCGAGGCCGACCGGCTCGGCGCAGGCGCACCGCTCGATCATCGCAGCCTTGCGTTCAGGCGATGCCGGGGAGGCGCATCGCAGCGCCCGGGCGCACCGTGTCGGCGCCCGCGACGAGATCGTGCCCTTGATCGAGCATATCGGCCTGCGGCAACTTTGAACCGTCGGTATTCGCTTCGAACGATGCCGCGGGCCTGCGGGGTCGATGCATGACGACGGATGCCTTCTTCGCGAAAATCCGGACCTATGCCGAGCTGTCGGAGGCGGCCGAGCACGCCTGGGCGGCCCTGCTGCGGCCGAGGCGCTATCGCAGGGACGAGATCTTCATCAGGGCAGGGGATGTTCCGACGCGCTATGCCTTCGTCGTCGAGGGCCTGTTCTACCAGCACTATGTCGGCCCGGACGGCGACCTGATCGTCAAATACTTCTTTCCGGAGAACCGCATCGCCGCCTCGGTCAGCGCCACGCTGCTGGCTGAGCCGAGCCTGTTCACCATCACGGCGATCGAGGACAGCACCGTCCTCGAATACGACTTCGCGGCCTTCAGAACACTCGCCGCGACCTTCCCCGACATCGCCGCCTTCTACATCCGCTACATGGAACGCCACTGGATCATCGACAAGGAGCCGGACGAGATCTCGTTCCGGCATGACGACGCGATGAAGCGCTATCGCGATTTCATCCGCCGCGAGCCCGAGCTGCACAAGCGGCTGAAGCAGCATCACATTGCGGCCTGGCTCGGCATCACCCCGGAAAGCCTTAGTCGGCTCCGGCGCGCCATCGCCTATGGCCGGATGGAGCGCGGCTGAGGCGTTTCTTACCAAACATCAATTCGCCGACGCTGCATCGCCCCTAACACTCGCCATCAAGCAGCTGCGGTGTTGGTCATCGCAGCGCTTGCCGGACAAAGCGGGGCAAGCCTCGCTGCCATTTCAAGGAGATGCGAGATGACGAAGATGATTTTCGTGAACCTGCCGGTGACGGATCTGGCGCGCGCCAGGGCCTTCTACGAGGCGCTCGGGTTCATCAACAACGCCCAGTTCAGCGACGACAATTCGGCCTGCATGGTCTGGAGCGAGGCGATCCATGTGATGCTGCTGACCCACTCCAAATGGCAAGGCTTCACCAGCCGCCCGATTCCGCCGGCGGGCATGAGCGAGGTGATGCTGGCGATCTCCTGCGACAGCCGCGAGGCGGTCGACCGGATGAACGAGGCGGCGGCGCGCCATGGCGGCACCGCCGACGTCAACCCGAAGCAGGATCTCGGCTTCCTGTTCAACCGCAGCCTCGCCGACCCCGACGGTCATGTCTGGGAGGCGATGTGGATGGATCCTGCGGCGATGCCGGCAAGTTGAGGCGCGTTCGGCTCGTCATTTGCTCACTGGTGTCATGCTCGTGCCGTTCATCCCTTCGATGATCGGTGCGGGCCCGATGCCGCGAGATGGAAACCCCGCCGGAAGACGTGATGCGATTGCAGCCGCGTTTCGCTATGCCTCCCGCCTTCGTGCCCGATATCCAAGTCGAGAGGACCTAGAGTTCATTGGTCCGATCTTGGTGTATTTCTGTCAGCACGCCTGACCTATTCTTCTCTGATCGGGGCCGAAAAGCAGGCACTTGCAACACTCCGATGAATACAGCCATTGATTGTGGCCGCGAGAGGCGGCAATCTTCGGGGAATACGCTGGAGCGATCGTCGGGGGGCGGAAGATGCGTGCAACAGCAGCGAGTGCAGTACTTCGCGTGCGAGCCATTGCCGGTACTTATGTCGTTGTCCTGGCTTGGGATTTTGTCGCGGGCCAGGACACCAAGAAGGCCGGGTTGATGGGTTTTGCCATCCAGCGCGAGGAACTGGAGGGCGGCAAGAGCGTCGAACGCTACTGGATGACCGGCATCAAGCGATTCAAGGACAGGGACAGAGGCCTGCCGCCAGGCACACCGGTCAGCACTGCAGATCATCCGATCCAGAGTTTTCAGTGGGCAGACTACACTGCCGAAACCAATCGTTCTTACCGGTATATGATCGTGCCGGTCTATGGCACGGTGAAGATGCTGGAGCTCGACACTGCATCTGCGGTCGCGGTCGAAGTCGCGACCGAGATCGAATACCTACTGCATCCGGACAAGAAGAATGATGCCAAGCGCCACGACGTCTATTTCAATCGCGGCGTGATTGGCTCGCAGGCATATGCGCGTCGTTTTGGCAATCGGATGCCACATGCTGACAATCCGGCGGCCGAAGAAATGGTGTGGCTGTCACGTGGCCTCTTCGAAGCGCTGACCCGTTTCATCGGCCTCGCAGCAGATCATCGTTTCGGGCTTCGCGCCGCGCTCTATGAGTTTCACTACCAGCCTGTCGCGAACGCTTTCGCAAAGGCGGTCGAAGCCGGCGCCGACGTCAAGATCGTCTATGACGACGAGAGCACTTATAAGACGAGCAATCGAGAGGTCATTCGCAATGCCCGCCTCGACGAGATGAAGGCGGTGATCCCGCGGACCGTTTCCGAAGGGATCAGGCACAACAAATTCATCATCCTGCTCGAAGATGACAAGCCCGTTGCGGTCTGGACGGGTTCGACCAACATTTCCGATGGTGGAATATTTGGCCATTCAAATGTCGGGCATATCATCTGGAGCTCCGCGGTTGCCAGAAAATATCTGAAATACTGGACATTGCTGTCACAAAATCTTACGCCGGCCAAGCTGAGGCCTGAAAATCGTAAGCTGACACCGCTTCCTCCCGCACAGCCGGAGCCAAAATCGATCACGCCGGTTTTTAGCGCTCGGGACAAGGACGACAGTAGCGAAACCCTGCAATGGTACGCGGATCGCATGGCGGAAGCCACAGAGATCTCCTGTATTACCCTCGCCTTCAATCTCGATAAGGTATTCAGTGAGGTCATTGCCAGGGACAATGATGTCCTGCGGTATATCGTAAAAGACGACGAGCTCGGCGATGATGAAATCATCGGCCGCGACCGGGATGTTCTTTTTGCCGCTGGCGGGCGCCTGGAGGCGGGTGCTCTTGCGAATTTCCTCGCGGAAAGGGGAAACCCGCTCAACAAGAACGACTATATCCATGACAAGTTCATGCTGGTCGACCCACTCGGGCCAGATCCGCTCGTCGTCAGTGGCTCAGCGAACTTTAGTCAGCCATCACAACGCAAGAACGACGAGAACATGATTGTCGTCCGGGGTGACACACGGGTTGCGGATATCTATTTCGGCGAATTCATGCGCATTTTCGATCACCACTACGCGCGGTACATCATAAAGAAGCTGACGACCGCAGGGCAGAACGACCCAAATGCGGGCTACTTGAAGGTCAGCACCAAGGATTGGTTGGACGGCCATTTCAACGATCAGAGCTATAAGGCGAAACGCCGACGCTACTTCGTGGGGGCTTAGCCATCCCTTGACGCTGATGCCGCAGGCAATGTGCGACGCTCGCTCCGCATGACCTCGCCTGCGTGCAGAGCGCATGTTGAGGCGTAATCTCCGCGCAAATCTCGGCACTGCATCGGACGGCTCCGCGTCGTGAACACTAAAGACGGCGGATCGCGCTTCGCATTCCGTTCGGAGTCGACTAGGTTGTCTAAAATCTGAGATTCGACTGATGCGCCAGATGGGGTCGGCTTGATGGCAATCCGGTTCACTGAAATCGGTGAGCGGCTGAAGGCCTATCGTCTGGGGCGGGGGCTCCAGGCCGAAGACGTGGCCGAACGGCTCGGGATTTCGCGGGCCGCGGTCTACCGGATCGAAGCCGGAGACGTCGTCAAGATCGAGACCCTGGAGCGGCTGGCGACGCTGCTCGAGACCACCGTCGCATCGTTGTTAGGGGCCGGGGTCGAATATTATTCCAGCCCGGTCAGCTATTTCGAGCGCATGCGGCAGATCGAGGAGCAGGCGGACCAGGTCGTCGCGCATTTCCCGCCGCTGTCCTATTTGCTGACCTCGGACGGTTACTCTGCCCATTTGCGGCAGACCCTGGTGGAGGCGCTCCCGCCCTATGTCGCGCGAGAGCAGGCTGCGGCCGAGATCGATGCGGTCATCGCGATCCTCGACGAGCGCAAGAACGCCCGCAAACGCCGCCGCCTGAGCGTCGTCAATTTCGTCAACGTCCTCGAGATCGAACGCTGGCTGAAGCTGGGCGTCGTCGGGCGTTTCAACCTGCCGCCGGCCGAACTGGCGGGGCGGCGCCTCGCGGCACGCGTCGAGGTCGAGCATCTGATCGGGCTGATCGAGAGCGAGCCGATGGGCGTGCAGATCGGACTGATCGAGGAGACGCTGCCGAACATCACCTTCCAGCTCTTCCGCAACGCCGAAAGGACGCTGCTGGGCCTGAGCCCGTTCCGCCTTGGCGGCGAGCTTCCGAATATCCGTTCCGGCATCGCCATGCTGACCGCAGATGAGGAGCCTGTGCGCCTCTATGAGGAGATCGCCGACGGCCTCTGGCGCCGCGCCCTCAAGGGCAGCGAGGCCGGGGCGGTCCTGCGGGCCGCCCTCGACCGCTCGGGAATCTCATAGCCGCCGATGCGAATGCCACCCTCGGGACCGGGATGAGGGGCCCTTCAAGTTTGGCTGTCGCAAAATTGAGATTGTTCTTGCAATTGAGATTTTGGCGTGACATAAAGTGATCGCGAACTTCTCGCGGCCGAGCCCGATGCATCGGTCGTCAAGCGGCGCAGGCAAGCGCCCTGAGAATGCGGGCGAGCGCCCGAACTCCAATGATATCAAACCGGCCGGCAGCCGCGCGCGGAAGCGCGCGCTGGTGCCTTGGCGTTTCGGCACGCACCGCAAAGAAAAACAGAACAGGGGAATTCGCCGTGAGTGACAACCAGGCCGCCATGAGCGGCTCCATCGCCCTATCGTCTCCGACCGAGGTCGACGGCAAGGCCCGTAAGGCCTTGTGGGGCGCCGCCATCGGCTATGCCATGGACGGCTTCGACCTCCTGATCCTCGGCTTCATGCTGCGGACGATTTCGGCCGACCTGCAATTGACCCAGGGCCAGGCCGCCTCGCTCGTCACCGCCACTTTGGTCGGCGCAGTGCTCGGCGGCATCGGCTTCGGCATGCTGTCGGACCGGATCGGCCGTGTCCGCGTCCTGACCTGGACGATCGTCCTCTTCGCCGTCTTCACCGGCATGTGCGCGCTGGCGCAGGGCTATTGGGATCTGCTTATCTACCGCACCATCGCCGGCCTCGGCCTCGGCGGCGAATTCGGCATCGGCATGGCCCTGGTCGCCGAAGCCTGGCCGTCTTCGAAGCGGGCGCGCGCCTCCTCCTATGTCGGCCTCGGCTGGCAGGTCGGCGTGCTCGCAGCGGCGATCGCCACCCCGATCCTGCTGCCGACGATCGGCTGGCGCGGCATGTTCGCGATCGGCATCTTGCCGGCGGTCGCCGCCTATTTCATCCGCCATTCGCTGCACGAGCCCGAGGTCTTCGTCGCCCGCAGCAAGGATCGCCCGAAGGAATCGGCGCTGCGCCTCCTGGTCAAGGACTGGGACACCACCAAGCTGAGCCTCGGCATGGTCGTGCTCTGCTCGGTCCAGAACTTCGGCTATTACGGGGTGATGATCTGGTTGCCGAACTATCTGGCGACCCGCTTCGGCTTCGCCCTGACGCAGTCGGCGGTCTGGACCTCGGTGACCATCGCCGGCATGGCGGTCGGCATCTATGCCTTCGGCCATATCGCCGACCGGATCGGGCGCCGCCCGGCGTTCTTCGGCTACATGCTCGGCGCGGCCGTGATGGTCGTCGTCTATTCGCGACTGACCGACCCGTTCCAGCTCCTGGTCGCGGGCGCTGTGATGGGCTTCTTCGTCAACGGCATGCTCGGCGGCTATGGCGCGCTGATCAGTGAGCTGTTTCCGACCGCCGCTCGTGCGACGGCCCAGAACGTGCTGTTCAACATCGGGCGCGGCGTCGGCGGCTTCGGCCCGCTCGTCGTCGGCACGATTGCGGCGGCCTACAGCTTCGAGATGGCGATCGCGCTGCTGGCGACGCTCTATGTCCTCGACATCCTCGCCATGTGGCTGCTGATCCCCGAACGGCGCGGCGCCGAGCTCGCCTGAGCACGAGGGCAATCGTGATGTCGATCCAGCACGATCAGTCGCAGGCCGCGCATTCCGGCGCGGCCATCGCAGGCAGCGCCTGCTCTTCGGCGCCGTGGAAGGCGAGCATCGTCGCCGAGCTCGCCGAGGTCGTCCGCAACGAGGCTGTGAACGCCGAATATCGGCATCTCGTGGTCAATTGCAGCGCGGAAGCCGCCGCGGCCCAGCCGGGGCAGTTCTTCCAGCTGCTCTGCCCGCAGCCGGCTGGCGAGCAGCCCTTCCTGCGCCGGCCGATGAGCCTCTATGGCGCCGACCCCGAGAAGCGCCAGGTCGAGTTCCTCTACAAGGTCACCGGCGCCGGCACGCGCGGGCTCGACATGCTGAAGCCGGGCGACCGGCTCGACATCATGGGCCCGCTCGGCGTCGGCTTCACGCTGGACCCGGGCTGGCGCCACATCGTCGCCGTCGGGCGCGGCGCGGGGCTGGCGACGCTGGCCCCGCTCGCCAAAGCGGCGAAGGCCAATGGCACGCAAGTGACGGCGGTCTTCAGCGCGAGGCGGCCGGAGCTGCTCGTCTCGGTCGAGCTCTTCGAGCGCCAGAGCGCCGAGGTCATCGCCGTCACCGATTCTGAAGCGACCAGCGGCCCGGCCAATGTCGAGCGCATCCTGCGCCGACAGATTGCTGAGGGTCGCTGCGATGCCTTCTTCACCTGCGGTTCGAGCCGGCTGATGCGGGTGCAGCAGCGCCTGGCGCGCGAGTTCGGGCTGCCCGGCCAGGTCGCGATGGAGCAGCAAATGGCCTGTGGAATCGGGCTTTGCTACTGCTGCGTGCGCGACTTCAACGTCAATGGCGAGATCGTCAACCGGCGCGTCTGCTGGGACGGCCCGGTCTTCGACCTGATGGAGGCGCTGCCATGAGCGCTGTAAGCACGATCGACCTCTCCGTCAGGATCGGCAGGCTCACCCTGCGCAATCCGGTCATGCCGGCGTCCGGAACCTTCGCCGAGGGGCTGGACAAGGTGATGGACTTCAACCGGCTCGGCGCCTTCGTCACCAAGACGATCACGCGCGAATTGCGCGCCGGCAATCCGCTGCCGCGGGTGGTCGAGCGGCCGGGCGGGCTGATCAACGCCATCGGCATCCCCTCCAAGGGCGTGCCCTATTTCATCGAGACGACCATGCCGCATTATGCGGCCTATGACACGCCGCTGGTCGTCTCGATCTCGGCGCCGACGGCGGAAGGCTTCGCAAGCCTCGCGGCCGAGCTCTCGATCCCCGGCATCGCCGCGATCGAGGCGAACATCTCCTGTCCGAACATCGAGGAGGATGGCAAGGCCTTCGCGATGCGGGCTGAATCCACCGAGAAGGTGACGCGCGAACTGCGCAAGGCGACAAAGCTGCCGCTCTGGGTCAAGCTCACGCCCAATACCGGCGACGTGCCCGAGGTCGCGCGCGCCGCCGAGGCTGCGGGGGCCGATGCGGTCGTGGTCGCCAACACCATCCTGTCGATGGCGATCGACCTCAAGAGCTTCAAGCCCTGCCTCGGCAACATCATGGGCGGGCTCTCGGGGCCGGCGATCAAGCCGATCGTGCTGCGCCAGGTCTTCCAATGCGCCAAGGCGGTGAAGATCCCGGTGATCGGCTGCGGTGGCATCTCCACCGCCGATGACGCGATCGAATACATGCTCGCCGGGGCCAGCGCCGTGCAGGTCGGCACCGCGACCTTCCTGCAGCCGGCGGCGATGACGACGATCATCGACGGGCTCGCGGCCTTCTGCCTGCGCCGCGAAATCCCGCGCGTCGCCGATCTGATCCATGGCGTCGTGATCGAAGAGGCCGACGAGCCCGACCTAGCCTGGCTGGACCCCGTCTCGTGAGCGCGCAGGCGGCGCAGATGCGCAATATCTTCAGCGGGGACGAAGGTGACCGCGCTCTCGCCGAGGCGCTGTTCGATGCCTTGCGCGAGGCGACGGGGGACGGCGTCGGCATCACCCGCGAGGCCTATAGCGAGCGCGAGTCGCTGGCGCTCGACATCGTCGAGGCGAAGGCGCGCGAGCTCGGCTTCGCAACCGAGCGCGACGCCGGCGCCAATCTCGTGATCACGCTGGCGGGGAGAGAGCCGGAGCTGCCCTTCCTCGCCTGCGGTTCGCATCTCGACTCCGTGCCGCAAGGCGGGAATTTCGACGGCGCCGCCGGCGTCATCGCCGGGCTCGCCATCATCGCCCGCTTCAAGCAGGAAGGCTTCGTCCCGCGCCGGACAATCAAAGTCTACGCGCTGCGCGGCGAGGAAAGCTCCCGCTTCGGCCGGGCCTATATGGGGTCCAGCGCCCTGTTCGGGACACTCTCGGCTGCCGATCTTGCCGTGCGCGATCACGCCAGCGGGCAGAGTCTGGCGGAGTGCATGGCCGCTGTCGGCGTCGACATGGCCCGCGTCGCGAAGGCCGAGCCGCTGCTCGATCCCGCTACCGTCGCGGCCTGGATCGAACTGCATATCGAGCAGGGGCCGGTGCTGGTCGCCCGGGATTTGCCGGTTGGCATCGTCACCGGCATCCGCGGCAATATCCGGCATCGTGAGGTCGAATGCCTCGGCGAGGCCGGCCATTCCGGCGCGGTGCCGCGTTGGCTTCGGCGCGACGCGGTCTTCGCCACCGCCGAACTGATCACCCATCTCGATCGGCACTGGCGCACACTGCTGGAGCGCGGCCGTGATGTGGTCGTGACCGCGGGCGTGCTCGGCACCGATCCGCAGGAGCATGCCATCGCGCGCATTCCCGGCACGGTGCGCTTCTCCTTCGAGGTGCGCAGCCAGAGCCGCGAGACGCTGGAGGCCTTCTACGACCTCTTCGTCTCGGAATGCGGGCTGATCGGCGAGGAGAGGGGGGTCGAGTTCCGCGTCGATCGCCGCCTGGAATCCGCTCCCGCCGTGATGGATGCCGGCTGGATCGCCAGGCTCAAGGCCGCCGCCCGCGATCTCGGCTTGCCCGACGAGGACATCCCGAGCGGGGCGGGGCATGACGCGGCGGTTTTCGCCAATGCCGGCGTCCCCAGCGCGATGATCTTCGTGCGCAACCAGAACGGATCGCATAATCCGCATGAGGCGATGGCGATCGACGATCTCCTCGCCGGGATCGCGGTGATGCGGGACGCCATCAGGGAGGCGGTGCGATGAGCGCGAACGAGATCGGCCGCGAGGTCGCAGAGCTGCTGTTCAAGGCCGGCGCCATCCATGTCAGCCGCCAGCAGGCCTTCATCCTGGCCGCCGGCTGGGCGAGCCCTGTCTATGTCGATG
>Ga0102589_1001981_pt1 | contig 25199 bp, 20 predicted proteins | sample AraplaMF_Col_mLB_FD_76858 | JGI IMG/M metagenome (GOLD analysis project Ga0102589, IMG submission 76858) | Arabidopsis root microbial communities from the University of North Carolina, USA - plate scrape MF_Col_mLB | ecosystem: Host-associated > Plants > Roots > Endosphere | place: USA... | reverse complement strand
TCGCCCCGCCCGTCTCCGCCAGCACCTTCGTGATCGCCGCCGTCAGCGACGTCTTCCCATGGTCCACGTGACCAATCGTGCCGATGTTGCAGTGCGGCTTCGTCCGCTCAAACTTCGACTTCGCCATAACCTATCTCCGTTCTTCTAATGCGCGCTTCAAGCAAGCTTGGCGCGGACTTCGTCGGCGATCGCCTGGGGCACCGGATCGTAGTGATCGAAGTGCATCGAGTACTGGGCACGGCCCTGGGACATCGACCGCAGGGTGTTCACGTAGCCGAACATGTTGGCCAGCGGCACCATCGCGGCGATGACCTGGGCGTTGCCGCGGCTGTCCATGCCCTGGATCTGGCCGCGCCGGCTGTTCAGGTCGCCGATGACGTCGCCCATGTAATCCTCGGGCGTCACCACCTCGACCTTCATGATCGGCTCGAGCAGCGCCGGCCGCGCCTTCGGCAGACCCTCGCGGAACGCGGCGCGGGCCGCGATTTCGAAGGCCAGGACCGACGAGTCGACGTCGTGATAGGCACCGTCGATCAGGGTGGCCTTGAAGTCGATCACCGGGAAGCCGGCGATCACGCCGGTCTCCTTGGACGAATTCAGGCCCTTTTCCACGCCCGGGATGTATTCGCGCGGCACCGTGCCGCCGATGACCGCGCTCTCGAACTGATAGCCCGACCCGGCCGGCAGCGGCTCGAACACCAGCTTGACGCGGGCGTACTGGCCCGAACCGCCGGTCTGCTTCTTATGGGTGTAGTCGATCTCGGCCCGCTGCGTGATCGTCTCGCGATAGGCGACCTGCGGCGCGCCGACATTGGCGTCGACCTTGAACTCACGCTTCATGCGGTCGACCAGGATCTCGAGATGGAGCTCGCCCATCCCCTTGATCACGGTCTGGCCGCTCTCCGCATCGACGGCGACGCGGAAGGACGGGTCCTCCTGCGCCAGGCGCTGCAGCGCCGTCGACATCTTCTCCTGGTCGGCCTTCGACTTCGGCTCGACCGCGACCTCGATCACCGGCTCCGGGAACTCCATGCGCTCGAGCACGATCGGCTTGGCCGGATCGCACAGCGTGTCGCCCGTCGTGGTGTTCTTCAGGCCGACCAGCGCGACGATGTCGCCGGCGTTGGCCTCCTTGATCTCCTCGCGGTTGTTCGCATGCATCAGCAGCATGCGGCCCACCCGCTCCTTCTGGTTCTTGACCGAATTCTGGACGTAGGAACCGGCCAGGAGCGTGCCCGAATAGATGCGGGCGAAGGTCAGCGAGCCGACGAACGGGTCGGTCATGATCTTGAAGGCCAGCGCCGAGAACGGCGCCTCGTCATTGGTCGGCCGGGTGTCGATCTCGTCCGAATCGACCTTGTGGCCCTGGACCTCGGCGACGTCGATCGGCGACGGCAGGAAGTCGACCACGGCGTCGAGCAGGGTCTGCACGCCCTTGTTCTTGAAGGCAGAGCCGCAGAGCACCGGCACGAACTTGAACGCCAGCGTGCCCTTGCGGATGCAGGCGCGCAGCTGGTCCGGCGTCGGCTCGGTGCCTTCGAGATAGGCCTCCATCACCGTGTCGTCCATCTCGACCGCGGTGTCGAGCAGCGCCTGGCGCAGCTCGGCCGCCTGGTCCTTCAGGTCGTCCGGGATGTCCTCGAAATGGAAGCTGGCGCCGAGGCTGTCGTCCTCCCAGATCACCGCCCGGTTCTCGACCAGGTCGACGATGCCGGCATAATCGCTCTCGACGCCGATCGGCATGTTCAGCACCAGCGGCTTGGCGCCCAGCCGGTCCTTGATCATGTCGACGCAGCGATAGAAGTTCGCGCCGATCCGGTCCATCTTGTTGACGAAGCAGATCCGCGGAACCTTGTACTTGTCGGCCTGGCGCCAGACGGTCTCGGACTGCGGCTCGACGCCCGCCACCGAGTCGAACACCGTCACCGCACCATCGAGCACGCGCAGGGACCGCTCGACCTCGATGGTGAAGTCGACGTGGCCCGGCGTGTCGATGATGTTGACGCGATGGTCGCGCCAGAAGGCGGTGGTCGCAGCCGAGGTGATGGTGATGCCGCGCTCCTGCTCCTGCTCCATCCAGTCCATCGTCGCCGTGCCTTCATGCACTTCGCCGATCTTGTAGGACTTTCCGGTGTAGTAGAGGATTCGCTCGGTCGTGGTCGTCTTACCGGCATCGATGTGCGCCATGATGCCGATGTTGCGGTATTTCTCGATCGCGTGGCTACGCGGCATGATCAGTCTCTCGGGCCGGAGGCTGGGTTACCAGCGGTAGTGCGAGAACGCCTTGTTGGCGTCCGCCATCTTGTGGGTGTCCTCGCGCTTCTTCACCGCGGCGCCGCGCTGGTTGGCGGCGTCCATCAGCTCGTTCGAGAGGCGGTCGACCATGGTGGTCTCGGAACGCTTGCGCGCGGCCGAGATCAGCCAGCGGATGGCCAGGGCCTGGCCACGCTCGGCACGGACTTCGACCGGCACCTGGTAGGTGGCGCCGCCGACGCGGCGCGACCGGACCTCGACATGCGGCCGGACATTGGCCAGCGCCTCGTGGAAGGCCACGATCGGGTCGCCCTTGGTGCGGGCCTGCAGCTTGTCGAGCGCACCGTAGACGATGCTCTCGGTGGCGGACTTCTTGCCGTCGTACATGAGGTTGTTCATGAACTTCGACAGGATGACATCGCCGAATTTCGGGTCCGGCAGGATTTCACGCTTCTCGGCGCGATGGCGACGGGACATGTGTGACCTCCTTACTTCGGACGCTTGGCGCCGTACTTCGACCGGCGCTGGCGACGATCCTTGACACCCTGCGTATCGAGCGTGCCGCGAATGATGTGGTAGCGCACGCCCGGCAAGTCCTTGACGCGGCCGCCGCGGATCATGACGACCGAGTGCTCCTGCAGGTTGTGGCCCTCACCCGGGATGTAGCTGGTGACCTCGAACCCGTTGGTGAGGCGCACGCGCGCCACCTTACGAAGCGCCGAGTTCGGCTTCTTCGGGGTCGTGGTGTAGACACGGGTGCAAACGCCACGCTTCTGCGGGCAGGCCTGGAGAGCCGGCACCTTGTTGCGCGCCCGCTGCGGCTGGCGCGGCTTACGGATCAACTGATTGATCGTCGGCATATCTGCCCTTCTTGGTTCTTCGACAAAAACGGCCCGGCAAAGCGGCCCACCCGTCCGGGGTCCACTGTCTCGACACCCATTCCGAGAGAAGGATGACGCAAACGATACAGGACCCCGAGGCGCCCACACCTGCGGGGCCAACCGGAGTCCTTCGCTTGTCGCGGCCGCATCCCAGATGCATCCGCGGTCGTCTGTCTCTGCGGAAAGCGCGTCTAACCCGTCGCAGAACGGGTTACAGCCGGCTCCCGGAAAAGCGCGCGGACTATACGGATGCCCCCCTGCCCCGTCAAGCCGCATCGATCGCTGCCGGAACGATCAGGCGCCGCCCGGTTCCGGCAGCGAAACCGAGCCCAGCTTGTCCGGGTTGCGGGTCCAGAACACGCCAGTGATCCCCTCGGGTCCGACGGCGAGGCCGATCGTGCCCATCAACTGGTCGCCGTCCATCACCACATAGCCCTGCTGGCCGTTGATCCAGCGCGGCAGATAGGTGAATTCGCGGCCGAATTTGCGCCAGACGCCGTGCAGGAACTGAGCCACCCGCTCGCTGCCCTCGATCACGTTCATCGCCGCCCGCACCTTGCCGCCGCCGTCGCTATAGAGCTGGGCGTCGCGGGTCAGGAGCGCGGTCAGCTGCGCCAGGTCGCCGGAGCGCAGCGCGTCGTGGAAGGCGGTCAGCATCGCCTCGTGCTGCGGCTGCGGCACCGGCTCCGCGATCAGGCCGCTGCCCTCCAGCTTGCGCCGGGCGCGGCTGACCAACTGCCGGGTGGCCGTGTCGCTGCGATCGAGCGCTGTCGCCACGGCCGCGTGCTCGAGGCCGAAGACGTGCTGCAGCAGATAGGCCGCGCGCTCGACCGGGGTCAGCTTTTCCAGCAGCAGCAGGAAGGCGGTGGTCAGCGTCTCGCTGCGCTCCAGCTCCTCGGCGGCGGAGGGGGCGGTCTCGGTCACCAGCGGCTCCGGCAGCCAGGGGCCGACATAGGTCTCACGCCGGTGCCGGGCCGAGCGGAGCTGATCGATGCACAGCCGGGTGCAGGCGGTGACCAGCCAGGCCCGGACGTTGTCGACGGCGCCGCGGTCGGCCGCCTGCCAGCGCAGCCAGGTCTCCTGCACCGCGTCCTCGGCATCGGCGCGTGAGCCGAGCATGCGGTAGGCCAGGCCCCACAAGACCCTGCGGCTGGCTTCGAAGTCCGCGGTGTCGGAGCGGGCATGGGCTTGGTCCATCTGCGTCTCGGGGGCGGAGGGCGACACGGACAAGACGGAACAGCCTTCGAAAATGTGACGTCGGGTGAAGATATGGCCTTAGCGCCGCGCGGCGGCGAGGTGGCGGGCGCGGATCTCGTCGAGTTCGGCGACGATGGCACGGGCGTCGAACCGGGCCCGGGCCCGGGCCGGGCCTTCGACCTGCAGCCGGCGGCGCAGCGCCGGGTCGCCGATCAGGGTCTCTGCCGCCGCCTGGATGGCCTCCGCCGTCACCTTCGGCAGGGTCACCGCGGTGTCGGCGGTGATCTCGCGCAGGCCCCCGGTGCCGGAGCAGATCAGCGCCGCGCCCCAGGTCAGCGCCTCCAGCGCGGTGCGGCCGAACGGCTCCTCATAGACCGAGGGCACCGAGGCGATGGCGGCACGGCGGACCCAGTCCATGACCTCGTCATGCGGCATGAAGGGCAGGAACTGCGCCCGGTCGCCGGCCTCGGCCAGGGTCGCCTTGACCTGCTCGACGAAGGCCGGGTCGCGGCCGCGGCCGATCATCACCGCCCGCCAGTCCGGATGCGCCGCCAACACCGGCTTCATCGCCCGGGCGAATTCCAGCGGCCCCTTGTCCGGGATCACCCGGCCGACCTGGATGATGATGTTCTCCTTGGCCTCGGGCGAGGGCGCCGGCGCATCCATGTCGAGGCCGTTGTAGACCACGTCGAGCGTGCCCTTGAACCAGGGCGCATGGGCCTGGAAGTGGCGGCGCAGCGCCTCCGACACGAAGACGAAGCCGGCGAAGCGGGACACTGCGGCGCGATAGTGCAGCCGCCACAGCAGCCCCTTGTGGAAGCGGATGAAGTTGTGCCGGAAGTACAGCAGCGGCACCCGCGGCAGCGCCCGGGCCAGGGCCGAGGCGGTCACCCGATGGGCGTGCACCTCGATCAGCGACGGGTTCAGCGCCGCGATCTGCGGCAGTGCCCGCTTCATCCAGCGGCGATGCGGCTCCCCCTCCTCCAGCGGGATCGGGTGGAAGCGGATGCCCGGGAACGGCTCGCCCGCATCCTGCCCGACCACGACGATGTCCTGCGCATAGCGGCTGAAGGTGACGGTATCGCGCGCATAGAGATCGACCGGGCTGGCGCCGACGGCGCCGAACTTCATCTTGCGCGGCAGGACGATGACGATGGGACCCATGGATACCTCCGGCCGCCTTTATGGCGATGCGCAACGCTCGATGCCAGGGTTCTGCCGGGCTGCGACCGCACTGCGAGTTGATCGCAGCCGGCCCCGGGCCTATTCTCCGCCGCATGATCGCGCGGCCGGCCTCGGGCCCGGGCCGCGTTTCAGGAGAACGGTGTGATGCTTCGCTACGATGTGCTCGAACAGGCGGCGGTGGACCGGGCACCGTTCCCGCATGTGATTTCCGGGGATGTGCTGCCCGAGGCGCGCCGCGCCGAGTTGGAGCGCGACTTCCCCGACATCCCGATCACCGGCTTCGTGCCGCCGGACGAGTATCCGGCCGGCGCCGCGTTCAAGGAGCTGGTGTCGGATGTCACCAGCCAGGAATTCGCCACCCTGCTGGGCGCCAAGTTCGGCCTCGACCTGGCGTCGAAGCCGACCCTGGTGACAGTGCGGAAATGGTCGGAGGCGGCGGCCGGCCGGCCACACACCGACGGCGCGGACAAGATCGTCACCGCGCTGGTCTATCTGAACCAGGAATGGGCCTCGAACGAGGGGTGCCTGCGCATCCTGCCGAGCCAGGACATCAACAGCCCGGGCGCCCGGGAAGTGGCGCCGACCTTCGGCAACTTCCTGGCCTTCCAGCGTTCCGACCACTCGTGGCACGGCCACCTGCCGTTCAAGGGCGAGCGCCGGGTGCTGCAGATCGCCTGGTGCGTCAACGAGGAGGCGATCGCCCGCAAGCGCAAGCGCCACGGCCAGTCCAGCTTCCTGAAGAAGCTGTTCTCCTTCGGCAAGAAGCATTGAGCGAAGTGGCCGGCGCCCCATATCGCATCAGGGCGCCGGCTGATGGGCCGCCCTCCGATCGATGGGAGACGGCCATGCATCCGATCCGCACCCTTGCCGTCGCCGGCTTCGTCCTGACCGGCTGCATCGCCGCGGCACCGCCCGAGGCCACGCCCGATCCGGCGGTGGCGGCCAAGCTGCGGCAGCTCTCCGACAACAATGCCTGCAGCGACCGGATCGCCGGGGCGCTGACCGCGGCGGGGATCACCGCCGATCGGATCACCGATTACGACCTGGCGCCCGCGGCCACATCCGGGCGGCGCAGCGGCGGCACCCGCCGGAATCTGCAGCGCCAGGCCTGGCTCAAGATGGCCGGCGGCGGCAATGTCGTGGTGCAATTCGAGCCGTCGTCATGCCGCATCGCCCTGCTCTACGCCCGCGACGGCGCGGCGCTGCCCGCAGCCGGCTGAGGGCCGCGGCGCTCAGTCTTCGTCGTCGCTGGTGCCGATGATGCGGCCCAACGAGTCGTAGTGAACGGTTCGGCCGCCTTGCCGCCGGTCATAGCCGGTGGTGCGGCCGACGGAATCGTGGCGGACGATTCGAGAGCCGTCCTGCCGGTCATATCCCGTCATCCGACCCGAAGCGTCATAGTGGACGGTCCGCTTGCCATCCTGGCGCTCGTATCCGATCAGGCGACCTGCCGAGTCATATTGGACCTGCCGCTGTGCCGATGCGGTTCCGGCCCCGAGGGACACCGCGAGCGCCGCGAGCACGCCGAGACCCAGGATCCACCGCTGCCACATTCGCGCCCCCTCCTGCACGGCCGGCCCAGCCCGGCAGGCTCAAGGGCTACCGCCGCTTTGCGGCAATTCCGTGGTCCCGGCCGGCGAGACTCTCCAGCAGCGGCACTGCTTCCGCCGGGTCCGGCATGGCGGCGATCTCACGGGCCATCCGCAGCGCCGCCGACCGACAGGCCGGATCGGCCAGCACCGCCCGCGCCGCCTCGCGCACCGTCTCCGGCGAGCAGCCGACCGGGTCGAGCACCCGGGCGACGCCCAGCGCGACGCAGCGTGCGGCATTGGCCGGCTGGTCCGCCCCGATCGGCAGCAGGACCATCGGCACACCATGCGCCAGCGCCCCGATCACGCCGCCCGACCCGGCCTGCGACACCATCAGGCTGCAGCGCGGCAGCAGCCATGACTGCGGCACGTAGCGCTCGATCCGCACATGCGCCGACTGCGGGCCGAAGGTCGCCGGGTCGATCTCGCTTCCGGTGGTGACGACCAGGTTGACCGGCACGCCGCGCAGCCCCGCGATCACCCGCTCGAGCAGGTCCCCGGATTCGAGATGGAACACGGTGCCGAGCGTGGCGTAGACGGTCGGCCGGTTCGCCGGCAGGGCGGCGAGCCAGTCCGGCACCTCCGCCGCGGCTTCGCCTACCGACGGGCGGATCAGCCTCGCCGTCGCCGGCAGCGGGCGGGCCGGGTCGCGGAAGGACGGCGGCACCGGCGACAGCACCAGGTGCCGGTGCAGCATCGCCAGCTCCGGGTCGGGACCAAGCCCGTACTCCGCCCGCAAGGCGTCGAGCGGCTCCGCCACCAACTCGGGCCGGACCAGGCCGCCGGTCGCGATCACCAGCACCGAGGCATGCGGCAGGCCGAGGCGTTCGGCCGCGACCATGGCGCCGAAATCCATCTCGTCGCAGACCAGCAGGTCCGGCCGCCAGCGGCCGCAGAGGTCGAGCAGCGCCGCCGCCCGGTCGCGCGCCACCCGACCGGCGAAGCCGTCGCGCACCGCCCGGTCTTCCCGCGCCGAGTCGAAGGCCAGCAGCGGCGTCCGGACCACGGCCGAGCGCAGCGTCTCCCCGCCGGTGGCGAAAGCGGTGAAGCCGGCGGCCGCGACCACGGCGACCATCGCCGGCTGGCCGGCGAAGGCGACGTTGTGTCCGGCCGCCAGCACCGCCCGGGCGAGCGGCACCAGCGGCAGGAAATGCCCGCTGCCACCGGCGAAGCTGAACAGGATTCGCATGGCGGCCTCCAGAGAGCGAATGGAGCCAGTCGTAGGTTGGGTTCGCGGCCCGCGAACCCAACAATCGTCCGAACTGCGCAATGTTGGGTTCGCCGAAGCGAACCCAACCTACGCGGGATGCTCAGGCTCCGGTCAAAGAAAAACCCCCTCCGGCGGACCGGAGGGGGTTTTGACGTTGAGAGACGCTACGCCTGGATCAGGCGGCGGCTTCGCCCGAGGGCAGGGCCGGCTCTTCGCCCTGCTCCTCGTGCTGCAGCCGGGCCACGCGGTCGCGCTCGCCGGCGATCTGCCGCAGGCGGTTGACCACCGAGCCGGTGCCCGCCGGGATCAGGCGGCCGACGATGACGTTCTCCTTGAGGCCGGCCAGGTCGTCGACCTTGCCGGAGACCGCCGCCTCGGTGAGGACGCGGGTGGTCTCCTGGAACGAGGCCGCCGAGATGAACGACTTGGTCTGCAGCGAGGCCTTGGTGATGCCCTGGAGCACCGAGACGCCCTTGGCCGGCCGCAGGTTCTCGCGGATCGTCTTCTCGTTCTCTTCCTCGAAGTCCTCGCGGTCGACCTGATCGCCGATCAGGAGGGTGGTGTCGCCCACCTCCGTCACCTCGATCTTCTGCAGCATCTGGCGGACGATCACCTCGATGTGCTTGTCGTTGATCTTCACGCCCTGGAGCCGGTAGACGTCCTGGATCTCATTGACCAGGTAGTCCGCCAGCGCCTCGACGCCGAGGACCGACAGGATGTCGTGCGGCACCGGGTTGCCGTCCAGCAGCTGGTCGCCCTTGAGGACGTAGTCGCCTTCCTGCACCGAGATGTGCTTGCCCTTCGGAATGAGGTATTCGCGCTCGTCGCCCGACTCCTCGTTCCGCACGACGATGCGCCGCTTGGTCTTGTAGTCCTTGCCGAACTCGACCCGGCCGTCGAGGTCCGAGATGATGGCGTAGTCCTTCGGCTTGCGGGCCTCGAACAGCTCGGCGACACGCGGCAGACCACCGGTGATGTCACGCGTCTTCGAGCCTTCGCGCGGGATACGGGCCAGCACGTCGCCAGCCTGCACCTGCGCGCCGTTCTCGACCTGCAGGATGGCGTCGACCGAGAGGAAGTAGCGCGCCTCCAGGCCGTTCGGCAGGCGGATGACCTCGCCCTTCTCGTCGCGCAGGACGATGCGGGGCTTCAGCTGGTCGCCGCGCGGCTGCTGCCGCCAGTCGACCACCACCTTAGCCGAGATGCCGGTCTGCTCGTCGACGACCTCGCGCATCGAGACGCCTTCGACCAGGTCCATATAGGTCGCCGTGCCGGCCTTCTCGGTGATGATCGGCATGGTGTACGGATCCCACTCGGCCATCTTGCGACCGCGCTCGATCTTTTCGCCGTCATCGACCAGCAGCTTGGCGCCGTAGGGCAGGCGGTGGCGCGCCTTTTCGCGGCCCTGCCCGTCGACCAGCTGCAGCTCGCAGTTCCGACTCATCACCACCAGGACGCCCTGGCCGTTCTTCACCACGTTGCGGTTCTTGATCTGAACCTTGGCGTCGAACGACGCCTCGATCGCAGACTGCTCGGCACCGCGCTGGGCCGCGCCGCCGATGTGGAACGTCCGCATCGTCAGCTGCGTGCCCGGCTCGCCGATCGACTGCGCCGCGATGACGCCGACGGCCTCGCCGATGTTCACCGTGGTGCCGCGGGCCAGATCGCGGCCGTAGCACTTGCCGCAGATGCCGCCCTTGGTCTCGCAGGTCAGGGCCGACCGGATCAGCACCCGGTCGATGCCGGCGATCTCGACCGCCTCGACCAGAGCCTCGTCGATCAGCTCGCCCTGCTGGACCACGACCTCGCCGGTCAGCGGATGCAGCACCGCTTCGCCGGCGCAGCGGCCGAGGATGCGCTCGCCGAGCGGCACGATCACCTCGCCGCCGTCGATCACGGCGCCGGTGGTGATGCCGTTCTTGGTGCCGCAATCCTCCTCGATCACCACGCAATCCTGCGCGACGTCGACCAGGCGGCGGGTCAGGTAGCCCGAGTTCGCGGTCTTCAAGGCGGTATCCGCCAGGCCCTTACGGGCACCGTGCGTCGAGTTGAAGTACTCAAGAACGGTCAGACCTTCCTTGAAGTTCGAGATGATCGGCGTCTCGATGATCGAACCGTCCGGCTTGGCCATCAGGCCGCGCATGCCGGCGAGCTGCCGGATCTGCGCCGCCGAACCGCGGGCGCCGGAATGGGCCATCATGTAGACCGAGTTCACCTGCCGGCTCGGGTCGGTGAGCGTGGCCTGGATCTCGGCCATCATCTCGCGCGCCACTTCGTCGGTGGTGTTCGACCACACGTCGACCACCTTGTTGTACTTCTCGCCGCGGGTGATCAGGCCATCGAGATACTGGTTCTCGTACTCCTTCACCAGCTGCGTCGCCTTGGAGATCAACTCGACCTTCGCCTGCGGGATGACCATGTCATCCTTGCCGAAGGAGATGCCGGCGCGGCAGGCATGGGCGAAGCCCAGGCCCATCAGCCGGTCGCAGAAGATCACCGTCTCCTTCTGGCCGCAGTGGCGATAGACGATGTCGATGACGTTGGTGACGTCCTTCTTCGTCAAGAGCCGGTTGACCTGGCTGAACGGCACCGCCGGGTGCCGCGGCAGGATCTCGGACAAGAGCATCCGGCCCGGCGTGGTGGTGACGCGCTGGATGATCTCCTGGCCGGTCTCGTCGACCGTCTTGAAGCGGGTCTTGATCCGGCTGTGCATGCCGATCGCGCCCACGGACATCGCCTGCTCCATCTCGCCGATCGAGGCGAAACGGGGCACCTGGTGGGCGGTCAGCTTGCCCGACTTCAGCTTCTCGAACACCGCCTTGACGTCGGTGGCGTCGACCACCTCCGCCGGCTTGGCCGGGTTGTGCAGGATGATGTCGTCATTGCCGATCGCCGCAGTCAGCGCCTCGATCCCGTCGATCGACAGCGCCGGGCCGAGCTTGTCGTTGCGCTCCATCGACAGGTAGTAGATGCCGAGGACGATGTCCTGCGACGGCACGATGATCGGCTTGCCGTTGGCCGGGCTGAGGATGTTGTTGGTCGACATCATCAGCACGCGGGCCTCGAGCTGGGCCTCGAGCGCGAGCGGCACGTGCACGGCCATCTGATCGCCGTCGAAATCGGCGTTGAAGGCGGTGCAGACCAGCGGGTGCAGCTGGATCGCCTTGCCCTCGATCAGGGTCGGCTCGAACGCCTGGATGCCCAGGCGGTGCAGCGTCGGGGCGCGGTTCAAGAGGACCGGGTGCTCGCGGATGACCTCCTCGAGGATGTCCCAGACCTCCGGCCGCTCCTTCTCCACCATCCGCTTCGCGGCCTTGATGGTGGACGCCATGCCGTACAGTTCAAGCTTGTGGTAGATGAACGGCTTGAACAGCTCGAGCGCCATCTTCTTCGGCAGGCCGCACTGGTGGAGCTTCAGCTCCGGCCCGACGACGATGACCGAACGGCCCGAATAGTCGACGCGCTTGCCGAGCAGGTTCTGGCGGAACCGGCCCTGCTTGCCCTTCAGCATGTCGCTGATCGACTTCAGCGGGCGCTTGTTGGCGCCGGTGATGACGCGGCCGCGGCGGCCGTTGTCGAACAGCGCGTCGACCGCCTCCTGCAGCATGCGCTTCTCGTTGCGCACGATGATGTCCGGCGCGCGCAGCTCGATCAGCCGCTTCAGGCGGTTGTTGCGGTTGATGACGCGGCGGTACAGGTCGTTCAGGTCGGACGTGGCGAAGCGGCCGCCGTCCAGGGGGACAAGCGGGCGCAGCTCCGGCGGGATCACCGGAACGACGTCGAGCACCATCCACTCCGGATGCGAGCCGGACTCGAGGAAGGCGTCGATCAGCTTCAGCCGCTTGACCAGCTTCTTGCGCTTGGCCTCGGAACCGGTCTCGCGCAGCTCCTCACGGACCTGCACGCGCTGCTCCTCAAGGTCCATGCCCGAGAGCATGCCCTTCAGGGCTTCGGCGCCGATCTTGGCGGTGAAGGCGTCCTCGCCGTACTCGTCCTGGGCGCGAAGATACTCGTCCTCGGTGAGGAGCTGGTTCTTCTTCAGCGCGGTCAGGCCGGGCTCGACCACCACGAAGCTCTCGAAGTACAGGACCTTCTCGAGATCCTTGAGCGTCATGTCGACCATCAGGCCGATGCGCGACGGCAGCGACTTCAGGAACCAGATATGCGCCACCGGCGAGGCCAGCTCGATATGGCCCATGCGCTCGCGCCGGACCTTCGACAGCGTGACCTCGACGCCGCACTTCTCGCAGATGATGCCGCGGTACTTCATGCGCTTGTACTTGCCGCACAAGCACTCGTAGTCCTTGATCGGACCGAAGATCCGGGCGCAGAACAGGCCGTCGCGCTCCGGCTTGAAGGTCCGGTAGTTGATCGTCTCGGGCTTCTTGATCTCGCCATAGGACCAGGAGCGGATGCGCTCCGGGCTGGCGATCTGGATCTTGATCTGGTCGAAGCTCTGCGGCGTCGAGACCTGGCCGACGAGATTCATCAACTCGTTCATGTACCTGCTCCCCCGGGGGTAGGGACGGACAAATAGGGTTCAGCGGCGGCCGATCCTGTCGGACCGGCCGCCGGAAACGGATCAGAAGCTGCGCTGCTCGAGCTCGACATTGAGGCCCAGCGACCGCAACTCCTTCATCAGCACGTTGAAGGATTCGGGGATGCCGGCCTCGAAGTTGTCGTCGCCGCGGACGATCGCCTCGTAGACCTTGGTGCGGCCGGACACGTCGTCCGACTTCACCGTCAGCATCTCCTGCAGCGTGTACGCCGCGCCGTAGGCCTCGAGCGCCCACACCTCCATTTCACCGAAGCGCTGGCCGCCGAACTGGGCCTTGCCGCCCAGCGGCTGCTGGGTGACCAGGCTGTACGGACCGATCGACCGGGCGTGGATCTTGTCGTCCACCAGGTGGTGCAGCTTCAGCATGTAGATGTAGCCGACGGTCACCTTGCGGGCGAACTGCTCACCGGTGCGGCCGTCCTGCAGCGTGACCTGGCCCGAGGAGGCCAGGCCGGCCTTCTCCAGCATGTGGACGATGTCGTCCTCGCGGGCGCCGTCGAACACCGGCGTCGCCATCGGCACGCCCTTGCGCAGGTTGCCGGCCATCTCGACCAGCTCGTCGGTGGACATGTCCTGGATGTCCTCCTCGTACTGGCCGCTGCCGTAGACGTCCTGCAGCTTGCCCTGCAGCGCCTTGACCGTCTTGGCGTTGTCCTCGCCGCGCCGGGCCTGGGCCTGGTACTGGTCGACGACCTCGCCGATCTGGCGGCCGATGCCGGCGGCCGCCCAGCCGAGATGGGTCTCCAGGATCTGGCCGACATTCATGCGGCTGGGCACGCCGAGCGGGTTCAGCACCAGGTCGACATGGGTGCCGTCCTCGAGATACGGCATGTCCTCGATCGGCATGATCTTGGACACCACGCCCTTGTTGCCGTGCCGGCCGGCCATCTTGTCGCCGGGCTGCAGCTTGCGCTTCACCGCGACGAAGATCTTGACCATCTTCATTACGCCGGGCGGCAGCTCGTCGCCGCGCTGCAGCTTCTCGACCTTGTTGTCGAACCGCGCCTCGAGGGCCTTCACCTGGTCGTCGAAGTGGCGACCCATGGCCTCGATGTCGGCCATGCGCGCCTCGTCGGCGATGGTGATCTGGCGCCACTGGCCGCGGCTGAAGTCCTTCAGCTGCGCCTCGCCGATCTCGCCGCCGGTGGCGAAGCCCTTCGGCCCGGAGACCGAGGTCTGCCCCAGCAGGAGCTCCTTGAGACGGGCGAAGAAGCTGCGCTCCAGGATCGCGCGCTCGCTGTCGCGGTCCTTGGCCAGCCGCTCGATCTCGGCCCGCTCGATCGCCAGCGCACGCTCGTCCTTGTCGACGCCGCGGCGCGAGAACACCCGCACCTCGACGATCGTGCCGGTGACGCCCGGCGGCAGGCGCAGCGAGGTGTCGCGGACGTCGGACGCCTTCTCGCCGAAGATGGCGCGGAGCAGCTTCTCCTCCGGCGTCATCGGGCTCTCGCCCTTCGGCGTGACCTTGCCGACCAGGATGTCGCCCGGCTTCACCTCGGCGCCGATATAGACGATGCCCGCCTCGTCGAGATGGCGCAGCGCCTCTTCACCGACATTCGGGATGTCGCGGGTGATTTCTTCCTGGCCGAGCTTGGTGTCGCGCGCCATCACCTCGAACTCTTCGATGTGGATCGAGGTGAAGACGTCGTCCTTGACGATGCGCTCGGAGATGAGGATCGAGTCCTCGAAGTTGTAGCCGTTCCAGGGCATGAAGGCGACGAGCACGTTGCGGCCGAGCGCGAGCTCGCCGAGCTCGGTCGACGGGCCGTCGGCGATGATGTCGCCCTTGGCCACGCGGTCGCCGACCTTCACCAGCGGACGCTGGGTGATGCAGGTGCTCTGGTTCGAGCGCTGGAACTTCAGCAGGTTGTAGATGTCGACGGTCGACACCGCGCCCTCGGTGTCGGTCACCCGCACCACGACGCGGGTGGCGTCGACCGTGTCGATCACGCCGGCGCGACGGGCGACGATGGTGACGCCCGAGTCACGGGCGACCGTGCCCTCCATGCCGGTGCCGACCAGCGGCGCGTCGGCGCGCACCAGCGGCACCGCCTGGCGCTGCATGTTCGAGCCCATCAGCGCGCGGTTGGCGTCGTCGTTCTCGAGGAACGGGATCAGCGCCGCGGCCACCGAGACGATCTGCTTCGGCGAGACGTCCACCAGGTCGATCGATTCCGGCTTCGACATGATGTAGTCGCCGCCCTGCCGGCACGACACCAGGTCGCCGATGAAGCGGCCCTCCTCGTCCAGCTCGGCATTCGCCTGGGCGATGGTGTAGCGGCTCTCCTCCATCGCCGAGAGATAGATGACCTCGTTGCTGACCCGGCCCTCGACCATGCGGCGATACGGGCTCTCGATGAAGCCGTACTTGTTCACCCGGGCATAGGTGGCGAGCGAGTTGATCAGGCCGATGTTCGGGCCTTCCGGCGTCTCGATCGGGCAGATCCGGCCGTAATGCGTCGGGTGCACGTCGCGCACCTCGAAGCCGGCGCGCTCGCGGGTCAGGCCGCCCGGCCCGAGGGCCGAGAGGCGCCGCTTGTGCGTGATCTCGGACAGCGGGTTGGTCTGGTCCATGAACTGGCTGAGCTGCGAGGAGCCGAAGAACTCCCGCACCGCCGCCGCCGCCGGCTTCGCGTTGATCAGGTCGTGCGGCATGATCGTGTCGATGTCGACCGACGACATGCGCTCGCGGATCGCGCGCTCCATGCGCAGCAGGCCGACGCGGTACTGGTTCTCCATCAGCTCGCCGACCGAGCGGACGCGGCGGTTGCCGAGGTTGTCGATGTCGTCGATCTCGCCGCGGCCGTCCTTCAGATCGACCAGGATCTTCAGGATCGACAGGATGTCGTCCTTGCGCAGCACGCGCAGCTGGTCGTCGGTCTCGAAGCCCAGGCGCGCATTCATCTTCACCCGGCCGACGGCCGAGAGGTCATAGCGCTCCTGGTCGAAGAACAGGCCGTTGAACAGCGCCTCGGCGCTCTCCAGCGTCGGCGGCTCGCCCGGGCGCATGACCCGGTAGATGTCGATCAGCGCGTCCTCGCGGGACGCGTTGCGGTCGATCGCCAGGGTCGAGCGCAGATACGGGCCGACATTGACGTGGTCGATGGCGAGCACGGTCAGGGTGTCGAAGCCCTTCTCCTCGAACAGGTCGAGGACGGCCTGGGTGACCTCGTCGCCGGCCTCGAAGAAGACCTCGCCGGTCTGCTCGTCGATCACGTCGCCAGACAGGTAGCGGCCGGCCAGGTCCTCGGCCGGGACCAGGATCTCGGTGACGCCCTGCTCGGCCAGCTTCTTGATGACGCGCGGCGTCATCTTGGTGTCGGCCTGGGCCACCACCTCGCCCGAGGCGGCATCGACCAGGTCGGCCGTCAGCTTGACGCCCTTCAGGCGCTCGCCGTCGAAGGCGGTCTTCCAGCCGTCCTTGGCGCGCCTGTACTCGACGCTGTCGTAGAACCAGCCGAGGATCTCCTCGCGGCTCATGCCCTGCGCCTCATAGGGCTGCAGGCCGCGGCCTTCCTTCGCCCGCGCCTGGCGCAGCGTGGCGGTCTCGGCCGAATCCAGCGCCATCAGCAGGGTCGTGGTCGGCAGCTTGCGGCGGCGGTCGATGCGGACATAGAGGTGGTCCTTGGCGTCGAACTCGAAGTCGAGCCAGGAGCCGCGATAGGGAATCACGCGGGCCGCGAACAGGTACTTGCCCGAGGAATGGGTCTTGCCGCGGTCGTGGTCGAAGAACACGCCCGGGCTGCGGTGCATCTGGCTGACGATGACGCGCTCGGTGCCGTTGATGATGAAAGTGCCGTTCGCCGTCATGAGCGGCATGTCGCCCATGTAGACGTCCTGCTCCTTGATGTCGCGGATCGAGCGCAGGCCCGTGTCCTCCTCGACATCGAACACGGTCAGGCGCAGCGTCACCTTGAGCGGCGCGGCGAAGGTCATGCCCCGCTGCTGGCACTCCTCGACGTCGTATTTCGGCTCTTCCAGCTCGTACGAAACAAAATCGAGCTCGGCGCGTTCAGAGAAGTCCTTGATCGGGAACACCGACCGGAACACCTCCTGCAGGCCGACCACGGTCCGGGCCGCCGGCTTGACATTCATCTGCAGGAACTGATCGTAGGAGCTGCGCTGCACCTCGATCAGGTTTGGCATTTGGGCGACCTCGGGGATCCGCCCGAAACTCTTGCGGACGCGCTTACGGCCGGTGAAGGTCTGAGCCATGTGAGCCCCTCGTTTCCAACAAATGCCGAACAGGTACGGAACACAAACGCCCGTTCGCGGCCGACCCCGAGGGATCGGCCGCGCCCGGACTACAACGACAAAACAGCCTGAAGTGCCACGCGGGTCTTACTTGACGTCGACCTTGGCGCCGGCCTCTTCCAGCTGCTTCCTGATCTTGGCGGCCTCGTCCTTCGACACGCCTTCCTTGACAGGCTTCGGCGCGCCTTCGACGAGGTCCTTGGCCTCCTTGAGGCCCAGTCCGGTGATCGCACGGACCTCCTTGATCACGTTGATCTTCTTGTCGCCCGCCTCGGTGAGGATGACGTTGAACTCAGTCTGCTCCTCGGCCGGAGCAGCGGCGGCAGCCGCGCCCGGAGCCGCGGCAACCGCGACCGGAGCGGCGGCGGAAACGCCCCACTTCTCCTCGAGCAGCTTCGAGAGCTCAGCGGCCTCGAGGACCGTCAGGCTCGACAGATCGTCGACGAGCTTTGCAAGATCAGCCATTTTGGTCTCCTAAACTTGGGTCTTCTGGGTACGGTTTCAACAGGTGCGGCGCTACGCCGCCTCGTCCTTCTTGGCATAGGCGCCGAAGACGCGGGCGAGCTGCCCGGCCGGAGCCTGCAGAACACCGGCGATACGGGTCGCCGGGGTCTGGATCATGCCCACCAGCTTCGCCCGCAGCTCGTCGAGCGACGGCAGCGAGGCGAGAGCTTCGACACCCTTCTGATCGAGCAGCTGAGGACCGAGACCGCCGCCGATGATCTGCAGCTTCTCGTTCTTCTTGGCGTAATCGACCGCCACCTTCGCCGCCGCGACCGCGTCCTGGGAGAACGCGATGGCGGTCGGGCCGGTGAACAGGTCGGCCAGATGCTCGAACTGGGTGCCCTGAAGGGCGATGCGGGCGAGCCGGTTCTTGGTCACGCGGAACGAGGCCCCCGCCGCGAGCATTTGCCGCCGGAGATCGGTCGACTCGGCCACCGTCATCCCGCCTTGGCGGGTGACGACGACCATGTTCGCCGTCCGGAACGACTCCTGCAGCGCGGCGATCTTCTCGGTCTTTTGTGTACGGTTCACGGATCGCCTCCGTTGTCGGGATCCCGCCCCGGCCGAAGCCGGAAAGGGACCCCAGTCCACACTGAACCGGTCCTTGGGCCCGCCCTCGAGGTGAGGTTGGGTCCGGTGCCGATCCGCTCTCCTGTCCCAGAAGTCCAAGCCCCGCGCGACGCCCGGACCGAGGTCCGGCCGCCGCCGTTGATTGGGTTCGACTCCCGTCTATGCAGGTGGGTTTTAAGCGCCTTGCGACGCCCCTGCAGTCTCGGACAGGTTCGGGCAGGGCCGCGGCCCCACCCTGTCCGCCGCTCTTGCGAGCAGCGTATTCCTTTAGGCGCCGGCGCCCTCGTGCAGCTTCGCCAGGTCCAGCTTGTAGCCGGGGCCCATGGTCGAGGTGACGGTCACCTTCTTCAGATAGGTGCCCTTCGCCCCGGCCGGCTTGGCGCGCTGGATCGCCTCGACGAAGGCGCGGATGTTGCCGACCAGCGCCTCGTCCGTGAAGCTGGCCTTGCCGACGCCGGCATGGACGATGCCCGCCTTCTCGGCCCGAAACTCCACGGCGCCGCCCTTGGCGGCCTTGACCGCGGCGACGACGTCGGGGGTGACGGTGCCGAGCTTCGGGTTCGGCATCAGGCCGCGCGGCCCGAGCACCTTACCGAGGCGACCGACCACGCCCATCATGTCCGGGGTGGCGATGCAGCGGTCGAAGTCCATCCGGCCCTCGAGGATCTCCTTGGCGAGATCGTCGGCACCGACGATGTCGGCCCCGGCGGCCAGGGCCTGGTCGGCCTTCTCGGCCCGGGCGAACACCAGGACCCGGACGGTCTTGCCGGTGCCGTTCGGCAGCTGGACGACGCCGCGGACCATCTGATCGGCGTGGCGCGGATCGACGCCGAGATTCATCGCGATCTCGACGGTCTCGTCGAACTTCGCCGTGGCCGACGCCTTCAGCATCTTGACGGCCTGGGCCAGCTCATAGGTCGCCTCGGGGTTCAGCCCCTTGGTCGCGGCGCGCGTGCGCTTGGAAATCTTGGCCATGCCGATTACTCCACCACCTCGATGCCCATGGACCGGGCCGAGCCCTTGATCATCTGGGCAGCGGCGTCGACGTCGTTCGCGTTGAGATCCTTCATCTTGATCTCGGCGATCTCGCGGATCTGCTTCATCGTGATCTTGCCGACATTGGCGCCCTTGCCGGGCGTCTGGCTGCCCTTGGCGAGCCCCGCGGCCTTCTTGATGAAGTAGGTGTTCGGCGGCGTCTTGGTGATGAAGGTGAAGGTCCGATCGCCATAGGCCGTGATCACGACCGGGATCGGCATCCCCTTCTCCAGGTTCTGCGTCTGGGCGTTGAACGCCTTGCAGAACTCCATGATGTTCAGACCGCGCTGACCCAGCGCCGGACCGATCGGCGGCGACGGGTTGGCGGCGCCCGCGGGCACCTGCAGCTTGATCTGTCCTACGACCTTCTTTGCCATCTCATATCCCTCAACAACTGATCCCTCCGGTGGAACCGGAGGGATTGGGAAGCGCGGTCACGACCCCCGGAGGACTTCCCGGGAGGGTCTCCCGCGCCGCTTCCCCCGCGCCCTGGAGCGCGAGGTATCCGGCGACGATCAATCGACCGTCACGAAACTTTCTCGACCTGCGTGTACTCTAGCTCCACCGGGGTCGCACGGCCGAAGATCGAGACCGCGACCTTGAGCCGCGAGCGCTCCTCGTCCACCTCCTCCACCACGCCGTTGAAGCTGGTGAAGGGACCGTCGGCCACGCGCACCGTCTCGCCGATCTCGAAGGTGATGGACGGCTTCGGCCGCTCCACGCCTTCCTGGACCTGCTGCATGATCCGCATCGCCTCGGTCTCGCTGATCGGGATCGGCTTGTTGCCGGACCCGAGGAAGCCGGTGACCTTCGGCGTGTTCTTGACCAGATGCCAGGCCCGGTCGGACAGCTCCATCTTCAGCAGCACATAGCCCGGGAAGAACTTGCGCTCGGTGTTGACCTTCTGCCCGCGGCGGATCTCGACGACCTCCTCGGTCGGCACGACGATCTGCTCGAAATGATCGGTCAGGCCCTTCTGGTCGGCCTGCTCGCGGATCGACTCCGCGACCTTCTTCTCGAAATTCGAATAGACGTGCAGCACGTACCAACGCATCGCCATGGGTCAGCCCCCCATGCCGATGACGGACGTCACCGCCCAGCCGGCGACCCAGTCGACCAGCAGGAAGAAGATCGACATGAGGGTGACGAACACGAACACCATGCCGGTGGTGATCGCGGTCTCCTTCCGTGTCGGCCAGGTGACCTTCGCGGTCTCCTGCCGGACCTGCCTGAAGAACTGGACGGGGCTGGTCTTGGCCATGTCTACCAATCAAATCGCCGGTCAGGCGGGCGTGGCAGGAGTGGAGGGTCTCGAACCCCCAGCCTTCGGTTTTGGAGACCGACGCTCTACCAATTGAGCTACACTCCTCCGGGGACCGCCCTGCCTTCAGGAACACGACGAGGCACGCTCGCCGCCCTGACCGCGGAGCGAACGGTCTTCTAGCGGAAGCGCCGGACAGAATCAACACCCTGTTCAGAGGCGCCGTCGGATTTCTCTCAGGCCGCCCGCTCCGCCCCGCTTCCGGCCGTGGCGACGATGTCCAGGAACAGGCGATGCACCCGCCGGTCGGCGGACAGCTCGGGGTGGAAGGTCGCGGCCAGCAGCCGGCCCTGGCGCACCAGCACCGGGTCGCCGTCGCGCTCCGCCAGCACCTCGACGCCGGGGCCGATCGCGGCGATGCGCGGCGCCCGGATGTAGACCGTCTCCAGCGGCCCGCCGGGCAGCGCGGTCGGGGTCTCCAGGATCGCCGAATCGATCTGCCGGCCATAGGCGTTGCGCTCGACCGTGGCATCGAGCACGCCGAGGCTCTCCTGCTCCGGCCGCAGCACCCGGCGGGCCAGCAGGATGCAGCCGGCGCAGGTGCCGAACACCGGCATCGCCCGGGCGAAGCGGCCGAGCGCCTCGAACATCCCGTCGCGCGCCGCCAGCCTGAGCAGCGTGCTCGACTCGCCGCCCGGGATCACCAGCCCGGCGAGGCCGGCCAGATGGGCGGGCAGGCGCACCGGGACGGCCTCCGCCCCGGCCTCGCCCAGCGCGCCAGCATGGGCCTCGAAATCGCCCTGCAGCGCCAGCACGCCGATCCGCGGCGCGCCGGCGACCCCGCCTTGGCCGCTCACCATCCGCGGGTCTGCAGCATCTGGGCGGGGTCGAGCGCCGCCACCGCCAGGCCCTTCATGGCGCCCTGGCACTCGGCGCTGGCCTCGGCCAGGATTTCCGCGTCCTCGAAATGGGTGGTGGCGCGGACGATGGCGCGGGCGCGGCGCTCCGCCTCCTCCGGCTCGGCAAAGGTCTGCGAATCCTGCATGAAGATGCCGGAGCCGACGAACACCGCCTCGGCCCCCAGCTGCCGCACCAGCGCGGCATCGGCCGGGGTGGCGATGCCGCCGGCGGAAAAATTCGGCACCGGCAGCCGGCCGGTCTCGGCCACCAGCCGCACCAGCTCGTAAGGCGCGCCCAGCTCCTTGGCGGCGGCGTACAGCTCCTCCGGCCGCAGCACGGTCAGGCCGCGGATGTCCCGGCTGATCTGGCGCAGATGCTGCACGGCATGGACCACGTCGCCGGTGCCGGCCTCGCCCTTGGTGCGGATCATGGCCGCGCCCTCGGCGATCCGGCGCAGCGCCTCGCCCAGGTTGCGGGCGCCGCAGACGAAGGGGGTGACGAAGGCCTGCTTGTCGACGTGATGCGCCTCGTCGGCCGGGGTCAGCACCTCGGATTCGTCGATGAAGTCGACGCCGAGCGACTGCAGCACCTGGGCCTCGGCGAAATGGCCGATGCGGCACTTGGCCATCACCGGGATCGACACCGTGCCCATGATCTCGCGGATCTTGAGCGGCGAGGCCATGCGGGCGACGCCGCCCTCGGCCCGGATCTGCGCCGGCACCCGCTCCAGCGCCATCACCGCGACGGCACCGGCGCGCTCGGCGATCTCGGCCTGGCGCGCATCGGTGACGTCCATGATGACGCCGCCCTTCAGCATCTCGGCGAGGCCGGTCTTCAGACGCAGGGCCTGGGGGGAATGGGATCCGTTGGTGCCGTTGGCGGTCATGACTGTCTGTCTCCGTAAAAGCTGGCGGAAACGCTAGGCCTCCGGCAGTGGTCGGAGAAGATCCACCGAACCGGCAATTTCATGGAACCAGTCGGGGCCCGCGCAGAACCGGCTTCATAGGCAGTGGATTCGGATTTTTTCGGAAACGATGGATCCAGTCAGGTCGCGCCGCCGCGGCGGAAGGACTGCACCACCTCGCGCAGCAGGGCGACGCCCTGGCGGATATCCGGCTCCTCCAGCGCGGCATAGCCCATCAGGAAGCCGGCGCCGTCATCCGGTCCCTGGCTCCCGGTCTCGGCCGGGACGATGCCGACCGAGCGCAGCGCCGCCGCCTCGGCGACACTGCCGGCCAGGGCGGCCGGGATGTCGCGGAAGCGGACCACCAGATGCAGCCCGGCCTTCGCCCCCTCGATCGCCACCGCCGCGCCGAAGGCCGACTTCAGCGCCGCCACCAGCGCGTCGCGGCGGCGCTGGTTGCGCCGGCGGGTGCGGCGGATGTGGCGCTCGAAATGGCCGTCGCGGATAAGATGGGCGAACACCGCCTGGTCGAGCGAGGCGGTGTGCCGGTCGGTCAGCTGCTTGGCCCGCAGGAACGGCTCCACCAGCTCCGGCGGCAGCACCATGTAGCCGAGGCGCAGGCCGGGCGAGAGCACCTTGGACACGGTGCCGGAATAGATCACCAGCCCGGCGCGGTCGAGCGCCTGCAGCGATTCGACCGGCCGGCCCTCATAGCGGTACTCGCTGTCGTAATCGTCCTCGAACACATAGGCGCCGCCGCGCTCGGCCCAGTCCAAGAGGGCCAGGCGGCGCGCCGCCGGCATCACCCCGCCGGTCGGGAACTGGTGGCCCGGCGTGACATGGGCCAGCCGCGCCCCGGCCTGGGGCGGCGGCAGCCGGGCGGTGTCCAGCCCGTCGGCGTCGACCGGCACCGGCAGCAGCCGGGCGCCGATCGCCTCCACCGCCAGCCGGGCGCCGCTATAGCCCGGATCCTCGACCACCACCGTGTCGCCGGGGTCGACCAGGACGCGCAGGGCCAGGTCGACCGCCTGCTGCGAGCCGTTGACGATCAGGATCTGCTCCGGCCGCGCCCGCACCGCCCGGGCCCGGCCGAGATAGTCGGACAGCGCGGCGCGCAGCTCCGGCAGGCCTTGCGGGTTCTCGTAGAGATAGGGCTTGCCGGCGCGGCGCCGGATCTCGCGCAGCAGCAGGCGGCGCCAGATGTCGGCCGGGAAGTCGGCGGCGCTGACCGTGCCGTAGTGGAAGCTGTAGCGCAGGCCGCCGCGGCGGGTGAGGCTGTCGATGTCGAGGCCGCGCAGCCTTTCGCTGTAGCGCGACAGCCGCGGCGCGCGCGGCGCCTCGGCTGGGGCGGCGGCTGCGGGGCGTGGCGCGGGCCCGGCGGGCAGGGCCGCGCCGACAAAGGTGCCGGCGCCCGGCCGGCTCTCGAGATAGCCCTCGGCCAGCAGCTGCTCATAGGCCTGCAGCACGGTGTTGCGCGCGATCGCGAACTGGTCGGCCAGCGCGCGGGAGGACGGCAGCCGGGTGCCGGGCGACGCATCGCCGCTCAAGATCGACGCCTTGAGCTGGTCGTAGATCTGGGTCTGCAGCGGCGTGTCGCGGTCGAGGCGGATCAGCATGGCGTCATCCTAGCCCGAGACGACGAAAGGGCGGGGAGATCCCCGCCCTTCCGCAGTGTCGCAACCGGATGCCGCAGGCGCGGCGCCCGAATTAGGCGATGATCTTGGCGACGACGCCGGCGCCGACGGTGCGGCCGCCTTCGCGGATGGCGAAGCGCAGGCCCTCATCCATGGCGATCGGCGCGATCAGCTTGACCGTCATCGAGATGTTGTCGCCCGGCATCACCATCTCGGTACCCTCCGGCAGCGACACCACGCCGGTCACATCCGTCGTCCGGAAGTAGAACTGCGGACGGTAGTTGGTGAAGAACGGCGTGTGACGGCCGCCCTCTTCCTTCGTCAGGATGTACGCCTCGGCCGTGAACTCGGTGTGCGGCGTGATCGAGCCCGGCTTGGCCAGAACCTGGCCGCGCTCGACGTCCTCGCGCTTGGTGCCGCGCAGCAGCGCCCCGATGTTGTCGCCCGCCTGGCCCTGGTCCAGGAGCTTGCGGAACATCTCGACGCCGGTGCAGGTCGTCTTCTGCGTCGCCCGGATGCCGACGATCTCGATTTCCTCGCCGACCTTCACGATGCCGCGCTCGACGCGGCCCGTCACCACCGTGCCGCGACCCGAGATCGAGAACACGTCCTCGATCGGCATCAGGAACGGACGGTCCATCGGACGCTCGGGCTGCGGGATGTAGCTGTCGACCTTCGACATCAGCTCCAGGATCGCGTCGTGACCCAGCTTCTTGTCGCCGTCCTCCAGCGCCACCAGCGCCGAGCCCGGGATGATCGGAATGTCGTCGCCAGGGAAGTCGTACGAGCTCAGCAGCTCGCGGACCTCGAGCTCCACCAGCTCCAGGAGCTCCGGATCGTCGACCATGTCGACCTTGTTCAGGAACACCACCAGCGCCGGAACGCCGACCTGGCGCGCCAGCAGGATGTGCTCGCGGGTCTGCGGCATCGGGCCGTCGGCCGCCGACACCACCAGGATCGCCCCGTCCATCTGCGCCGCGCCCGTGATCATGTTCTTCACGTAGTCGGCATGGCCCGGGCAGTCCACATGGGCGTAGTGACGGTTCGCCGTCTCGTACTCCACATGCGCCGTCGAGATCGTGATACCGCGCGCCTTCTCTTCCGGCGCCTTGTCGATCTGGTCGTACGCCGTGAACGTCGCCCCGCCCGTCTCCGCCAGCACCTTCGTGATCGCCGCCGTCAGCGACGTCTTCCCATGGTCCACGTGACCAATCGTGCCGATGTTGCAGTGCGGCTTCGTCCGCTCAAACTTCGACTTCGCCAT
>Ga0102589_1001976_pt1 | contig 25234 bp, 32 predicted proteins | sample AraplaMF_Col_mLB_FD_76858 | JGI IMG/M metagenome (GOLD analysis project Ga0102589, IMG submission 76858) | Arabidopsis root microbial communities from the University of North Carolina, USA - plate scrape MF_Col_mLB | ecosystem: Host-associated > Plants > Roots > Endosphere | place: USA... | reverse complement strand
ATCTACTTCTGAATGTGGTCTTGGAATTACATGAACTGATAATAACTCTCCTACACGCTCAGCTGCTGCTGCACCTGCATCTGTTGCAGCTTTTACTGCACCAACATCACCTCGAACCATAACAGTTACCAATCCAGCACCTACTTGTTCTTTACCAATTAATGTAACGTTTGCTGCTTTTACCATTGCATCTGCTGCTTCAATTGCTCCTACTAACCCTTTAGTTTCTACCATTCCTAATGCATTTGCGTTTGCCATAATATAATTCCTCCTAATTAAATGTTTTTATAATAAAATTAATTAATCTTTTCTAAAATACGTTGCACAATCATGTTAATAAGCTCTTCATTTTCATTTAAGTTTGTTGTTTTTTCTTCTAGAATAGGTGTATTCTCTTGCAGATCCTCTAACTCTCTTACACCATATGCAATTCTTCTTACATTAAATAAATTTTCCGGTCCAATATTATCCGATGTCGAACTTCCACCTACTGCTCCGCAACCGAGTGTTAACGCTGGAACTAAATTTGTCGTTGCACCAATTCCTCCTAATGCTCCGGACGTATTCACTAGTAGACGAGATACTGGTTTTTTTAACGCAAATTCACGAATTACTTCTTCATTCTCAGAATGAATGATAAGCGTATGCCCTGCACCTTCATTATGTAAAATTTCAATGCAGCGATCACATGCAGATTCCCAATCTTTTTCTGTATAAAATGCTAGAATTGGTGCTAATTTTTCTCGAGAATAAGGAACATTGCTTCCAACATGAGTTTCTTCTGCAATTAAAACTCTTGCACTTGTAGGTATATTTAACTTTGCTAATGACGCAATGTGTTCCACACTTTTTCCGACAATTTGAGGATTCATCGAACCATTCGCACGCATAATAAATTCCGATAATTTTTCACTTTCTTCTTTAGATAGGAAGTAAGCACCTTGTTTCTTTAACTCTTCCATAACAACTTGTTTGCTGCATTCTTCCACAACAATGGATTGTTCAGATGCACAAATTGTTCCGTTATCAAACGTTTTAGAATCTAAAATTCGTTTGACAGCCAAAGGAATATTTGCACTCTTTTCAATGAAAGCTGGGCCATTGCCCGGGCCCACACCAATGGCTGGTGTTCCAGATGAATACGCCGCTTTAACCATTGGAGTCCCACCTGTAGCTAAAATGAGATTAGTATCTTTATGCTTCATTAATTCGTTCGTTCCTTGAACTGTTGGAACAGTCATACAGCTAATTGCTCCATCAGGACAACCAACTTGTTTCGCAGCTTCATTAATTATTTTCACCGTTTCTAAAATACACTTTAATGCATTAGGATGAGGTGAAAACACAATACTATTGCCTGCTTTCAGTGAAATTATTGCTTTATACAGCACTGTTGATGTTGGATTTGTTGATGGAATTAATCCCGCTATTACTCCAACAGGAACAGCTACCTCCATGATCTTCGTCTCTTTATCATCACTTATAATTCCTACTGTTCTCATGTCTTTCACTGATTCGTAAACATGCTTTGATGCAAAACTATTTTTGAGAATCTTATCTTGCCAACGACCAAAACCTGTTTCCTCATTCGCCATTTTCGCTAATTTTTCTCGATGTTTATAACCAGCATCTGCGATAGCTTTCACAATTGTATTAATGTTCTCTTGCGACATAGTCGCTAATTTTTGCTGTGCACTTTTTGCTTTTTTGACCAAATGACGTACTTCTTGGATAGATCTTAAATCTTTATCATATATCTCCATTATTTATCCTCCCCCCTATTACATTGTTGAATTGCGTCAATCAACTGTTCTTTTTTTGCATACTTTATTTGGCTTTTTGGTATATTAGATATATCTAGCTTGTAAGCAAGTTTTCTTAATTCAACTAACTTCATTTGTTGAAAAGATGGTACCTTTCTCTCGGAAACTACTGCTATTTCGCTAGTATTAGGTACTTGCACACTTTCATTCTCCTGTGCTTCTTCTATTTTTTGATACGAATCAACAACCTCTTGTATTTGCTCTTCTATATAACTAGTAGGCTCGTCTTTAATCATTTTGTGTAATTCTTCATGTAATCGTGCAATTACATGGCTCGTTATTAGTACGCCCAGTTTTTTAGCAGCTTCTTCCCCTGCTTCCACAGCAGCTTGAATTGCGCCAACATCTCCTGTTAATTGAACAGTAACAAGCCCACCTTTTATTACTTCACAGCGTATCAATGTGACATTTGCTGCTTTCAATGCTGTGTCAGCGGCTTGAACTGCACCTAAATATCCGCGAACTTCAATGAGACCTAACGCTTGATTTTCCATCTATTATCAACACCTTAATAGCTCGTTGGATTATCAGCTACATATTGTACTGCTGTTGCAAAGGCATCACATGCTGCTTTGCAAGCAGATTGGCTACCTGTTAATAATGCCCCGCCAAAATTCGTTTCAGAAGGAGGACCAAAGAAAGCTCCTATACTTACATCCGCTGCTTTTAATGCTGCATCTAGGGCATACATCGCTTCAAGAGGAGGTGCAATTAAATAGGCAATTGCTTCACCTTCTTTGACATTGGCTACCTCTGATAAATAAGTACCTGTACGTGAAACACAATGTGCAAAGTAAGTAATAGAATCATCGTCATTTGCACTAACAAAATGAGCACCGCTCTCCATGAAATCAACAACTGCATTTAATCCACTTTTTACTTCTGCTGGACTTGGCCCAGCCAAAATACCAATTACTTCACCTGCAAGTTTCGTAGAGGCATTAGCAGATCCCGCAAACATACTCTTTGCATATACAACATCTACCTCTGCTGATTTAGTAGCTTCATCTAAAGCGGTATATGTCACATCATCAATATCTGCGGTAATAATTCCTAAACTTTTTTGGTGAGACTTGAGCTTAAGCTTTTCTGCCATATCAGGACTTACGTTCGAAATTAATTTAATACTTAAAACGGTTGCGCGAATTGGCTCGTTCTTCATAAATTGCCCTCCATTCTTATAGCTTTAAATCAATACCTGATGCTTTCTTATCAATCATTGTTTTAATAAGCTCTGCAATGTGTGCTCCTGCTTCTACTGGAGGTGTACCACCTTGATGAATATTGGAGATTACCGTGCGTCTTGCTTCTGGCATCCCTACTGTTGGTTTATATGCAATGTAAGCACTCATAGATTCAGCTGTTACAAGTCCTGGACGTTCACCTACTAATAAGCACACTACGTCCGCTTCCGTTGCTTCACCGATAACATCCATTGATGGTACACGACAATGTTTGACGAAGATAATTTCACCAAGCTCAATACCATACATCGTTAGTCCTTGCTTTATTGCCGGTAAAATATCACGAAGATTCGCTTCAATTGCAGCTGAACTTAATCCATCACCAACAACAATTTGTACTTTTGCACCTTTTGTTGCATTTAGCTTTATCTTATCAATTGCGTCTTTTGGAAATTGCCGTCCCAAATCAGGTCTTGTTAAATATTCATCCTTATCCTGACAGAGTGTATTTACACTTATAAGTTCCATTTCTTTTACAAAATCTTCCGATACATAAGAAAATACTGCATCTTGTGCAGTTGCATGATCTGCACGGAAACGTAATGAAGTAGTTGTTTTATAGCGAGGTCCAGCACGCCAAATTCCAATACGGGCTGACGTTTTTTCCTTCATTTTTAAATACCCTTCTCGATCCTCAGGATCTGGAACTAAAAGTTGTTTCTTAATATCAATTTTTGTGATATCTGCTAAATATTCATCACTCACTTGAAGTTCATCTGCTACTTGTTCGGTAATGCCTTCAATAGCTTCATCTTTTTTATCCCCTATCATCTCAGATAAAATATTTTCAATCATAAACTTCAAATCTTTTTCATTCACCATTAACTCTTCCTCCTTCCTTTATTTTAAAAATACAGATGCATCTCCAGCTTTTTTCGTTAGTTTCCCATTTTCAATAAAGCCCATCTTTTCCATCCATTGCTCAAATTCTCTAATTGGGCGTAATCCTAATAATTCACGTAAAGTCGCTATATCATGATGACCTGTACATTGATAATTCAACATAATATCGTCTCCATGAGGAATTCCCATAAAGAAATTACATCCTGCAGTTGATAGTAAAACAGCTAAATTTTCAATATCATTTTGATCAGCCTTCATATGATTCGTATAGCAAGCATCACAACCCATAGGGATTCCGGTTAATTTACCCATAAAATGGTCCTCAAGACCTGCCCGAATAACCTGTTTAGAGTCATATAAAAACTCAGGGCCAATAAAACCAACTACTGTATTAACTAAAAATGGATCATATTTTTTCGCAAACCCATAACAACGTGCTTCCATTGTTACTTGATCTACTCCGTGATGTGCTTCTGAAGATAATTCAGAGCCTTGTCCTGTTTCAAAATACATTACGTTTGGTCCTGCTGTTACTCCTTCTTTTAATGCTAATTGACGCGCTTCTTCGATTGTCGCTGCATTAAAACCGAACGCTTCATTTCCTTTTTGTGACCCCGCAATGGATTGGAAAATCAAACCGCTTGGAGCACCATTTCGAATTGCTTCCATCTGTGTTGTTACGTGTGCTAATACACATGTTTGCGTCGGAATATCCCATTTTTCTCTAAACTCTTCAAATCTCTTTAAAACTCGGGTTACACTTTCCGCTGAATCATCAACTGGGTTTAACCCTATAACTGCATCTCCTACTCCAAATGTTAAACCTTCCATTACTGACGCTATGATTCCATCTGGATCATCAGTTGGATGATTCGGTTGTAACCTAGCAGATAACGTACCTTTTCGTCCAATTGTTGTATTAGCATGTGCCGTAATTCGAATCTTTCTTGCACCGTAAATTAAGTCTAAATTTGACATAATTTTTGCAACAGCTGCCACCATTTCAGCTGTTAAACCTCTTGCAACCCGTTTAATATCTGCTTCCGTTGTATTTTCATTTAATATCCATTCACGTAGTTCTTCGACTGTCCAATTTTTTATTTCATTATAAATACGCTCATTTACCTGGTCTTGGATAATCCGTGTTACTTCATCCTTTTCATAAGGAACAACTGGATTGTTACGTAGGTCTGCTAATGTCAGATTAGATAAAACTACTTTTGCCGCAACACGTTCTTCTGCTGAAGTAGCCGCTAGTCCCGCTAATTTATCACCGGATTTTTCTTCATTTGCTTTTGCTAATACGTCAATAATTGATGTAAATTGATACATATGACCAAATAATTTTGTTTTTAAAATCACAAAAGCTCCTCCTTCCATCTATCTCCTAATTAATTGAAAACTAATGTTTTAATAACTACTGGCAAAACTTTACCGTTTGCTATCGGTTTACCAATATCGATATAATCACCGTTTTCTACTTGAATACTATCAATACATACAACTTCTTTTTTGCGATCCATTAATGCATACAATGTTTGTCCAAGTACTTTTGCTATATCGTGCCGTACAATAACTACGAGTGGATACTCCTTTTTCAGAAGTTCCTGCATTCCTTGTACAATGCCTTTCGCATACTCCTGAATGTCTTGGAAACAAGGATTTTTCTTTCCTTCAAAAGCAATAGCAACTTTTTGTAGATCGTTTTCTACTTTGTACCAATTTATCTTCTCGCAAATAGCTTTTGCCATTGCTTCCCCAGAACCATTTTCATCATCAAATGAAAGCTTTAGTATTGGAATATTTTTCAATGGAAATGCGTCATCCGTATACGTAATCGTACTTCCGCTAACTTCTGTCGTATGGGATCCCGCTCCTACTACGGTAGCTCTAATCGTTTCATCCGCCTTAACAACATTGAAACGGTGCATCAAAGCTGAATCAGCAATTGCTTTTCCAAGTAAAATTCCAATGTCTCCATAGCGGAAAACATCTTCATTTGTTTCATAGTAAATATAATCTGCTACACCTCCGGAGAATGATATGCATGAGATTTCATCTTGAAGCTTTAATCCTTTATTCGTAACAATCGCATCATAATAATGACTTCGCTCATGAATACCAACACTTTCTTCTAGCAGTTTTACCATATCTTGAATGATCGGCTTAAGTTTATTTGGCATTGCCGTTTGGCCAAGTGCTATATCATATCCTTTTTGCATAATAAGTTGTTGAAGCTTTGGTGATATGTATGTTATTTCGTGAGTGGATGGATGTACTTTAATTAACCTGCCACCAATATCTAGACATCCAGTGTCCTTTAGTTCTCCATGGGCAAATAATGCTAAATTACTCGTTCCACCCCCAATGTCCATATTTACAACGGAAGTAGAATGTTCCTTGGAATAACTATGTATGCCAGCTCCCTTTGCAGCAATAATACTTTCTAAATCTGGACCGGCTGTCGCAACGACAAAATCACCCGCAAAACCACTTAATGTTAAAAGGACATCATTTGCATTTTCTTTCCTTACTGTTTCCCCTGTAATTATTACTGCTCCAGTCCGAATCTCTTCCTTTTTGATTCCTGCTTTTGCATATTGTTCTTCTACAAATGCTTTTATTTGATTGGCATCAATTTTCTTATTTGAAAGAAAAGGTGTGAAGCATATATCGCTTTTATAAACAACCTCTTTCTCACTGATAACAATACGTGGAACTGAAAAAGAAGAAGCCATATTTTGGACATGAAGTTTTGATAGTACAAGTTGTGTTGTAGATGTTCCAATATCAATGCCAACACTTAATAATGTTTCTTTCATTTTTTCACCCCCATCGCGTTATATAAGAGAAAACAAAAAGGCTTAAAGTTATAAATATCCCATAACCATTGGAATTTATAACCTTAAGCCTCTTTGCTTAATTCTTTCTACAACGTTGTAGATCTGTTATTTTTTAAATGTAATTGTAATTTTTGTACCGTTTATACTTGAATTCATTTGAATATTTCCTTTTAACTTGTCCTTCACATAGCTTTGGACAATTGTTAATCCTAAACTTCTATTCGCACATGTAGCAATATCAAATCCAGTCCCATCATCATTCACTTCTATTGTAATATATCCTTGCTCTTCGATAACATTTACACGAATAGTACCATTTCTATTACCATTAAACGCATGCTCATATGAATTTTGCATTAACTCATTAATAATAAGAGCAATTGCTACTGTACGATCACTATCAATATAAATAGCTTGATGCACATCCGTTTGAACATTAACATTCTTACAATCTATAAAACACCTTTGAATATTGTAAATAATTGATTGAATAACTTCCACCATGTCTACACAATCCCCTAATTGTTTAGATAATAGTTCATGTGTAGCGGCAATTGCTAATATCCGATTAACACTTTCATTTAAGCTTTTTTTCGCTTCATCACTCTTACACCTTCTACCTTGAATGCGAAGTAGAGAAGCAACTGTCTGTAAATTGTTCTTCACGCGATGATGAATTTCACGAATTGCGACAGATTTAGAAATAATTTCAGCCTCTTTATCTTTCATCTCCGTTAAATCATGAAGAATAACTACGAGTCGAAAATCCTTTTCATAAATGAAATTCCTTTTTACCGAAAAATAATATGCCCCGATATGTATTTCCTTTTTACAAGATGAGGACGCATCCTCCATCATGATATCACCAAAAGTTGTTTGATCAAGAGAAAGATTATCATAATGTAAACCTTGGATATCTTCTAAATATCCTAAATTTCGATAGTAAGTATCTGCTATACTATTTTTCAAACGTACGTAACCATATTTATCAAATACTAGAATTGCATCATCTAGCTGATTTGAAATAGATTCGTTAAATCGTACCATTGCCGTTAATGTCGACGAAACATCTTCAATATCATAATGATTTTTTACAATATCAAAGTTCTCTTTTATAGCTTCACTTATATCCTTTTCTACTATTAGAACTGCAATCACTTTTTTCTTATGTTTGATTGGATAAACAGTTTGTCTAACAAGTTGATTTTCTTGTGTCTTAGCGACTAACTCATGTGAAGATATACCTGTCTGTAGCGTCCGTAAGACACCTGGCTCATTTGCTCGAAGCGCCTTCTCTCCAACGACAGACTTTTTATAAAAAGATTTCCCATCTCTCGGATGACGGTGATATACAACCATTGCTTCATCAGAAAATCTAGATAAAACATCAATAAATAGATCGTATCCATCATACTTTTTTAATGTGCTAGTAGTTTGTGATACTTCTATGATTTTATTTATTTCGGCATTTGTTAAATTCGTATACTTTTTACATAAATCTTGTATATGTAGACTAGTCATATGAAATCACGATTGTCCTAGCAATCTCGATTATCGGACACCTTCTAGTCATGCTTAATTTACGAATTGTTTCATATGCCTCCTCTTCAGATAAACCATTTTCCTTCATTAACATTCCTTTTGCTTTTTCTACTACTTTTCGTTCTGCAAGCTTTTTCGTAACCTTTGTTAACTCATTTTCTAACTTACGAACAGACTTACCTTTCGCAATACTAACTTCAATCATTGGAACTAATGACTTTTCATCAAGAGGTTTCACTAAATAACCTAAAGCCCCAATATTCGTTGCTTTTTCAATATTCGTAGAGTCACTGAATGCCGTCAATAAAATGACCCCTCCAGCTAACTGTTCTGAAATAATTCGTTTTCCCGCTTTCAAACCATCCAAGATAGGCATTTGAATATCCATAATTACTAAATCAGGTAAATGCCTTTGACATAACTCAATTGCTTCAAAACCATCTGAAGCTTCACCTACTACATCGTAGTTCGCTTCTTCTAACATGTCACGAATATCCATTCTTGTAATAGGTTCATCATCGACTATTACAATTTTCCTATTCATTGTGGCATACACCTCATTATCTCAGCTGAATTTACACGATTACTTTTTGTCATCTAAAAGTCGTTTTATTTTATCTATTCCTATGTTTTGCACGGCAGATATTTCAAATATTTGTTCCGCACCTGCTGTTTCTAAATGCTTTTTTGCTTGTTCGATCTTATCACGATTTTCCACTTGATCAATCTTAGTTACTATGCCGATAATAGGCTGAGGAAAAACACTTCCAAATGCTGGAGGGAAGTAATTTTCTTCCTCTGTGCAATCATGCACAAGTCCTATTATATCCGCATCTACACTTGTTACAATTAAGGCTTTATAGTAATGTCGATTTTCAATATACTCTCCAGGTGTGTCGATTGCATGATCAAAATTTTCAATTGCCTGCGTTTTCTTATACTCAATTACATGTTCATGTAATTGTTGACAAAGAGTCGTTTTCCCACTACCAGTTTTCCCGATAAAAATAACTTTTTTCATGTTATGTCCTCGTAATCTTTGCAGCTGAAAATCCAAGAATTGCTTGCAAGCCATTTAACACTTCATTTAAAGCAGATTCTACAGACGAAACATCACCTGTGATGACTAATGAACCACTAAATCGATCGACAAAACCAATGGATACACCAGCAGCTTTTGTAGCAATATCTGCAGCAATAATAGAAGCTTCACTTGGTGTAATTGTTAAAATTCCAATTGACTCTTTTAACTCATTACCTAATCCTAGTTTCTTGTATATATCTTGATTTGGATTAGCGATTAAATGAGCTAAAGTTACTTGTTTCCCAGGAACATATTCCTGAATCACCCGTTGTTTTTCATTTTGTTCGCTCATGTCATCATCCTATCGTTATATAATAATTGATAAAATTTACTTATAAACACACAAAGGCCTCTTAAAAATACACATAGATATTTTTAAGAAGCCTCATCGCTCTAATCAATAGTAACACGCCGTTGTGTTACCTCAAATATAATCCAACTTGAAAACGGTGTCAATACGTTCTCCTAGGAATAATTCTGATATTTTACAATTGATACATTTTGTTCAAAATTTCTTTTACATCATCTTTTGTTGGAATACGAGGGTTTGTTACTGTACATCCATCTTGAAGTGCTCCTATTGCAATTTCATCTCTTACCTCTGCTAATTTCTTGTTATCTATTCCACATTCTTTTAACGTTAGTGGCATATTTAATTGCTTTTGCATGTTTTTAATTGCATTCACTAAACTACGTACACCCACTCGTGGATTAGATGCTGATAAACCTAACAATTTTGCAATGGCCGCATATCTAGTTGCTGCAACACTATACTCTCCTCCGATAAATCCCTTTAATTCCGCATTGTATTCAATGACGAATGGAAGTAAAAGGGTATTCATCCGTCCGTGCGGAATTTTAAATTTCGCTCCTGCAATATGTGCGATTCCATGATTCAAACCAAGAGATGTCGTATTGAATGCCATACCTGCAAGACATGATGCATTATGCATTTTTTCTCTTGCCTCAAGATCATTTCGATCTTTATACGCTTTTACTAAATAATTAAATACAAGACGAATGGCCTTCTCCGCCAATGCATCGGAAATATCATTTGCTTTCGTTGATACATATGCTTCAATTGCATGTGTCAATACATCCATACCTGTATCGGCAGTAACAAAATTAGGAACACTCACGACTAGTTCTGGGTCTAAAATCGCCTCCTCTGGAATAATCGCATCTGACACAATTGGATATTTTACATTCTTTTGCTTATCTGTAATAACAGAAAATGCGGTAACCTCTGATCCTGTTCCACTAGTTGTCGGAATTGCTATGAACGGAATTTCTTCCTTTTTAACAATTTGTCTTGAAAAATCTTTCATCGCCTTTGCCGCATCAATAGCTGAACCGCCTCCAAGTGCAATCATTAAATCGGCATTAAATGTGCTCAATTCTTTAATCCCATCAACTACAACTTCAATTGGAGGATCAGGGACAATATTACTAAAAATAATATATGTATTACTATCATTTAAATTTTTTTCAATATGTTCAATCATCCCAGATTGAACCATGAATGGATCAGTTACAATAAAAATCCTTCTATCGTTAAATTCTTTTAATCGATTTAACGCTCCTTGCCCCATATAGATATCCGTCTTAAAACTTACTCTATCCATACTTACACCTCCAAAAAAATAAAAACTTCTAATAATTCCCTTACATTACAAGAGAGACATGCTTAAGTAACTTTATCAAAATTAAAAAAGTGCATAAAAAAAGCTTTTAAAGGAATTTCTTCCTCTAAAAGCTTCTTTGCTATTTGTTATGTACACGCCATTGTGTAATATTTATTCATTTTTCATACTAACAATGTACTACTTCATCTATAGCATAGTCAACATCACATTAACTATATTTTTCAAAATTATCTACACGCCTTCGTGTATATAAGCCCTCTTCATTGAAGGTGTATGTGATCTTTAATCGCACACCTTTGTGCTTTTTGCTTTTTCATGTAAACATGAACTTTGATATTTAATTAATAATTTATCTAGCAATGGTAATAAAATCGGTGCTAGCACCATATAAAATCCAACATTTCCAATCGCGTGATTAAAATCAAACGGTATGCCCGCCAAATAATAAGCCCAAAAATATTTCAAACCATAAATCGGCGCCTGACATAAAGAGATGACAAACCCATATAAAAAACCTGTAAATCCAGCATACACTCCCATGATGACATGTGGGATTTTCGAAAACATAGGTCGAATAATCAAACCGGTAATGAGCACAATGACGACATACGCAATAATTTGTGGAATTGTCCAAATTCCCATTCCTAATACTAAGTTCGATACTACCATAACAAGTATAGCGTGCAAAGTTCCATAACGCATTCCCATCAGCAATGTTACTAAAATAAGTAATGTCGTTGTTGGTTGTACATTAGGAATAAACGCAAATACTATCCTTCCAGTAACTGATAATGCTGTTAATACAGCCACTAACGCAATACTTTTAATGTGTGTAATTGGAACATTAGAAGATTGGTTATGAAGCTGCATGTAAATCCCACTTCACTTTATCACCATTTTTTAATTCAGTTTCGTTTGCACCTTTTACTGCTGGTGTACCATTAACATCAAACAGCCAATACTTATTTTCTTTCGTATCTTGCTTAACTCCATTAATCGAAGTGATAAACCCTTTGTTATCTTCAATTTTGAAGTTTTTCTTCATCACGTCTAATAGTGTTTCTTTTCCCTTAATTTCAACAGTCTTTTTTTCTACCTTACTTTCACCATTATTCTGCGTTACTTCAATTGTTACTTTACTTACTGCATCTTTCTTATTTGAGGCATTATCAGATGATTCCTTGTTTGAACAACCAACGATGCTTATTAACATCAAGATTGCCAAGAATACCCCCATCATTGTTCTTGTAAATTTCATCCTCGTCTCCTTTCTGCCCAAATAAAAAAGGCCTAGTAAGGCATGTAAGCAAAACTAGACCTGCAGACTAACTCCTTTGCCTCGAAACAGTTAGTCTAAACAAAGCTGTAGGTAATCGACCTGACTTAAGACTAGATACCTAATCTATTACAGTGGCGGGACCGCGTTGGAATTTCACCAAACTTCCTTTACCTACAACATTTTTATGGACAATTTTTTACAAATTGATTACTAAGTTTATCAATTCACGACTATTATATCACAATGAAAGCGTAAAACAATGTCGATTTTTCAACAACTCATTTCGAATTACCTATATTTCATAAATATAACTTAAACTTTCAATCCATAATTTTTTTTGGATTTGAACAGGAATTACCCTAACATTTTGACAGAAAAGAACTTGTTATTGTCTTAATCATATAATGATTCTCATTCTATCAATTTTTTATTCTTGACTCTACAAATAAGTATAATATTCAGAACCTTTATTGTAAAATACAAACAAAGGAGGATTTCAATGAAGCAAAACAATAAAGCGATCTACGATATTATTTTTTATCTCATCTTTCCATTTGTTATTTGGAAATTCGGCAAACAATATATGGGTGCCTATTATGCTATGCTTATTTCTTCTGTGCCAGGCATTTTTTATACATTGTATTGTTTTAAGAAAGAACGGCAATTTCATATGACTGGCTTTTTTATCCTCATTACGATGATTGTAAATACAAGCGTAGATTTACTTTCCGGTTCAGCTGAAAAGATGCTATGGAACGACGTGTACTATCACATTGCACTTGGGATTGTTGTGATATGTACCATTTTTATTAAACAACCACTCATGTTGTACTTTGCAGCAGACTATGCTGCATTGCAAGGGGATGATCGAAAGGAATCACAATTGTTATATCGTGACCCACGCCTCTTTCCATCTTTCCAATACTTTACTTTCTTTTTTGGCTTACAATTTATTGTACTTAGCTGTATTAAGATCTATATGATTTCTAAATTTGGAGTAGATGGATACGGAGAAATGAAAGCCATTATGACAGGGATTGGTTGGTGCATTTCAATAGGAATTGGTGCTGGGTTCCTTTGGATTAGCAATAAGATTAAACAGGTGACTGAAGCTGAAGTTTAATGTATAAAAAGAAGTTCCACTGTTTATAAGCAGCGGAACTTCTTTTTTATGTTATATTGTCGATTTCTATGACATAGTATCCTTTTCTATATAAATTCATTTTAATTTTTCGACGCATAATTAGCTGCTATGCAGAATACAACATGCCCGCTACTTGCTTTCTCCTTTTGTTTTAAACCTTGCATGTGGTAGAAAAAGGCACTAACCGCTTCTATGCATGGCCAGATGCTCTCGCCCGCCTAAAAAGAAAAAGGGTTTTTATGTCGATTTTTTAATCTGTATTTATATAGTTTTATATCATTCCAAAGATACTTAACTCGATTTCTTTCTGATTTTCTTCATTTGACGGTAAAAAATAGTAGCGCTTAACGGTAACATCCCAAACCAACGATTCAAAAATGGTTCTCTCTCTTCACGGCGCTGCTGCCGTTTTTGTTTTCGATCCTCTTTTGGAGCATCCATATATGATACAAATTGTTGTGTGACATATTTTACATAATCATTTGTAGACATACTTATCACCTCTACTAGATTAGTATGTCCACTTTTTTATTTATTAATCGACCCGTGAATCTCTTGCACAATTGCTTCAATGCTTTTATTCGTCGTGTCGATTTTTACTGTTGCTTCTTCATAGTAAGCTTGACGCTTTTCAAATTTCTGAATAAACGCCCCTATATTTTCTTTTTGAAATAACGGTCTTGTTGTATCCTCAGCAATTCGCTCGGCAATCACATATGGATCACAGTACAAATAAATTACCGTTCCATGTTCATTCATCCATTCTCGGTTCTCCGCTTTTTCAACGATTCCTCCTCCAGTTGTAATAATGTAATCATTTGTCGGTAATGATTGCAGCACTTCACTTTCGTACTTTCGAAATACATCTTCTCCTTCTTCTGAAAAGATATTCCGAATCAGTTTCTTTGTCTTTTCTTCAATACGCTGATCTGTATCAATAACCGGCATATGAAGTGCACTACTTAACGCTTTGCCAACAGTTGTTTTCCCCGCTCCCATAAAACCTGTTATATATAACGTTTGCATGTTATCCTCTCTCCTCTTGCCAATTCGTAATCGCTTCGTTACTTGTATTATAACGAAAGCTAACTTTACTTGCTCGCTTTCGTTTTGTTATACATTGTAAAGTAATAAGAGCATTCCCATCTACAATTGTGTAATCTCCCTTTGCTTCTCCTGCCTCATACAAATAAAAAAATTCTCTTTTTCCCATTTCAGCTTTTAATTCTTGTTTCACATCCGCAACAGCTTGGCTCGTTATTTCTTCTAATATAAACAATTCTTCTGCTTCTGTATAAAATTTTTGATCTAATAGAAATATATTTGTCTCATATACTAAAAAAGACATGAGTAAAAATAGGAGGATGATTGTTCCCGGCATTGTAAATCCACTTTCCGACTTCATCATTTCACCTCAATAGCAGAATAACGGGTAACAACACCATCATATACTTTACCGTTTATATCCCGCACACATATCATTAATGTATGAGCTGTTAATTGATAAGAAATGTCCTCTACTTTTTGTAATAGAACTTCATGTCCCGCCCCATTTACTTTTCGAACAATATTATTTCCAGATTTGACATATGTGATATGTTCCCCTGCCTTTGTTTTGAAAAACAATTTTCCTTCCCCATTATTTCCTTCTTCTACATCGCGAAACTCAATTTGCACTTGCTCTAAAAAAACGTTCCATTCCCAATTCGTAATCTGTTTAGGGTACGGGGGTTCTATAAAGAGAACTTGAAGACGCGGGAGAAGAAGAAAAAATACAGATAAAAATAGAAAACATATCATAACTTCTAACAACGTAAACCCAGCTTGCTTATTTTTTAACATGACGACACCGTTCATTCTCACGCTGTTTACTATCTTTCCACATTACGCATACCTTTTCACTCTTCCATTGAATTGTATATACCGTATGTTCATAGCGCTTTTCTATTACTGACGAAACGACATGATTATACATATATACAGATGCCGCTTCTTTCAAAAGTAGCTGCGCTCTGTACCGAAGCTGAATATTTTTTCTTTCCTGCATAATGAGAAGCGTTTGCGGAATCAAGAGCGAAACCGCCATCATTAATAAACTAAGAGACACAAGAATTTCTAACATAACCGAACCTTTGTCACACTTCATAATACGTAAATCTTCCTCTCCCAAGTTGAAATACAACATGGTACGTTTTGGATTTATAAGAAATAATAATTGTTCCGCCTCTATTAATATTACCGTCCGCTCCGTAACTCATTGGATTAGGGAATGTATTTACATTCACCTCTATATCTGATGGATAGTAACGAACGAGAAGAGGATTGGTTTCTCCTGACGATGTAATGCTATACGAATATTGATTAGGAAACCACCGTAATGTGTGACGGTTATGACGGCTCATCGCTACTTGTTGCATGAAAAGGATATCTTGAGAAAATTGATTCATAAACTGATTCATCTTTTGCTTTTCATAAATCGGTGAAAAATTAAAATATGTTACAACACTTAAAATAGAAATAGCACTTAAGACGAGGAGCATTTCTAATAATGTGAAACCATTTTTCTTCACGATTTTCCTACAACTTTAACCTCTCCATTTGTAGGATCAATTGCAATACTTTCTCCCTTTGGACAAGTTTTCGATGTAATATACTTACCCGTATACAATTCATCCACCGTTGGGATTTTATTATGCTCTAATTGATATCCTTGTACTTGTGATTCAACTGACTTTACAAAAGCATCGCATCCCTTCCCTTGTACGGAAGAACGCTGGTTTACGACATTTGGAATAATAAGCAGTAGCAACACAGAAATTACAACCATAACAAGCAACATTTCTAACAGCGTAAAGCCTTTTTCATTTTTCACAGAACACGCCTCCTAAATAGAATCCATCATTTGAAACATCGGCATAATCATCGCTAAATACATAAGCACAACGACCAGTCCGATACATGTAAACAAAAGGGGTTGTATCACAAACAACATACGATTAATTTTCTCTTCAATTTTTTCTATTGTCATGTCACTATAATCGGAAAGCTCAGTTGCTAAATTGCCATTTGCTTGTCCATGTTTAATAATGTAAGCGAGCTCCTGTTCATAATACGAACGAGTCATCATAATAGAATCCAGGTGTTCACCTATCGTTAATAACTCCTGTATTTTGAGCGCTTCGCATTGAAAAAACAAATGATGTTTTTGCTCCTTCATTAACGTTAGCGCTTCTAATATAGAGAGCCCGCCTTGTAAAAGGCCGCTTAATTGAATTGCAAAATAGTGTGAGTTCGTTAATTTTAAAAACATTTGTATAAGAGGCACTCTCATACAAATGTTCATTCTCGTAACTGGATGCAACCTTTTTACATACAGCACGTAGATAAGAACTACGGCGCCAATTGCAAAAGCGACACCTCCCATAACATACGGAAGTGCTTGAATAACCATTAAAATATTGTCTGTAAATGAAGTGGATGATCCACGGAGTGAACGATATAAAGTAGTGAACTGCGGAAGAAGAACTAGGTTAAATACAAGGAGAATACCTAATAAAAACAAAGAAAGAACGAATGGATAGCGCAGCACCTTCACCATATTTTTTTGATGTTTATCTTTTCTGTCAAGGAGTGAGCTCCCTTGCTGCAACGCAAAGGCAATGTCACCATGCCGCTCTGCATAAAATAAATAGCTTAAAATATCAGGATGAAATGCCAGTTTATCAAATACATCATGTAAACTACTTCCTTTTTTAAATTCTTCGGCAGCATCTTGAAGCTGTATTTGTTTACGCGGGGTTAAGTGAAAATATAGAAACTCTAATGCGTGCAATAAAGAATATCCTTTCTCCAAAAGTTCTCCAAGCCTTCGGAGCAATAATGCTTGTTCATGTAAACGCCACTTTTCTTGCTTAAACATAAACATCTTCTTCAATAAACCCGAGCGCATACCCTTTTCTTAGTTCATCTTGAAGTGTTGTATATTGGTACGCTGCTTGCTTTCCATTTGCTTCATAAATGACTTCTTTCAACTCATCACCGTACAATAATTCATAAATGCTTGCTCGGCGTATGTGACGCATTTTTTTGCATAGAGGTGAGCATTTCCCTTTGCAAAATGGACATTTTAATTCCACTAACCGCTGCGCTGCAACCGCTAGTAGCGATTGTTCAATTTCTAGAAGCGTTATACCATAATCCATTAAACGTAGCACTGCACTCTTTGCATCATTCGTATGCAATGTCGTCATCACTAAATGACCTGTTAAACTCGCTCGAACCGCCACCTTTGCTGTTTCCTCATCACGAATTTCTCCCACTAAAATAATATCTGGATCATGACGTAAAATTGCTTTCAATCCTGTTGCGTACGTAATACCAGCTTTTTCATTAATTTGAATTTGTAATAGTCCATCCTTTTTCTTTTCAACCGGATCCTCCAGTGTAACAATGCGGCGGGTCTGCTCCTTCTTTGCTACTTCTAAAAGAGCATACATCGTTGTCGTTTTTCCGGAGCCGGTCGGACCTGTAAAAATTATTAGTCCGTGTGAATGATGTAAAAAAGAGAGAAGTGTTTTTGCGGAACTTGGGAATAATGAGAGATGAGAGAGGTTCGGGACTGCAGTTTGTAAGTGTAATCGAATAACAAGACTTTCATGATGTACAGTTGGCAAAGTAGATAGGCGTAAATATACTTCCTCATCATCAACTTTCATCTGCAATGAACCATTTTGCGGCTTTCTCCTTTCACCAATATCCATAGCTGCTAAAAACTTAAAGTGTGATACAAGTCGTTCACAAAATTCTTTTGAAGTATGATGCTTTGTCACCAAATCTTTTCCAATACGCAATTGTACAACAGCATCTTCGTGACGCGGCACAATATGAAGATCTGATGCGCGCAAGCTACAAGCTTCTTTCATAATTGTGTCAGCAAACTGTTCGACAGCATTCACTGTTATCGCCTCCTCACTATGTATATATCATGGTCATCATGAAAAGAAAAATAGCGAATTTCCTGTTTTTATCGTAATGTTTTTGAACTTTCCAAATAAAAAAAGTAACTACTCACTCAGCCACTTTATGAAAGAAAAAGACGGAAAACCATTTTTTAAATGGTCTGAGAGGGACCGGCCATGCATAGAAGCGGTCAGGGCCTATTTCTACTACGCGCAACGTTTAAAAAAAGAAAAGCACCAATCTTTCTGCGAATAGAGTGGATGGTTGAGTAGTTACATTAAAAACCGAAATAAGTTTGTGAAATTATGAACAATTAATGAATCATTGCCCAAAAACATGTTATGCAACGTTATCTATATTATAATATTGTTATCTCAGATAAACCGATAAAGGTGGCGATCCTCATGGAACAGGCTTTAAAAATTACAAACGTACTATCCGATCCAACACGCTATTATATTTATAAATATATTTCTCAAAAACATACGGAGGTTACCGTACAAGAAATTGCCGACGAATTTGATATTCATCCGAATGTTGCGCGTTTACATCTTTCAAAGCTAGAAGATGTAAATATGTTAAAATCAGAAACAAAAAAAACAGGTAAAGGCGGCAGACCAAGCCGATTATATGCCTTATCAGATGATGTCATTCAACTACAATTTCCGTTTCGTGATTATCAATTGTTAGCACAAATTGCTTGCAATACATTATTTAGCTTAGGTGAAGTTGGCGAGAAAGCTCTATATGAAACGGGTAAAAAGTTTGGTAAAGAATTAATGGAACAACAAATGAACCGATTAAACAGGAACGAAAATGAATTGACGGTTGAACAAAAAATACAAATTGCCAAAGAAGCTTTATCAACGGCGGGCTTATCCCCGGAATTTGAATTAAGCACCGATAGATCTAAAATTTTCTATGACGTATACAATTGTCCATTTAAAGAAGTTGCTGTTCATCATCCAAAAGAAGTTTGTAACATGCATGTCGATATGATGAAAGGCATCTTTGAAGTTCTATTCCCAAACATGGAATTAACACGTGATGATACGATGTTCGAAACAGGTTGTAAGTCTTGTAATTATCATCTTCATATGTAAACTAAGAAGCCAGATTATACTGGCTTCTTATTATTTTGTAAATGTTTACAATAGTTAGAATAGTGCATTATAATTAAAAGGAGTATTGAGTTCATACAAAGGGAGGGGAATGGGATGGAGCGCATGTTTCGCGTTCTTGGCTTTTGGACTGGTATTTTTTCCGTGATGTTTTATTTAGGGGATATGTATGGGGCAGCACTATTATTTTTAGGACAAACAGGATTTTTTGTACTTTTAAGTTATTTAAAGTTAACAGAGCGCATGTACATTTATGTATTTGGCGCATATTTAACAGTCTTCTTCATTGGATTTACATACTATACGACGTTCCTTCTTACACCAGGAGTTGGACATTAAGATGGCATATATGCCATCTTTTTTTATCTCCGCTTAAATTCATAGTTGACTTATTGGTTTTCTTTGAATATATTTATTGTAACAAATTTTAAGGAGGAAAACAGTATGAACACATTGTTAGTTAGCATAAACGTCATTATTATGCTCCTATTAGTAGGTGTATTATATTATATGCAACGGAAACACCTTTCTTTTAATAAACGTGTATTTACCGCACTCGGACTCGGAATTATATTTGGACTTATTTTACAACTTTTTTATAAACCAACTTCCGAAATCATTATTCAATCTAATAACTGGTTTAACTTAATCGGGGGCGGTTATGTTAAGTTATTACAAATGATCGTTATGCCACTTATTTTAGTTTCCATTATTTCAGCGTTTACAAAATTAAAATTAACTAGTAATCTTGGCAAAATTAGCGGACTTATCATCGGTATTTTACTTCTTACAACTGGAATTGCTGCTGCAGTCGGAATTGCAGCAAGTGCTGGCTTTGATTTGCAAGCAACTGGCTTACAGCAGGGCAGTGCAGAAGCAGCTCGTTTAAAATTAGTACAAGAAAAATTCACTTCTATTGACCAAACACCTATCCCGCAAAAATTATTAGAACTACTTCCTGCAAATCCATTTCTCGATTTAACAGGAGCCCGTCCAACATCTACAATTTCTGTTGTCATTTTTGCGGCATTTATTGGGATTGCCTTCTTAGGAGTAAAAAAGAAATATCCAGAACAAGCAGAACAATTTAAGAATATACTAGATGCCGTATATGCAGTGGTCATGCGTATGGTCACATTAATTTTACGCCTCACTCCATACGGCGTACTTGCTCTTATGGCCAAAACAGTTTCAGGAAGTGATGTGCAAGCGATTTTAAAACTTGGTAACTTTGTTTTGGCATCTTATGTAGCACTTATTGTTATGTTTATTATTCACTTATTACTAATCGCTCTGTCTGGTTTAAACCCAGTGCAATATTTAAAAAAGGCATTCCCGGTTTTAACATTTGCATTTACATCACGTTCAAGTGCAGGTACGATGCCGTTAAATATTGAAGCGCAAAAAGAAAAACTCGGTGTTTCAGAAGGAATTGCAAACTTCGCTGCTTCCTTTGGTGTCTCAATTGGTCAAAATGGATGTGCTGGTATTTATCCAGCCATGCTTGCGATGATGGTTGCGCCAACTGTTGGTATCAATCCATTGCAACCGCAATTTATCTTAACGTTAATCGCCGTTGTTGCAATTAGTTCATTCGGCGTTGCAGGTGTCGGAGGCGGAGCAACATTTGCTGCACTCATCGTACTTTCTACTATGAACTTACCAATCGAAATTGTCGCTCTATTAATCTCTGTTGAACCATTAATTGATATGGGACGTACAGCATTAAACGTAAGCGGTTCTATGACAGCTGGTCTTATTTCTAGCAAATGGCTTGGAGAGTTAGATGTAAATACGTACAATGAAGCAGTCGATAAAACTGAAGAGATTGCATTATAAGAAAGAAAACACCCTGGATTTCCAGGGTGTTTTTCTATATAAGTAAACATTAAAAAACACGCTATTATAAGCGTGTTCAATGCCATACACATCTATTGTTTTACAAATATCCTTGCTCTTCACACCAATCATGAAATTGCCGAACATCTACATCAATTAAAACAATATCTTTTAATTCAATATCAATATCCATGCCGTCAATTACAATCGCATATTTTGCACCATTCTCCGTGCTAGTTCGTTTTATGATTCCTATTTGATTTCGATGCGGTCCATCTTTTACATATGCTTTTTGTCCTATAATATCAAAGTTCAACATCTTCACCTCTTTCTTTTGCTCCACTTAACTATGTATATGATGAAACATCGAAAGAGTCCCTACTTTTTTTCTTTATTACAATTATTTTTCATTTATTTTAATTTCATAAAGTACATATAAAGATTCCTCTTCAAAATAAATTGTTAGCGCTTTCTTTAATAGACTCATGTTATACTAATACAGTGAAATCACCATCAAAATATGGCTTCACTAATGATCATTTTCATACATCGTTTTTAGCGGGTATTTATTCTTCACAATTTTTTAGGCTTTCTCACAGTCTTTAGGTGGAGGGCATACTGTCCGCAAATAGCGAGATAAAGTCGAATTTCTTAAAGAGGAAAAACAATGAATACAGTAACAATTACAAAAATCATCGAAGCTTTAAAATCATACGGATTTCAAAATGTAGCATATTGTGAAAAAACAAAACAATATCTATTTCAAAATGTAACAGATATAATGAGTGGCTATGCTGAAATTACCTATAGTACTCAATTTGAAAAATTCAGCTTACAAATCCATCCTATTGAAACGCATCAGCTTACAGAATTGCAAGAAGTCGAGAAGCATATACAATCTTGTATCCGGAAGGTTGAGCATTTAAATGCGATCATTGAAAAGCAATATAAAAACGCAGAACATACAATCATTCTATAAAAAAAGAACGTGCTCGACACGTTCTTTTTTTATACATTCATATCTTCTTTAATCTGAAGGCCTGTCACATTCTCTACTAATTCAATCGCTTCTTCTAATGTCAGCTCAAATATTGTTTGGCGACCTTCTACATAAGGGAATTTTGAAAAACGTTTCTCCATTTTCTTTATTGTATCAGATGAAAACATCGCACTATCTACACGAAATTCTGATTCCAATAACACAATGTAGTCTAATAATTGAAACCCTAAGCCATTTATAAAAGAGATGAATTTTTCTTTTGACTGCGTTGATAAAAAGACGTTACGCTCAAGTTCATAATATAATTCTTCACCTAAAATCTCTGCTAATTCTTCATCATGTTCACGATTGATAATCTCTTCATATCCATAATCATCGACAAGTTCTTCTACTTCTTCGCCGTCTTCAAATAGTAATTGCGCTAAAGTTGCATCTTTCTTATATTCACTTTGCTGTACAACTGTTAAGAAATTTGTTTTCCATCCTTGTTCTAAATGCATGATTTATAACTCCTTTTATACACTCTTTATTTTTAAATATATATTTTGTTTCAATTGCTTTTTCGCTTTCTCATTACACTGTTTAACAAATGAAGATACGCAAGATGCCCTTTGCATCTTGCCATTTGTATAAATGAGCGGGTCAATTAATCGTTCTTTTCCTCCCTTATAACAAATGTCGTATTCGGTCTCATTCTCTTCTAATACTACTTTCGAATGCAGAGAGTGAAGCATCTTATCAATTTGACAATCCCCACAACTTCGTAATAGATGTAACACCGTTTCATCGTCAGTTAAAAAATCAGATAGCTGTAAAATATTCTTTTGCAACGCCTCTTTTAACACCTTTGTTAATATATAATAACCATACGAATTCGACGGATGCAAAAAGAAATCAATCGTTTCTTTGTAATAAGCTTCTGTAAACCATTCTGCTGCCTGCACAGATTGTAAACAAATTTGTCCGTTACGAACTATTACATCTTCTAAAAAAGAGGACACTTCTTGCTTTGAGATCATTCCATATGTATATAAATCCCGTAACGTATAGTCTACACGATCTGCACATAAATTCGGAAGCGGTTGCTCTAACAACGTCCATTGTTCCCATTTCTCAACCATTCTATAATCATAGCCATATCTCTCCAAAATAGAGGGAATATCTGAAGCTTCAATAACATCCATAAAAATTTGTTCATGATAATCCTCATCTTGCTCTTCTAATACGTGGTCAACAATGTGAGAAAATGCTGTATGAGATACATCATGAAGCAATGCCGCAATTTGTTCTTCCACACTACCACCTAGCATTCTCACAAGAATCATAACACCAACAGAATGTTCATAACGTGTTACGTTCCACGTTGGATTCACAAGGAAGCTTGCGCCGCCTTGATGAATTTTCTGCAAACGCTGCACCGCCTTTGATTGTAATAGTTCCGCAAGCACACCATCTATATAATGTTCACCATATACAGAATCATTAATTATAATCATGCTCCTTCACCCTCTAACACTTTCTCCACTAATCCATCTAGACTGCCTTCGACTATACATACTTCTGGCAAATGGTAAAATGTTGTATCCAAAGAACCGTTTCCTTTATACACAAATATTTTCTTTTCCCAAGCAAGCGCCATTCCAAATTCGGTATGACTTCCTTTTCCACCATCTAATAAAAGCAGAAAAACGTCTGCGTCTCGTACAGCTTGTTTTTCTGCTTGTCCTATACGTTGTAATTCTAATCGATTTGTCGCTTTTTCATTTTTTGTCCAATCGTATGTATGAATCCATCCTGCTTGTTTCAGTCTATCTGCTACAATGTGGACAATGTGTTTATTTGTAAAAGTTGAAGCGATGTAAAATTTCATGTTACCTCTCTCCTTCATATAAAAACAAACAGGAAGATATTGAAAAAAAGGGACGTTTACGAATCCCTTTTTTCTTTTTTATCAATTTTATCATTTAACATGTCTAATTCAGCTGTAATTTCTGATTTTTCTAATTTGCGTTCTTGTGAAAAATTCCGTCCCATATATATTATAATACTACCAATATACAATACTAAACAAACAACTAGAGCAATATTTTCACAGAGACTTAGCCCCAATGTAGTCACTCCTAATCTCATCCATATTATCACGCTTCAATAATTAGAATTCGTCCGTCAAATCTATGCTATTGTAACATAAAGTGTGCTTTTATCTCTATCTTAAAAAGCAATCCTAAATGGATCGCTTTTTTTTACTACTCACCTTTTTCTTTCGAGAAAAACATTCTAGAAATAACAATTCCTAGCCCACCAATAAGTAAGAATAATACTGCACGAATCATCATTGATACTTCTGGTAAATCTAAGAAGAATAACTTAATCACTGTTACAACTAACACAACTAATCCAGCGTATAATATTTCATTCATTCCTCTATTACGTCCAAACCAAACTGAAACTAAAGCATATATCATCCATAAAAGAGAGACAAATACACTGATAATACTTCCGTCTGTTGAAAGAACCTCTCCTATTCTAGTAATCGTAATAAATACAAGTACCATAAAGCCATATAACGTAATCGAATACACATATTTCCCAAAACGTTGCAACATTGGTTTCATTTTCATCATTCCATAATAAAATGTTCCAACTAAAATGAGATGGGCTACAAAAGCTGCTGACATGAATGTCTCAAATGGACTCACAAGCGTTTGCAACATACCGATTCCATAAATAACTGCACTGATATAAAACTTGATTTCTTGTTTTAATTTCGCAGAAGTAACGATACCTAAAAAACCTTGCAACATCAATACAATTGCTCCATTTACTAAACTAAATTCATTTAAAATTGTTAAACTAAACGACCCCAT
>Ga0102589_1001975_pt1 | contig 25235 bp, 28 predicted proteins | sample AraplaMF_Col_mLB_FD_76858 | JGI IMG/M metagenome (GOLD analysis project Ga0102589, IMG submission 76858) | Arabidopsis root microbial communities from the University of North Carolina, USA - plate scrape MF_Col_mLB | ecosystem: Host-associated > Plants > Roots > Endosphere | place: USA... | reverse complement strand
GAAGTACCAATGCCTATTTTAGATGAACAAAAATTAGAACATATAAATGAAATAGTGTGTTGTGCAATGGCTGAAAATAAGCAAGTAAGTATTTCATACAAAAAACAGAACAAGGTATATTCCGAAGTGGGTTATATTCATTACTACGATATGGTCCGTAATGAATTAAGATTTAGGAACCAACATGATAATGTACTATATATAAAAATTAATCATGTCATAGATATAAAATATACATAATACTTTAAAAAATATTGGGTGGAGGAGTTATAATGAAAAGTCAAAAAGAGCTTATCTATCATTTTAGAAAGTTTTGGGACTTTGAGTATATTGCTTTAGAGAAAAAAGTTTTGGGCTTTCCAGAACTAGAAGAAGCAATTTTCAATTATAACATGCATAAATCTGATGAGAATTTAAAATTTCAAGAATGTTGGGTACATCGTGAATTTGTGGATGGAGAGGAATTAAGAACAGTTCAAATCACATATGAAGATAGTAATATCAATAGAGCTGTTCGTTTATGGGGATCTAAGAGAGAGAAAGATGGAAAAGTTCTTGCAATGACAATAGATTTTTTAAATATGGAAACTAAAGAACTGGAATGTGAGATAGATATATTAAATAAGGTTAATGATAATTAAGTATTTAAAATCACCTTTAGAATTGTATAGTTACCGGTGCTATAAGGCACTTATGGAAAAGCCACTTCACGTTATTGTGAAGCAGCTTTTCCACCAAATTAAACTTTTTATCATTGATTTGTATTTGGGAAAGTTCTATAACCCTCTGTTAAGTCTAATAATCCGTTACCTTCGACTCTACGGTCAAGTCCTAATGAGACTGTACGTTTAATAAGTTGAGCATAAATTTCAGTTTCTGTTAGAGTGCGTTTGAAATCATCTTCACACTGTTTAATAATAAGTGCTGAAGCACCTGATACGTGCGGCGCTGCCATAGAAGTTCCGCTAAGTGTAGCATAACCATCTTTAATTCCGTCTCTATTATCCTTATCTTTAGGATAAGTCGATAAAATACCGGATCCAGGAGCTGCTAAATCATTATCAATGTTTGTATTTGAGAAATCCACGAATTTACGATCTAATGTAACTGCTGCAACGGATATAACCTCTGGATATTTAGCTGGATAACTACACTCATCTTTATCAGGGCTACCATCTCCACCGCTACCGCTATCCCCTTCGTTCCCAGCAGCACAAATAATTAAAATTTCATTCTTAACTGCTTCTTGTATAGCTTTATGAAGAGCATCATCATCATCGGGACTTCCAAATGACATATTTATAATACGAATGTGATCTTCTTTACTATGCTCTTGATTCCATTTAATACAGTCATGTATAGCTGTTATGATATCTTTATTAAAGGCTGTAGGTCGATTTGGGATAGCAGTTGGAGTGAATACTCTATAGATAGCAAGCCTTGCTTGAGGAGCAACACCAAAAATGCCTGTTCCATTTGCTGCAATTGTTCCTGCTACATGAGTACCATGTCCAGCAATATCAGAAAAATCCGATTCATTACCGCGTTCTGTAGTGTTCTTTCCAAAAAGAATACGATCTTTTAAATCAGGATGATTTTTATCGCATCCTGTATCTAAAATAGCAACTACGATGCCTTTACCTTGCTCACTATCATCCCAAACTTCAGGAGCTTTAATCATCTTCACCCCTGGTGGTGTTTTTTCGTCTCTGCCGTCTGCTGTTTCAATTGTATAAGGTGCTATTCGATAAGTAGTCATTGTAAATCCCTCCTTTTTATTAACAAACATCAATTAGCATGCTCATTTGAATTATATTTATTCTAGATATTTGGAATAAAAAATGAATGGATTTAAGGGGGCGTATTATGGTTAAACCAAAATGATAATAGGAGAATTATTCAATGACAGTTAAGAGATAAAGGGTTTTTTAGCGTTTAGTTATTTGTATCAGGATGGGGTTAAATCCACTTTTTACAAAAATATCATTAGTTGGTGATGTGAATGAGAACGGCTTAAAAGCAATAGGTACAATTTCAACATTAAAAGTAATGAGCTTGAAAAGGATATCAAACCTATACAATGTTGTAGTTTTTTAAAGAAACATAGACTTTCTTGTAGAATATACAAAGTGAATTCCTCCTTCAGGATTTTCGGAGTTTGGTCACTTCAAAAATTTCTATATTTAGGGGTGAATTTTTTATGTCCTTAGAGGTCCTATAGCTTGTGGAGTGGGAAACGTGCAAAATGCTCAAATAGATATAGAAAAACCGGTTTCAAATATTAGAACCGGTTTTTCTATATCTGTTTATCTTTATATTTTTCACTTTATTTTTACCTTTTTTAATACTTTAAAACTACCTAAGTATAGAAATAGTCGATCAAAAGTGATTAGATAAAGTCCAATAAATACAAACCCTGTTAAAGATACAAGAAGAAATGGTAACAAATTTATCAAGAACCATACAGAAAGAATTCTTTGTGAAAAAAATTTTAATCCCTTGTATACTATAAAGAGAGTAATTAAAAAGAGAATCAATAATAATAATTGACCTTTTGATATTGATTCATCTGCCCAGTAAATACACTTTGAACCGAAAGTACTTATAATAGTTCCACATATAAGTACAACCAATAAAATAGTTATAAACTTTACCAACAAATTTATTCTAATAGCCTTAAAAAATCGTTTGCTTGCAGTTTCAAGGAGATTTTTATAATAAGAATCCATAACAGGTGATGAAATCCAAGAATCGATCTTAAAGAATTGATATCTTTCCTCTTTTAATGCAGTATTTGTAACAAAATTTTTTATATTTACTTTATCCAATTCATATTGACTTATTCTATAGCCGTTAAGCATTAGAGAAAAAGCTTCTACTTCTGAAAAAGAGTCCAAATCTGTTCTGATACTAGAAAGGAGATTTTGAACATCTGTATTGACCCCGAAAGTCTCGCAAGGTTGTTCCGTGTTATAAAATTTCGATTCTTCTTTAAGGTTGTGTCTCTCATCAAAGTAGGAAACTTCCTTTACGGGCAATCCTTTCTTTAAATGTAATAGGGCAACATTATCTGAATGTTCCTTAATTATATTGGACAGCTGTTGCTCTCGTAGGTTGTCCGCTAGTATACCATTTGAACGTTTGATTACATTGGATATCTGTACATTAGGCTCCCTTTCATCTTTTAATTGTGCTGATGCATCACTTAATATAAAATGTGTGCAATTTAAGCGTTTATCTAGTAATCCTCTAATCCCTTGATTATCGTGGACACCACCATCAACTAATTGTAATCGTACCTTCTCATCATAAAGGTCACTAATAGCAAGAGGAGCAAAAATTCCAGGTACACAGGCTGAAGCGGCAACGGCTAAACCCAATTCAAAATCTTCGTGTTTGTATATGTCTTCATATGATGTTATTTTTTTTAATCGAAAGTTTTTATCAAATTTTTTTCTGAATTTGTCAATCTGTGTTTCGCCCATATCCGAAGCACTAAAACACCAGTTATGACCATTATTTAAGATGGTTGCATTAATAAGAAGTATTGGTACTTTTGCACTTCTATTTTTATTATCCTTAAGTGGGTGAAAAGAATTACTCTCACAGCAGGGTTTGATAATTAGCTCTTTCATTTTTATAGGTTGGGTGTTATTTGCATCAAGAACTTTTCTGTATAAAAATTTATCATAAAGCTCTCCAATATGATCACTTCGTGAGTAATTAGGAAGAATCATTTTTATATTTTTTATTGGATTAAGAAAGGTTCTTAAACGCAAATTCTTTTGGATTGCTTTTAGAAAATCAACTTCAATTTTTGCAACAATCTTCTGGTAGTCTTCATCTTTAATTTCAACATCTCTCTTTTCTTCCAGTAGTTTTTTTAAATGAAGATAATAAAGCGCGCCAATAATAGAGCCACCTGAAACCGTAGAAATTATTTCAACAGAACGAAGCAACCCCAAATCAGCTAACCTTGCGAGTACTCCAATATGATAGAAAGATGCTCTAAATCCCCCACCGGAAAGGGCAAGTCCTAATTTTTTATTATTTTCCTCTTTCATAACCAAAGTCTCCTTTTTTGTTCTTTAAAACTTCGATATCACTAACTAAAATTTATGTTTTCTTTTTTTATAATTTTTATGCTATGAACAATTAATAAATCAAGAATTGCCCTTATCAATTCTTCAAATCACAGCTTTTTATTTTTTATACGTAATATTTGGTTCTGGTGCAAAAACTTCAGAACAACTGCAATAAATCTACAACTCTTGGACATATTGATACTACTAATCTAAAGAAGGTGCGTGATTGGTATGGAAAAGGAAAATCAACATGTTGAACGATACGATGGTACACTAGGTGTAACAAAAGAATTTGTCGATGCTCATCAGGCTCCTGTAGGACAACTTCAATGGAATTATGACTTAGCATCAAAGTATACACACCCTGGAAATGTTTCTGGAATGAAATCCAATTCTGGTACACTTATTTCAGATGATTTATTTTTAACTGTTGGCCATTGTTTTGACCAACAACAAAATGGTTGGGCCGTTCCACGTATCAATGGGACAAATAATTCTATTTCATCTCAAGAAATTGCTAAAAACATGAAAGTAAATTTTAACTATCAAGTTGATCCCTCTAACACGCCAAAACCTGTACAATCTTTCGCAGTTCTTGAATTAATAGAATATCGTCTTGCAGGATTAGATTTCGCTATCGTTAGGCTAGATGGAAAATCAGGACAAATTTTCGGTCATACCAAAATCGCAAAAACAGATGCTAAGCTGAACGACACGCTTTGCATTATTCAACACCCCAATGGAGAAATGAAACAAGTAGATGCTGGATCAGTAACGTTTTTACAAGATGGTGATGAACGAATCGGATACAACTCTCTTGATATGCTTCCGCTAACTTCTGGAGCTGGGATACTACTTTCACCAGATGGAACACTCGTCGGAGTTCATACAAATGGAGGATGCGATAGTAGTGCACAAGGTTTTAACTATGGCGTTAGAATTTCTTCACTTCTTATAGTATCGCCTACCCTTCAATCTATAAGTAACTCTTAATGTATAATTTTCGATAAATCTATATGTATGGAATTATAAATATTTTTTAGGAGATAAAGCGTCAAGAAGAATTTCTCGTATAATAAACATACTCATTGTAGAAAATATCATTGAATAATAGAAGGGGGTTATTTGTGTATGGATAGAAAAGAAAAAGTTAGTAAACCAGATATCGCAGAATTTCATTCTTTAGAAACGGAAGAGCTTCCTCGGTTTCCGGTGGCATTTGTTAAACCAGCGGGCGTTGAAAGCTTTTGTGGAGCAGATGACTTTCAACCTGTTGAACGATACGATGGTACACTAGGTGTAACAAAAGAATTTGTCGATGCTCATCAGGGGCCTGTGGGACAACTCCAGTGGAATGATGACTTAGCATCAAAATTTACACATCCTGGAAATGTTTCAGGAATAAGATGGGGTTCTGGTACACTTATTTCAGAGGAACTATTTATAACTGCTGGTCATTGCTTTGATCAAAATCCTGATGGATGGACTGTACCCCGTATCAATGGAACAAATAACCCTATTTCATCTCAAGAAATTGCTAAAAATATGAAATTGAATTTTAACTATCAAGTTGATTCTTCTAACACGCCAAAACCTGTACAATCTTTCGCAGTTCTTGAATTAATAGAATATCGTCTTGCAGGATTAGATTTCGCTATCGTTAGGCTAGATGGAAAACCAGGGCAAATTTTCGGTCATACCAAAATCGCAAAAACAGATGCTAAGCTGAACGACATGCTTTGCATTATTCAACACCCCAATGGGGAAATGAAACAAGTAGAAGCTGGACCAGTAACGTTTCTAAAAGATGGTGATGAACGAATCGGATACAACTCTCTTGATACACTTCCGGGATCTTCCGGATCCGGGATATTACTTTCACCAGGTGGAACACTCGTGGGAGTTCATACAAATGGAGGATGCGATAGTAGTGCACAAGGTTTTAACTATGGCGTTAGAATTTCTTCACTTCTTATAGCATCGCCTACTCTTCAATCTATAAGTAATAACTAATGGTTCTGTTGCAAATTTTTAAAAAAGCATAAACAGGTTGGTAAATGAGGAATAATGTTTAGGAAGTAGCTAGTAATAGCACCAAATCAAAGCGGACAAAAAGATTGCCTACACATTATTATGGGAAATTAGGAAATGTACTAGACTTTATTTTTGTATCTAATGCACTTAATGAGAAAAATAAAGAATACATTGGTCGAGTAAGTGAATATAAGGTGTTTGACAGGCATTTAAAATGTGATGATATTGAAAATGAAACACAATCTGATCATGCTCAAGTAATGGCCACTATAAAATTCAAAGAAAATTAGTACTAATTTTAGTAAGTGGAGAGTGTACATGTTGATAGCATGTCACTCTTTTTTATTAATTAATATATACGATTTTATTCTTACTGTAACAAAGTATAAACATACGGTAGCATATAAAAGCATAAACAGTAAAATCTAACAACACAAAATTAGCCATTGGTAATGTATAAAACCTAAAAATAATGATTTTTTTTAAGTTAACCAATGTATGTCTACAATTCAATTTAAATATTACACATATTGGATGTTTATTGGGTGTAATAAACGTCTATACTACTTGCGTAAATTAATTTTTATATTAAAAATATAATTGGGAGATGAATGTATGAATTTATATTCTGTTCGGATAAGTAGCAATTCAAAGGAAAAAATGCTCAATTTAAAGAGTTTTAATTTAGATTTACAATATCGAGTAACAAAGAAAATAGACACAGACTATTATGAAGTTCCAGGCATTTTATCAGATAATCAAATTGACAAAGTCAAACAAGCTGGTTATCAAGTAGACATTATTGATGATTTAAACATCATTATCAAGGAAAGACAAGGAGAAATATCCTCCAGTAATAGATTCATTACTTCTGATTTCATGTTAGAAGAAGAAACAGTTCGAGGAGGATATATGACAGTAGAGGAGATAGAAACTGTTCTTCAGCAATTAGCCAATCAATTTCCAAACTTAGTAACCTTGATTCAACTTCCTAACCAAACATGGGAAGGTCGTACATCGCATGCTATACGTTTAAAAGCTGGAACGAATTCGAATAGAACTGGAGTTTTGTTCACAGGCAGTGTGCATGCCAGAGAATGGGGCGGTTCTGATATATGCATCAATTTTTTACGGCAGTTAATTACTGCTTATCAATCTCAAACTTCACTTAGCTTTGGAAACAAAACATATACATTTGCTCAAGTTCGCACTTTTATGGAAAAACTTGATATTTTCGTGTTCCCTGATGTAAATCCAGATGGAAAACATCATTCACAGACAGCAGAGACAATGTGGAGAAAAAATCGAAATCCAAATACAAGTACTGGTGGTCATAATTTAGGAGTAGATATTAATCGTAACTTTGATTTTCTGTGGACTAGTGGAATCGGAACATCGAATAATCCCGCAGAAGAGATTTATAAAGGAACAGCACCTTTTTCGGAACCTGAAACAAAAAATGTTAAGTATCTCTTAGATACTTATCCTAATATTCAATATTACGTTGATATCCATTCTCATGGGGGATTAATATTATGTCCTTGGGGTGATGATGATAATCAAGAAACGGATCCGAAACAAAATTTCCAAAATCCAATTTTTGATGGAAAACGCGGAAAAACAAATGATACTGTGTATCGAGAATATATATCTAGTACAGACCAAAACACTTTTTTTGATTTGGCCACAAAAATGAATGAAGCTCTCCATGCTGTACGCGGCAAATCTTATACCGTCCAACAAGGTATTGAACTATATGCAACGTCAGCAACTGCAGAGGATTACGCCTATAGTCGTAATTTTGTTGATCCAAATAAAAAGAAAGTTTACGCTTTTACAATAGAATTTGGACAAGAATTTATTCCACCATATGAAGAAATGCTACTCATTATAAAAGATGTAAATGCTGCAATGACAGAGCTGTGTTTCACTATCTAAAGTAACAAATAAATATACAGAAAGAAGCTTCAATAAAGTGTATATACCATTGAAGCTTCTTTCTGTTTTTCTGCGTCTCAATTTAGGGGTATAGCGATATATTAATTTTTATTTGAATCTTTTTTATCATTGTAAATTTTTTTATTTCTTCAATACGTAAATTTGTAAACCTTGCAATATCTTCTATTGGCATTCCATTTTTGTGCATACCACGAATAAGTTGCATTTTCCCTTCTTCTACTCCCTTTTTCCATTACTTTTTTAATCCCTTGTTGCTTTACATGAGCGAACTTAGCGGCCTCATCCATGAAAGCTTTTTCCCTTGCTTCATACGCTTGTCGGAAAGAAGGATCTTGACTCATACGTTCCCATTTATCCATTGCTTTTTGTAAAATAGGGTCTTGTTTCATCGTAATATCCTCCAATGTTTGGGTTAAGTGTTCATCTTCATTCGCTGGCAGTAGTAATAACCAACGAACAAAGGAATCTTCCCAGGGATTTACTTGTTCATTACGCTACTGTTGCATGAGTTTTGGAATCTCTACAATATGAATTTCTATGTCATCACTTAATACCTTCTGTTATTTTTGATTCCATAGAGTTCCTGTTGTATGGAATGCTTCGTATTTAGAAAACATAACGAAATTTAACAAATTAATCGTAATTGTTTTATCCACTCTTCAAGAATTGTTAATGTTTTATTTGCTGCACCCATCTCTATTTGTATATCAAAGAAACATTTATGTCCTTTGTTTTGACCGTTTAATATAAACATAATAATATATAGATATAAATACTTAAAAATATATAGGAGGTCATATCTTGGCAAAAAAGAAACGTTCTTCACAAACACAAAATGTTCAAAGGCGTAAACAAGGAAATTCAAACACTTCTTCTGTATCAACTGAAAACACTAACTCAAAAGAATGTAATATGCTTCTTACCACATTTAATCAAGCTGCTATTATAGTGTTAGTATTTACAGCTTTAGCCTACGCATATGCTGCTTTATTTAAATATGGATATCATACTTATTATGATTTAACTGATTATTCTTTGTTAAAAATAGATACAAGTGATTTAACTCATTATTTTTTGACAATATTCCCTTGGTTAGCAGCTTCTTTAATTATTTATATTCTTTTAAGATATGTTTTCCTTATACCAGAATTACTGTTAAAGTTAAAAGGAGTTAAAAGTAAAATAATTCTATCATTGATGATCTTATTATTTATCAGCCCTCTAATAGGGTGGATCTTTAAAATAGATATATATAGTAACTGGTACATATCAATCTGGTGTATTACTTATGTATTTACATTGGCATATGATTTTCTTCCTCTCATTGTACAAAAATATATACAGGTGATTTTATCACCATTTAAACCATTTAAAATAATTGTAGTTTTAATTTTTATTTTGGTGTTAGGGTTCATTTCTTTTAGATTAGGTGTAGAATCTGCTGAAGGACAAAGGAGATATTTAATCTTCAATCAAAACAATCAAGACCAAATTGTAATTAGCAGTAGTGGTAATTACTTAATAACCGCTCCTTTCAATAAGGATAAAGAAACAATAGAACCAACATTTTATGTTATGCCTATAAAAAATCAAATAATCTTAAAAACAAAAAAACTATCTAAAGCTCTAAAAGTAAGCTCAGTATATGAGTAAGAAATATGGACGGTATTATCCTTGTATTAGTTATAAATTTAATCAAGTCTACTGTAATTACACAGATTGAAATATCTATTCAATTTCAAAAATATTACAGGTAATGTATATAAAAAGATCACTTGTCTTGGAAACAAGTGATCTTTTTATTAGATAAATTGCTACTTGCCAACAGCAGGTAGTTGTTATCCTATTCATATGTTCAATAGATATTATATCACATTTTTTAGTTATATAGCCGGAATTGATTCTAATGAAATGGAACCATTAATTATTTAGCACTTTAAAAATGCAATTTTGATCCTTTCGAAGCACTAAATTAGCTAGATTTTAATAAACTTCAAAAGGTGTACCTTTTGAAGTGTTTTAACTGGAGGGTGTGTATTTTATAATATGAAAGTAAAAGGTATTTGTAAGGATATACATCTATAAATAACGAAAACTATATATTATAACATTTTTATAAATAAAAATATCTTCTTCTCGGATCATATTAATAATTAATGATATTATTAATATGATTCGAGAAGAAGGAAGGAGATTTTTATGACCGATATATTTGTAACGGAATTAAATATTAATAAAGTAAGACATTTAAAAAATGTTAGTATTCCACTCTCTAAAGAAACTAGAAAACACTTAATTTTAACTGGTAAAAATGGTTCAGGTAAAACTTCATTACTAGAAGGTATCTTACAATACTTGGAGATATCAGAAAATAGCTCTATAACACAACTTAGTCGTAATCACGAATATATTGCTGTTCACAAAAACACTTTAAATAACTTGAAAATAGAGTTGCAAAATAATCCTAATGATTCAGGGTTATTGATGAGAATTGAGGAACAGGAACGTTACATTCAAAATAACAGAGATAATATAGAAAAATATGAAGGCAAAGTAAAACTTTCATTTAATACACTTCTAAATATTGATAAATATTATGAAAACGGTAAATATATCATTTCGTATTTCAATGCTAATAGAAATTCTCAAATGGATATTCCAAACGGTATTGAAAAAACACAGTTAATTCCAACCAAACAAATAAAAACAAATGCCAATAGTATCTTTTTAAAATACTTAGTAGATTTAAAGGCACAGCAAATGTTTGCACAACAAGCTGGTGACTTACATATATCTAAAGATATCGAAAAATGGTTTAATAATTTAGAAAGATGTTTTCAAATGATATTTGAAAATAATGAGTTGGTTTTAAAGTTTGACTATGTTAACTATAATTTTATAATTGAAGAGCCTGGGAAAGAAGCATATACATTAAACACACTATCCAGTGGTTATTCTTCTTTATTACATATAATTACAGAGCTTATTATTAGAATGCTTAGTGCTAACGCACCGCTTTATGATATACAGGGAATAGTATTAATAGATGAAATAGACGTTCATCTACATATTAGTTTACAAAAAAAGGTATTGAAATTACTAACTGATTTGTTCCCTAACATTCAGTTTATAATTTCAACTCATTCTCCTTTTGTTATTAATTCAATTGAAAATGCTGTAGTTTATGATTTAGAAAAGGATTTATTGGTAAATGATTTGGCATTATTTCCGTTTCAAGCAATACTTGAAGGATATTTTGAAATTGATCAATATTCATATTTATTTAAAGAAAAACTACAGGAATATCAAAGATTGAGTGAAAATGTAAACGGATTGTCAGAAGAAGAGATGTTAAAACTTGAAAAATTACGAGAAGATTTCTCTAATGTACCAAAAGAAAACACAAAAGAGTTACAATTAAAATTGGCGGAAATTGACTTGCAGATGATTTTGAGTGGTGAGAATAATGATATTAATTGATAAATCACAGCCCGAGCCTACAGAGTTATCCGAAGAAAGAGCGAAATCCAATGGTACTTATAGAATTGAAAAAGTTTTAGATAGACTGAGAGAAGATTTTTATAATAAGTGTTATATTTGTGAATCTAAGAATCCTATTAGTGTAAATGTGGAGCATTTTATACCTCATAAAGGGAATAAGGATTTGAAATTTTCATGGGCAAACCTTTTTTGGTCATGTGCCCATTGTAACAATATAAAGTTAGCACAATATGATAACATGTTAAATTGTACAGATCCTCAAGATAATGTGGAAAATAGAATGAATTTCAAGGTGGAACCAGTTCCTTTTGCTAAAGTATATATAGAAGCAATGGATCAAGAAAATAAAACGGTTCAGACTGTTGAATTGCTACATAAAGTTTATAATGGAAGTACCCATTTAAAAACGATAGAAGCATCATATATTAGAGAAGCGTTAGTTGATGAAATGTTAGATTTCTATGATTTGTTAAGGAATTATATTAAAAGCGCAACTCAACAACGGAAAGATAGATATTTTTTAGAGATTATCGAAAAACTTGATTCTAGTTCAGCCTTTGCGGCATTTAAGCGCCAAGTGATTAAAAATAATAGTAATCTCATGAATATATTTGGTGAACATATTAATATTTCAAGAGAATTTAGTCCAAGCTAACAAAAGGGATTCTTATTAAAAGAATCCTTTTTTCTTTTATGTTGTATTTGGAGTCACCATGTTACTTTGAGGGAATTGTACTTTCAGTAATTAAAAATATCACTTTTAGGAAGATTCATTTGTAAAAGGTAAAATTAAGTTTATATCTTTTATAATTTGTAAAACACATCTTTAAATATTCAAATAAAACCCATTGATATCTTGCACATTTACTGACATCATTGGGCTTTATCGATTTCAAATTTTGTATAAATCATTTTAAATCAACATGGATATAATAATAATTTAGTAAACGTACAATTTTCTTTTTTTGATATGGTGACCCCTAATTGCTGTTTAATGTAGAATGGCACTAAATCCGTTTCCTCAGTCTTTTCTAGCGTCATACCGTCATGCTTACTCAATTCAATTAATTTCTCAATAACCATAATGTCACTGTCTGTGTACTGGCGTCTGCCACGATTATCTTTTTTTACAACAAATCTCTCGTTGCAATACTTCCATGTACTTTCTAAGGGTGCTATCACTTATTCCTAGTCGTTTGTATACTTCACTAGCAGAATAAACAATTTTGTCCGTCATAACGTCACGACACCTCCTAGCGAGAGTATTCCATGATGAGAATGAAATTCCTGCAAAGAAAAAATCCCCTGTAAAAACAGGAGATTTTTATTCATTATTTATGACTCTTAAATTCACAATTCCGAAACCTGCTTGTTCTTTCCCTTCAATACCAGTTACATATCCTTCGGAAATTGTGACTTCATTTTCCATTGCCTGTTCCTTGTTATCTGTTAGCCATTTTCCATAGCTTTTCGTACCATTTCTTGCATTTTTGTATACAAGTCGCATATCAATGATACCATGCCCTGCTTGTTCTTTAGTCCTAATTCCAATTACTATTTCTTGCTCTGAAACATCATCTTGCCTTACCCAGTTCACATTTTCATTATTAGTCAACCAACCTGTTTCACCAGCATCACCTGAATTAAAGTCACGATAAGAAAGACGCAAATCAATAATACCGTATCCGGCTGCCTCTCTTACCTCAATCCCAGATATAACTTTCCCTTGAGGTACGAATATTGGTCCGCGATCCTCTCCAGCAGGATTTGTACTAACCCAATCAGACTTACTCATGTTAAACATCTCCTTTTTAATAATGTTAATTCAAATACTCCTAGTATCTTGAGCCTAAGCAACAAATTTTATTCACCTTTATATTTAGAATCAACAATAGAATCACACTTAACATATATTTAAAACAGCTATGCTTCGGGGGTTAAAGGAGTACAGCCCATTGCCATCAAGCTAACAGAAAACAATACCCCATAACGAAAAAATCTACCTTTTTTGCTAGAAATCCTGATAAAAGATTATTTATGATGTATTGTATTAGTAAAAGTATTCATTTCCATTTTATAAATGGTCAATAATCCATTGCCATGGAATCTAACAATTCTGAACTGACAGCAAACTTCCTATTTGCTATATGATAAAGTCACTTCAGATTCTTCTCCTGTAACTGTGCAGACTCAATGTTTAAATTAATTAATTTTTCATTGTAATCAACCAAACAGAGTGTTTATTACTGAGCTTTACCCCTAATGAATTATCTGGATGGTTAGCATAATAATGGATCCAAGCTAATCTTGTATAACCTTCTACTAAATGATAAGGTGTTTTGTATCCTGAAAAAAGATAAGTCCATCTTCCAATGTTTTTGCACATATTTTGAATATCTACAGGATTATGAGGAGAGGTAATGGGTGTATCGTTTGGTGGTATTGGAGCTCCAAATTGTTGACATACTCTATATAGATTAGTTTCATAGTTCATAAAATCACCTCTTATAAAAATTGATAATTGATTAATTTTTATAAGAGGTGATTTTTTTACAGTATATTGAATTTGTATTTTAGTTGTTAAATTTAAGGATTATAGGTTGAACTGATATAAAGTTATTGATTAAGAGAAAAATATAAAATGTTAATATACAAAAAAACGATTATTTTAAGTTTTGTTTATAAAAGGGTATATTTATTTGCTTTTAGGAGAATTTAAATCTTGATGTTTTCTATTTTTAATTTTTGGATAGGAGTGATATTGATGGGTTTAAATGATGCTAAAAATGATGCTAATTTAATTCCTTTTGATGTTTTAGAAGTTGCAACAGATATAAGTGAGATTCCTAAAGGAGTAGAGCTTATTAATGCTCCATCAGTATGGGAAAAAAGTGAAAAAGGAAAGAATATTGTAATAGCTGTCTTGGATACAGGCTGTCAAATTGATCATCCTGAATTAAAAGATTGTATTGTAGGGGGACGAAATTTTACAACGGATTATAATAATGATCCTAATAATTTCTCTGATAATAACGGTCACGGTACGCATGTTTCAGGAACAATAGCTGCTATGGAAAATAATAAGGGTGTTGTGGGTGTTGCACCATTGGCAAAATTGCTTGTTGTTAAAGTTCTTTCTGGAAGTGGTTCTGGAGCCTGGGACTGGATTGCAAATGGTATTGATTATGCAGTAAATTGGAGAGGTTCTAATGGAGAAAAAGTTAGAGCAATTTCTATGTCTCTGAGTGGAGCTTTTAATGATTCTAGATTATATCAAGCTGTAAAAAATGCAGTTGCTAATGATGTTTTAGTTGTGTGTGCTGCAGGTAATAATGGTGATTGTAGTGAATCTACTGATGAATTAATGTATCCTGGTTCTTATCAAGAAGTAGTAGAAGTTGGTGCTATTGATTTACACAAAAAAATTGCTTGTTTTAGTAACTCTAATAAAAATGTTGATTTAGTAGCTCCTGGAGAAGGAATTTGGTCAACTTATATCGATGGTGGTTATGCGAAATTAAGCGGTACTTCGATGGCTACACCTCATGTTTCTGGAGGAAGTGCATTAATAATTAGACAATGTGAAAATGAATTTGGAAGAACATTTTCAGAACCAGAAATTTACGCACAATTAATTAAACGTACTACAGATATTGGCTATGATAGACGTTTAGAAGGTAGTGGGTTATTAGATTTTACTAAAGGTTAAACATTTATTCGTTTTAAAAAATACAATTAAATATTGCGTTTGTTTTGTCGTCCTTGTTATGAAATAGGTGTTTTAAGAATTAACATTCTTAAAATTAGAAAAGTCTCTTCAATTCTTTTGAAGTGCACCCCAATTGTTAGACACAGTCTAACAATTGGAGGTGCATTTTTTATGGCTAAATTTTCTTCAACAGAGAAGATCCAAGCAGTGAAACGCTATTTAGATGGTACAGAAAGCGGAAAAACAATTGCTAAATCTATAGAACTTACTCCTAGCTGACTTCGTGAGTGGATTAGACGATATAAATTTTCAGGTAAATATGCTTTTGAAAAACGATATACATCCTACTCTACCCAGTATAAACTAGACGTACTTAATTATATGAATGAACACGGGATATCTATCAGAGAAACAGCGGCAATTTACATTCTCTATCCCCTTAATAATTTCAAGGGTCGGTAGCCAGGTTTAAATTGTTTAATAATCAGATATCCCGCCTGTACCATCAAGCTAAAAAATTGTATCCATAAAACGAACGCCCCAAAAACAGTAAAATTGATATTTCTAGGTGAAAATCTTATTTTGGGGCCTTATAAAATTCTGAAGTTGATGGATGTGTGGTAGGACCCCTTCATGAAAAATCTCATCATGTTATGTTAGAGAGAAAAGATCGTACTAGCATGATGACAGGTTTTGAAGTACGTGTTCCATTTTGTGACTATCGACTGGTTGAATATCTCTGGAATGTACCGTTTGAAATAAAAAGTATCGATAATATTGAAAAGGGAATTTTACGTCGAGCTTTCCAGACTGTTCTTCCCACAGATGTATGTTATCGTAAAAAAAGTGCATATCCAAGTACAAAAGATAACGCCTATTTACAAGGAATTAGTGTATGGATGCTAGATGTATTAAACGATAATACCTCTCCTATTCTACCTCTTATTAACGTAGAAAAGGTTCGTTCAGTTGCACTAGGTACAGATGAAATCATTACTGGTAATGAAGCTAGAGGTTTAATTGATTATCTACTTCAAGTAAATAGCTGGCTTCAAGAATATCAAATTAAACTTATCTAAAATATATTCGATAGATAGCAAAGTAACATTTTATATATGTCGAACAATTAAGATGGATCCCTACCATCCCTTGTTCGAAGCCAATTCATCTCCCGCCTACTCACTGGGCTGAAACCCTTCACGCTCCTTGAGGAAGGAGTCTTCTTGGCTAAGATGATTAAAAACCGTAAAGATTAGAAATCCTTACGGTTTTTATTTGGATTATTTACATGCGTTGCGTATTCGGATTTATATAGTTATTCTGAATCACTTTATTTTTTAAAATTTAACTTCATTAGATTTATTTAATTGTAGCCTCCACTTTTATTTGTTCTTTTTGGGTATTGTTATCTATAGCTATATATATTTTTTCAATTTTATAGACGGTATTTCTTGGCAATAACAATTCGTATTGCCCTGGATACGCAGTCAAGTCATCTGAATTCATATAAGCACCATGAGTCCCAGAGCCTACCTTAAATTCTGTCATAACTGGTCTTGTTTTGGCATATCCGGCATCAATAAGTATAGAAGTACTTATATATCCAAACTCAGTTATTGTTTTTCCTTGGAATTTTTTTTGTATTTCCTTGAATTTCTCCCTATCAACCTTGCCATTTTTTATTATGGAATTATCATACTCCTTTCCAAAAATCCATGCATCATCCCCTCGATACACTTTTATATTGTCATTCATTTTTGCCTCTTTTCTATTTAATGCTTTATCTAAGGATTCAATTTTTTTCTTCATTGTAAGATCAGAATCTAATTTACCCGCATGCGTTCTTAAGAATTCATTATACGGCCTTGCATTTTTTGTATAATCTCTTATGGCAGATTTCTCTTCTTTACTCCACTTACTAAATTGTTTTTTTCCCCAAGCATCAGCTTCTTCTTTGTTTGTACACAGCTTATATTTGTCTACATTATTACAGTCCTTGGGCTTTGACGGTATATTTCCTATATATTTTGATGTAAATTGAAACGTCACATTATCATTTGGCTCAGTCATCGCAAATGTAGAGGTAGTACCACCAAATACAGTTAAACCTAATGATAGAATAGTAGCTATAGCTAGACTTTGTTTTTTCATACTAAAACTCCTCTTATTCTGTATTTTTTTAAAATTAAAGGTTTCCATTCTCCAAAACTATGTTTATATAGATCCGTAGAGCTATCATGACTATGAACTTTTACAAATGGGTAACATAGTCATAAAACAATAGAAAAGTATTATTATAGAAATAGTATTCAATTCAAAGAATAAACTACCCCATTAGAACTCGTACCTTAATAGTTATTCCTATAATTTACCCCTGGTTATTTATTGTATATAAAGTGAAGTGCGCATTGTATTGAATGGGAAATTAATAGAGGTTTTTTGATATTCAAATGTCCCCTGTTGATGTCCAGATGCATCCCACTTATAATACCAACCAACAATTGGGTTGCCGCCAATTACAGTTGAGCCAATACTCTTTACTGCTGAACCATTCATTTTTGCAATCGGATTTTGTCCATATCCAATTTCTTTTGTGTAAATATATAGGTAACTTCCTCCATGGTTCCTTGTTGTACTAAAGCTATTAGTATTGATTGTCTCTACCCCACCTTGCTCAGACTCTACTTGTACAACATTTAAGGAAGACAATGGTGCTGCAGGACCAGCAGATGCCTCTGTTGCCATTCCTAAACTTACAAATGTAGTGATTGCTAACGACGAAATCCCTAATGCTACTTTTTTAAACATAATAAGATCCCTTCCCTCCATTTATTGTATATCATCACAAACATAACTTCGTTTCCTAAATATGTAAATATCTTGAAGTTGTAGAAATATAAAACAGAATATTCTGTTTTATATTTCTACAGCTTTATCAACACAAGAGATAGGCTTTTCGCCTTTTTACGTAGATCGTATTATGGGCATGTCTAATTGTTCATCCTTTACTACTCTGTGGGATTAGGTTATCAAATTGATAAATTTAACAATTTATTTTCAAGATATTTATTAACTAGAGTATTATTAATGAAAGAACCATTATAGGGATAAGGAAACGATTCTAGGTATGAAGTGTCACTATTGGCATTAATTAGAAATAAAAAAAGAACTTTATTCAAGTTCTTTTAACCAATGAGACTAGGTGGTCTAGCTGACACCTCTAATTTGACATATTTCTTCATTGTAAATTCTCTTTTTCCTTTTAATCCATTAAAGTGTGTAGTTTTATAGACATACCGCCAACATTTTAACGAGAATATAAGCTAAGCAAGATTTCACATAAGAAAACGTTACTTTATTTCTTATTCCTATAAGAAATCACAGTGTGCAATCCAATCATTTGTTTTACTATTTTTAGCAAAATAAATTCCGCCGCCATGAATAATCTTTAAATGTGCTTTTGGGTCATCTGTTATTTGAAAAATATATTCATAATCCGCAGGCCATTGGATACCTGATTGGGCAAAAGAAGCATAGCCACCTAATTTATGTATGTAATAATTTTCTTCAAAAATATCCTCGTAGTAGTCAATATCAATTGTGTTTTCAAGTTCTAAAATTCTATCTTGAATGTTGTTTGGAAAATCTTCCGTATCCCATTGTGGAAACTCATCAGTTACTAATCTAGGGATTAAGGGAAAAGGTTTTAGGTTTGGAAACGTAAGTGACATCTCATTGGGTACTAGTTCCTCTAAAGAATCATATTCTCTAATACAAAAATTCCTCGATAAGTTGGACAAATCTTTAGCAAAGTTTGGAGAGAGAAATACTGCGATGGCTTTCAAATCTTTTACTACTTCTGGAAGAAAAGGTATTTGAGTTAAATTAAGCATCATGATCGCATACATTTTTTCTCCATAGCGGTCAATTGGGTAAGTTTCATTTGGTAATGAATAGTGAATCTTTCCAATCCAACTTTCATTTATAGATAAATCGGGCCTTTTTCCACCTGTTTGAAAGATAGTTGCTCTTTTTCTTAGGATATTTTTTATTTGATCTATTTCCAAAGTATTTCTCCTCCTAAATTTATATTTTGTTTTCTCTTGATTTCATTTAATAATTATATTGTATCAATATTGTGAGTTTTTTGTTATAACGATTCTTTTGAAGGGTGCTGTTAGCGGCAATTTCACGTATCTTTTTGTGGTTTTGCTGTCAATTTAAAACAAATTTGTAATGTTGTAAGTCCTTTCAATTTGCAAAACTATGTGATATATTTTTAACATATAGAGCGAAATATATCACGTAGGAGGATTGTATGAAAAATAAAATGGCTTATTTAGGATTTATCGGTTTTTTAGGGTTTTTGGCACCTTTCTCATTTTTAGGTGATATTACGTGGGCAGGTCTCCTATTCAATTTCTTTTTCTTCTTTGCATATGCAAAAGTGGTACCAGATGAGCTTTTTATACTACATGTTCGCATCTCTGCTACAAGAGCTTTTTTCGTAGCATTGGTGCTAGGTATCATACTAGTTTTGAGTATATTTATTTTTGAAAATCTACATATAATTCGTTTCCTTGTTATTATTTCAGTTTTTGCACCATTAGGTACCTTCTTAATTAACTTAGAAATATTTGAGCGTAGGGAAAAGAAAGGAATGCAAGATGCCACTTAAGACTCGAATGAAAGAATATAGAGTAAAGTTAAATATGTCTCAGGAAGATTTAGCTAATAAGGTTGGGGTTAGAAGAGAAACAATTGGCAATCTCGAAAACGGAAAATATAACCCTTCATTCAAACTTACTTATGATATCGCAAAAGTTTTAGAAGCACCTATCGAGACTCTGTTTTGGTTTGAAGAATAGAAAAATTCTAGTACAAGTAAGTCAACGTTTGTAATTAATATATTCATGTGTTTTGATCAATCTTTTCATAAAATCTACAATCAGAATTTAAAAATAAGAATCTATTTTGATTAATTTTTTTCAAAATAGATTCTTTTTAGTGTTAATTCAATACGGATTTTCAAAGCATTTAGGGGTCACGCCACATCGCTATCAAGCTAAGGGTGCCAAAAAGGTATATGTGAGTGTTTTTTTTAAAATTTCTATGACTACACTAAAGATGTGCATAACAAATAAACCTATCAAATAGGTTTTTTGAAAAATATTATGCAACTTTGAAATTCCGTAACAACGTACAATCATACATAACTCCTAGGATATCAAAGACTGTTTTCTTTTCGTAACGGTGAGATTTCCGTCCGTTTTTCTCCAAAAGGTAAAAAAGGCGTAAGAAAATCTTTGCTAATTCTTGGGTGCCCTTTTGTAATCCTTTGTAAAACAGTAGATAATAATTTTTTATCATATAAATGGATTTGTATTCACTTAACTCTTTCTTTTTCTTATCCAAGAGTAACTGACGCATTTTAAACATGGTAGATGAACAGAGTAAAATGCTAATGAGTTGCCCATATAAATGGCATTCTAATCGTTCTTTCTTGATTTCTTTGCACTTGTGAATTTGAAAGAAAGATTTCCATGTTTTGAACAAAATTTCAATTTGCCAGCGTAATGAATACAAGTCATGGATGTGTTCCATTGGAACATTTTCTGCAGAAAGATTCGTAATATACACGTTGATTCCACTCAACCGCTTACTTCGTTCTTTGTAGGTAATACCTTTCTTTTTTTCTTTTTTGGCTTGTTCCTTCAACCTTTTCTCTGTTTGTTCCTTTGTTAATCGATGAATAATAACACGAGCTGGTAATTTTTGATCCTGTCCAATGTATGCTTCTGAAATTTCCATTGTTTGACCAGGGAGCAATTGATTCGTGAGTTCTTCCATATCTAATTGAATATAGAGTGTTCCTTTCTTCACGGTCCCATTTCGAAAATAATCTGGCTCATCATTCTTACGAAAGATTCGAGAATTTAATTTCAAACGTGAGACATAATAAGCGCCTTTATCATGGATTTTCTGTAAGTCATGTAAGTCAAAATAGCCTAAATCTCTTATATACAAGTCTTTTGGTCGAATGGTTTTTAGGGTTGTTGAACCAAAGGTTTTATCATTTTCTCTCCCTTCTCCTACATAAACGTACAGGAACTTCCCACTCAATAAGTCATACTCCAATTGAATTTTGACTCCTGCCGTATGGCTACTTCCACCTGAACCTTGATAATGTGAAGAAAACTTATCTGGAAGCTGAAATGTTGTAGAATCTAGAATCCGAATGCGTGGTATATTGATGAATTATTTCTTGTGTTGAATGAATTTTTTGGTTTAGAAGGTTAGCTAGAACTTGTTCAAGAAACTTTACTGCGGAAGCATTAAATCGTTGGTTAAGTCCTTCAGCGCTTATAAGAACACCTGTAGATACTTCAAGACAGCTACATAATTGTGTGAGTGATGTACTTGCAACCTGTTGACTAAGCCATACACATAAAGCAACTAACTCCTGTGCTTGATATTTACTCTTTCGCTGAACGAATCCTTTTTCTTTGGCTAGGTGTTCTAGAACATGAGGAGACATATGTCGTTGTAATTCTTCAGCAATCGGTTGAAGTTCATCAAGAATTGACAGATTCATAAAGAAACGCCATCCTTTCCTATAATTCTACAGAAAGGATAACGTCTTTTTTGCTTTATGAATAGTGCAAAACCTTAGCTTTATAGCGATGTAGCGGTGTCTCATATAGCCGTTTAATAATTATTTCTGTTACCTTTATATATTTACATAACCTTCGTTAACGGAGGTTGGTTCATTTAAAAATTTTGCAATGGTTTTAACAACATTATCTGTTTCCTCAATATCAGGAAAATGTGCACTATGTTCAAATACAATAAGATGAGAATTCTCAATGCCGTTTGCTATGTCCTTACTACTTTCAATCCCAGTATTACGATCATACTCCCCAACAATGATTAATGTATCAGCTTTAATATTCTCTACACGTTCAATAAGTGGTATACATAATTGATTTTCAAAAAGAGCCTTTGCCATTATTCCCGTATTAATTAATCTACTTTCTTCCCATAAACTACGATTTAGTTTGGCAAATTTCTCATCAACAAACAACAAGCGATCCACTGTGTCTGTATCAACTAATTGCCAAACTTGATTATACTTTTCTTCTAAGGATATTTCTGAATTACATAGAGCATCTATACATTGTTTGATTTCATCTTTTGCTACTGTCGCCAAACCTTGTAATTGAAGGTTGTACATGTGCTCATAATTTCCTGTGAATGGTGCCTGGAGTATTAATTTCCCTACGAACCTAGGATATTTCAAAGCATATTCTAGACATATTTGCCCACCAAACGAGTAACCCAATAAATATATTTTTGGTATATCTAATGCCTTTCTTAATTCCTCTAAATCCTCTACAAGCGTATCCATAGAATAATCATTATCATCTATTGGTGCTTGAGAACGACCAGATCCTCTTTGTTCATAATAAATCACTGTTGAAAATTTTTCTAGTTTCACTCCGATTGTCCGCTCGAATACATAATGATTGCCTCCAGGACCACCATGAACAACAACTAAGGGAATCGTATTATGTATAGGACCTGCAATCTTACACCAATGTTCTATTCCCTGAAGTATCAGATGCTGTTCACCATTTTTCAGCTTATTGATAATCACCATTTCCTCCCCCTTATATGGATTCTATATGTATTAGATTCTTATTCAAAGAATGAAATTCCTTTTGTATATTGCATACATATAAAATTAACATAACATTATCGATAGTAACCAAAGAAGCTAGTTTTGTCGTTTTGGGGGTTACTTGATTTCTTAGGTTGATGGCGATGGGGTCACGCCACCGTGCTATCAAGCTAAACTTTGCAATACCTATATAGCGGAAAATACGTTATCCTTACCTATAATTCTACAGAAAGTATAATGTATTTTATTTATTTTAAGGACCATATAATGAGTATAGGGTATGAGAAAAAATTTGTTAAGGTTAGTAATTTTATACTATTGCATTTCATACAAAAGGAATTTTCTCATTATTAACGAAAGTGTATGTTAACTAGATGAATTCATTCATATACCGTATTACAAAAAAACATGAGAACAATCTTATCCTACGATACATAATTATAATCCGTTTTAAAAATTAGTAAAATTAAGGAGCAACATTGTATGGGGAAAAAAGTACTGTTTTTTGGGGATTTCGGAATTGACGATACGATAGCTATCATATACGCGCATTTGACAGACAAAATTGATGTTATAGGAATTGTTGCAGACTATGGGAACGTACCTAAAGCCGAAGTTGTTCGAAATGTTCGCTTTTTACTTAAAAGTGTAGGTAAAGAATATATAAAAGTTTTTGGTGGGGCGGAGCATTCCATGTCTTCAGAAGCTGAAACTTTTTATCCGGAAGTTCACGGTAAATTTGGGATAGGGCCCATTTATCCAGGGCTAGAGATACAGACATTTGAGAATTTTTTTGAGGTTCTCACACTTATTAAGCAGCATAAAAATGAACTTATTATCGTGAATACCGGACGGCTAACTTCACTTGCAACTTTATTTCTCCTTTATGGTGATGTGATGGAATATGTACATTCTTATTATATTATGGGAGGAGCTTTTCTATATCCAGGAAATGTTACTCCCATTGCTGAAGCTAACTTTTATGGCGATCCTGGATCAGCCAATATTGTAATGAGATACGCAAAGAATCTATCAATTTATCCTCTGAATGTTACACAATTGGCTATTGTAACACCGGAAATGGTCAATTATATCCACTCTAAAGGGAAAACTAAATTTTTAAAGCCTCTTTTAGACTATTACTATTATCAATTTTATCAAAAAAAAGTTCCTGGAATACAAGGTAGCCCGGTTCATGATGCACTTACTTTAATTGCGATTAATCGTGATGATATTTTTACATGCCATCAATCAGCAGTGACAGTTAATGTACTTGATACTGTAAGAGGACAAAGTATAGGAGATTTTAGGTCTACCTTTGAACCAGAAACATTCGGTAATCGTCCAAAACATAGGATTGCAATACAAATGAATTATGAAAAGTTTTTTAAGGAGTTTATGACTGTAATGACTGGCGAACTATTTTAGGTAAACCCCTTATATATAAGGATATGTTTTGCTATCAAGCGAAGATTTTAAAGTACCCCCTAAATGGGAATTTTATGTTTTTATAGACCTGAAATTTAATTTAATCGTGTTTTGGGGTAACTTATTTTCTTGAGTTGATGATGTTGTGGTTGAGACTCCTAAAACAATTTATGATTCTGGTACTGCGCATAATTATGGTAGATTTGTAACACCTATTACATCAGTATATAAGCCAGGATCATATGTAGCTGTTATGGAACTTGGGGAGAATTATTATTATGGTGGCAGCTTAAGAATTACAAAATAATGAATGTTAATTTCACTAATGATAATATTTTTGATATGATCCATGTATAATAAAAATATAACTCATAAGCGGTATACTTAACCAACGGCCGCTTAGGTATTGAGTTATACCCCTTGGAAAAGGTACCTTGCAGCAGAGGTACCTTTTCTTTTGTTTTTAGTTGTAGGGGTACCGCCCCATGCCCATTAAGCTAAGATTTTGAGACACCCTCATAACGAGAATTTTACTTTTTTACAGTTATTTATGAAAATTCCGCTTGTTTTTTTCATTTTTGGGGTGCTAAACTTAAAACTTCAGCAAGAAGCACAGACTAAAGCACCTAGTTTTCACGATATAATTCTCAGCTAAATTCGCAAAAAAGAGCTTGAATTCCCAAGCTCTTTTAAATATCACTTAATAACTTTATAACCACCATTTTTCCTGTGGAATTAAAACTGTTTCAATATCAAAGTTATTCTCAAACCATTCCTTCATCAATGTTTTATGGACAAGATATTCTGATGCAGAATGGGAAACGCCGATTAAAGACAT
>Ga0102589_1001974_pt1 | contig 25236 bp, 19 predicted proteins | sample AraplaMF_Col_mLB_FD_76858 | JGI IMG/M metagenome (GOLD analysis project Ga0102589, IMG submission 76858) | Arabidopsis root microbial communities from the University of North Carolina, USA - plate scrape MF_Col_mLB | ecosystem: Host-associated > Plants > Roots > Endosphere | place: USA... | reverse complement strand
GTAGACCTGGCATTGAATCATTAATGATACCCAGACCTATATTTGATAACCCCAAATACAAACCAGCCGGTAAGCTTATAAATAAGGTAGCGCTTATAACTGGTGGGGATAGTGGAATTGGGAGAGCTGTCGCTGTAGCCTTCGCGAAAGAGGGTGCAGACATAGCAATCTCATACCTAAATGAGCACAGCGATGCCAAAGAAACGGAGTTCTATGTTAAAAAGTACGGCCGTAGTTGCATTACCATTCCAGGTGATATTGGGTATGAGCAGCATTGCCAACAAGCAGTAATGCAAACAATTCATCAATTTGGCCGTATTGACATTTTGGTGAATAATGCCGGTGTACTATATATAAAGAACAGTTTACTTGATGTAGATTCGAACCAACGAGCAAGTACCTTTCACACAAATGTTTTTTCTCAGTTTATACTTACGAAAACTGCTTTGCCATACATGAATTCAGGGAGCTCCATAATAAATACAACATCCCTTAGTGCCTATCATGGAGATCAAGATGCAATTGACTACGCGGCATCTAAAGGAGCTATTGTTTCATTTACACGTTCGCTGTCATTGTCACTGGCATCGCAAGGGATTCGAGTTAATGGTGTGGCCCCTGGACCAATTTGGACTCCATTAATTCCATCTTCCTTACCCCCAGAATGGCTTGCCACATTTGGAGACCATGTACCTATGAAGCGAGCTGGCCAACCGTTTGAAGTAGCACCCGCTTATGTATTCTTGGCATCTGATGATGCATCTTACATATCAGGACAAATTCTGCACGTGAATGGTGGAGAATTTGTAAACAGTTAAATACTTACAAAGCTAATAGAGCCATTTTATATTTCATAAATGACTCCATAATAGTATAAAGATCCGGTATTTTTTTATAGAGTATCGGAATTTTAGATTGTCTATGGAAGAATTAAATGTTCTTGAAGACTTGGTAGTAGCTGAGGGGTTCTGTTGAAAAGTTCGTTAAAGAATAGATCAATTCAGCTAAATGCATCTCATTTTATGCGATTGTTACTAAATACTATAATTCATCGTACGTCGAAAAACCGATATCTGAGCTCGGCATGTGTCAATCGTGAGGGGAGTTATAGCGATTAGCTTAAACAATGGTGTCCGTGGTGACGCGAAATCTGAAGGAAGTCAGCGGTAAATCTCCGGTCTGAGGAACATGAACTTCATATAAGGATAGGTATCATTTGGGGAGATTGCAACACAAATCAAAGTCTTTACATAATCTATAGATTATTAAGTTTGTTATGGTGATAAATAGAGAAGAAATGAAATGTTAGGATATAATTAACAAACTTTCCTTGCTCTATGTATGTTTGCTACTATATAATGGCTATATCCTAAAATACGTGAGTCGTAAGATATAGGTTAAGAGTGTTTTAGATAAAATTCGTTAAAAAACAGCGGTATTAATAGGAGGAACTAAATGATTACAGTAAGTAACGTAAGTTTACGTTTTGCAGATCGTAAGCTTTTTGATGATGTTAACATAAAATTTACACCAGGTAACTGTTATGGTTTAATCGGAGCAAATGGTGCTGGTAAGTCTACATTTTTAAAAATTTTATCTGGTGAAATTGATCCATCAACTGGAGATGTGCATATTACACCAGGTGAGCGTTTAGCTGTTTTAAAACAGAACCACTTTGAATATGAAGAATTCCCAGTATTAGAAACAGTAATTATGGGACACACACGTCTTTATGCAGTAATGCAAGAAAAGAATGCGATTTACATGAAAGAAGATTTCAGCGATGAAGACGGTATGCGCGCAGCTGAGCTAGAAGGTGAATTTGCTGAGTTAAACGGTTGGGAAGCAGAATCAGAAGCTGCAATTCTTCTAAAAGGACTAGGCATCGGTGAAGACCTTCATGCGAAAAAAATGTCTGAGTTAACAGGGGCGGAGAAAGTAAAAGTATTACTTGCACAAGCACTATTTGGTCAACCGGATATTTTATTACTAGATGAGCCTACGAACCATTTAGACTTAAAAGCAATTCAATGGTTAGAAAACTTCTTAATGAACTTTGAAAATACAGTAATCGTTGTATCCCATGACCGTCACTTCTTAAATAAAGTGTGTACGCATATGGCGGATCTTGATTTTGGTAAAATTCAACTTTATGTTGGTAACTATGATTTCTGGTATGAATCTAGTCAATTAGCGTTAAAATTAACACAAGATGCGAATAAGAAAAAAGAAGAGAAAGTAAAAGAGTTACAAAACTTTATTGCTCGTTTCAGCTCGAACGCTTCAAAAGCGAAACAAGCTACTTCTCGTAAAAAATTATTAGACAAAATTACATTAGATGATATTAGACCATCTTCTCGTCGTTATCCGTTCGTTGGCTTTACACCAGAGCGTGAAGTAGGGAATGATTTGTTATCAGTGGAAGGTCTTTCTAAAACAATTGATGGTGAAAAAGTATTAGATAACGTGTACTTCACTGTTAATAAAGGTGATAAAATTGCATTTGTTGGTCGTAATGAAATTGCAATTACAACTTTATTTAAAATTTTATCAGGTGAGATGGAGCCAGATAGCGGTTCATTTAAATGGGGCGTTACAACATCTCAGGCGTACTTCCCAAGAGATAACTCTGAGTACTTCGATAATAGCGAGATGAATTTAGTTGAATGGTTACGTCAATTCTCACCACAAGATGAGTCTGAAAGCTTCTTACGCGGATTCTTAGGCCGTATGCTGTTCTCTGGTGAAGAAGTAAAGAAAAACGTTTCTGTTCTTTCTGGAGGAGAGAAAGTACGCTGTATGCTTTCTAAAATGATGTTAAGCGGTGCAAACGTATTATCATTTGATGATCCAACGAACCACTTAGACCTTGAGTCTATTACAGCATTAAACAATGGTTTAATGGCGTTTAAAGGAACAATCTTATTCACTTCACATGACCATCAGTTTATTGAAACAATCGCAAATCGTATTATTGAAGTAACACCAAGCGGTTTAGTTGATAAACAATCGACATATGATGAGTATTTAGAAAACGTTGAGCTTCAAAAGCAAGTAGAAGCTATGTATAAAGAAGCTAAATAAATTTAACATCCCCTTTATATAGGGGATGTTTTTTTGTTTCATAAAAAGGTGTTTGTTGATGCCGAATAAGAGGAGTCCTTGCGCTCTAGGAAGAATAGGTAGTAAATATTTTAGAAAATAGAAGGGAATGAAATCGATGAAAGCTTTAAAAGAGAGCGCACAGCGAGTACAAAATAAATTATTAGAACTAGGATATACGAATCAAGTAATCGAATTACCAGAGAATGCACGAACTGCTCAAGAGGCAGCAGAGGCAATTGGCTGTAAAGTAGCGCAAATTGGTAAATCGATTATTTTTAGACTTGAAACTTCCGATAGACCACTGTTAATTGTTGCTAGTGGAATAAATCGGATTAATGAAAAGAAAATCGTGAACGAATTACATGGAAAATTAAAAAAGGCTGATGCTGATTTTGTACGTGAACATACTGGATTTGTAATCGGAGGTGTTCCGCCATTAGGACATGCAGAGCCAATTATTACACTTATTGATGAAGATCTCTTGCAGTATGATGTGATTTGGGTTGCTGCGGGGCATCCGAAAGCAATATTTCGTCTGACACCTGAGGAACTAGTACAAATGACAAAGGGTCAAGTAGTTTGTGTAAAATAAATAATTAAAATGAAATGTATAAAAAACTACCTGTTTCTATATTCACTGAAGGAGCAGGTAGTTTTTTGATTTTCCCTTTCAATATGTCACAAATGAAGATCTTAAATCGTTTTAAGGGGAAAGGGGGAATTAAGATGAAACATATTATTATTTTAGGCGGAGGATTTGCTGGTATTAATTTATTAAACGGGTTAAAAAAAGAATTACGTTCTTCACTTGGAAAAGAAGTGAAAATCACGTTAATTGATAAAAACTCGTTTCATTTTCGGAAGGTCTTATTGTTTAAGTCAGTTGTTGAAGCTGCAGATTTAAAAGTTCCATTAAAAAGGTATTGTACAGATGGAATGGAATGTATAAAAGGGGAAGCGATAGCGTGTAATCATTCTGAAAAAGAAATAGAGGTAAAATTAGAAGATGAAAGAATAAGAACCGTGCAATATGATTACCTTGTATTTGCTTTAGGGAGTGTCATTCAAGAAATTCCCAGTACGTTAGGTGGTACAACATTAAGTAGTGTGCAGACTGCTGCAACAGTAAGACAAAAATTGCTTTCGTTAATTCAATTAGCAAAAATGGAAGAAAACAAAGAGGTTAGACGAGAACTATTGCGCGTTGCTATTGTTGGTGGAGGGATTACTGGTATTGAGACTTCTGCAGAAATATGTGTTTGGTTTAAAGAAGAAGTTCAAAAGGCAGACCTTAATCCAGCTGAGGTAGAAGTCATTTTGTTTGATTCAAAAGAACATTTATTACGAGGTGTTCCAGTAAAAGTAAGTGAACGATTAACAGATGAACTTAAAAAGATCGGAATAAAATGCATCTGTAAAACGAAAGTAATGAAATTTGAAAATGGTCAATTACTGTGTACAAACGGAACAACATATGCAGCGGGTGAGTGTGTTTGGACACCAGGTGTGAAAGTGAATCCTATCATTCAATCATTTCAGCTTCCGTTATCAAATGAGAACCAAATATTAGTCACTAATACGTACAGTATAGAAGGACATTCACATATATATGCAATTGGAGATTGTGCAAGGATTGTTGACAAAAAAACGAATCAAGTAGATGGAATGACGTGTAAAGAAGCGATTCCGCAGGCGACGAGGTTGAGTAAAATTTTAAAGAATGAGATACATGGAATATGTAACTCTGTCACTCACAAAGCGTACCCGGTAAAATTATATTGTATAAGTCTTGGACCTCATAATGGCTTCGTTTGGATTCAAAAATGGGGACTGGACTTTATTTTATCAGGGAAAATGGGTGCTCGTATTCGAGAAAGAACATGGGATCAAGCTAGTTTGCTTGTCTAACTGAAATAGAAAGTGAGGACTATTTATATGGAAAACGCTGAACTTAGTCAATTATATACCGATTATAAACCGCTCCTTTTCTCACTTGCTTATAAAATGACGGGCAGTATTGCGGATGCAGAAGATATTATTCAAGATGTGTTTATAAAGTTGAATGAATATGAAATGAAGCACAGCTTAAACATAAAAGCATTTCTGTGTAAATTGGTTACGAATCGTTGCTTAGACTTATTGAAATCTTCAAAGAAAAAAAGAGAACTTTATGTTGGAACATGGCTACCAGAACCAATTGCAGTAATAGAAACAGATCCATTACAGGAAATAATGATGAAAAATGATATGTCATATGCTTTGCTTGTATTATTTGAGCAATTGAATCCTATAGAAAGAGCTGTTTTTATACTCCGTGAAATTTTGGAATATGACTATGAAACGATTGCTGAAATTGTGCAAAAAAAAGAAGCAAATTGCCGTAAAATCTTAAGTAGAATAAAAAAGGCGCTTCCAGAACTTGAAAAGAAAATTGCGGTCGAAAGTGTAAAAGAAGATCATGAACAAGTCATCGCATGTTTTATAAACGCTATTCAAAAGGGAAATACAAATCAGTTGATGGAAATTCTTTGGGAAGATATCACTTATTATGCAGATGGCGGCGGCAAAGTAACCGCTGCAGCTAAACCTATTTATGGTGCAGTGCGTGTAAAACAACTTCTTACTACGTTAGCAACAAAATTTCTTACGAATCAAGAAGAATACTTTATGTTGCAAACAGAAGTAAATGGTTGTCCTGGAATTGTAATTAGAAATCGTACAGGAATACAAGCTATAATGAGTTTTGAATTTGAAGGGGTTAAAATTAAATCTATTTATATTATTTTAAATCCTGATAAGTTACAACATTTCCATATTAATATAGATCTAGCGGATTAAAAACGCGTTAGAAAAGGGCTGATTCTTATAAGAATCAGCCCTTTTATTCATGTTAAATTCGTTTATCATGCCAGAAGTTTAAGTCGAAATGTTCGTTTTCATTATAACTTTCAAACTCATAGCCCTTATCTTTTAGCCCTTTAATAATAGCAGACACGGCAGAAACAGATTGTGGGTGAATATCATGTAGCAAGATTACCTCTCTGTTTGTTTTTGCACCTGCAATTACATTTTCTACAATTTTAGCAGAAGCAGCATCCACTGGCATTTTATTATATTTCCAATCTAAAGAATCGATCGTCCAGTCCCATACGCGCAAATCATTTTCAGCGACTTGATTTCGCAATGCTTCATTGAGTCCTGGCATGGAACCATACGGTGGACGAGTTAATTTTGGAGATTGTCCAATAATATTAGAAATTAATTTTTGATCTTCTTTCATTTCGTTCACATAACCGCCTTGCTTGTACAGCTTCGTGTAATCATGTGACATACTATGCATGCCGACATAGTGACCTTCTGCTAATTCGCGTTTTACTAAATTTGGATATTCTTTAACGTTTGAGCCAATAAGGAAAAAAGTAGCTTTTGCACCATTTTGCTTTAGTGTATCCAATAGTTGAGCTGTGTATTTTCCAGGTCCATCGTCAAAAGTAAGATATGCTACTTTTCTAACTTGACCATTGTATTGTTGAGGGGTCTCTTTTGGAGCTAATGCAGTTTGTATTTCACTTACTAGTTGAACAGTTTGTGAAGAATCCTCTGTACTAGCTTTTACAATGTGATTTGACCCGATAGATGCTCCGCATATGCATGAAATTCCTACACACATAATAAGAGATCTTTTAAATAAAGTTACGAGTGATGATTTGTTACGCATAAATGTCCTTCTTTCTGTATCTAATAATTCCATTCTCTTTCATTCTATTATATTAGGAATTTTATGTATAGTACTGAAAAAATATATTTACAAGTAAACAATGTTTTTTGAACTCAATGTAAGATTTTTGGGATTTCGTTTATGAAAGGTGTAATGAAATCATACATTTTAAAGACATATGCTTTTAGGATGGAGTGGAATTATGAAGGGCTTTCATTTAAAGGATAAGAAATTCGCTTTTTTTCAACGATTTATACAAAGGAAGAACTTAAATACATGTGAAATTATTATGGGGGCCATGTTTCAAAAACAAAAATATAAAGTAGGAAACGGGCAAAGTGATGATAGAGAAGAGAATTTAGAAAAGTACTTTCGGCCGTCATGCTTTCCCGTTCTGAATAAACGATTTAACTATCAATTTTTTGATTCCTTCATTGATAAACAATACTATCAAATCGTTCTTCCACCGTCGCTTATGAATTCACCGGAAAATACAATTATAAATTATTTCAGTGTTTTACGAGAAGCTGAAAATCTTACGAAATATAAAAAGGGAGGTTGCGGGAGTGTTGGACTATCAAAAATTCCGTATCCAATCGCTTATAACTTTTTCACAAGTCAATATCAAAAAAGAGTTTCCTATAAGAGTTATTTTCGTTCATTCGAAGGAATTGGACATATCAATTTAATAAAACTAGCACCGTTACATCGAGATAAAAAATATCCAAAGGCAAGCCGTTATTTCTTTGAAATTGAAACAATTGAAGGTTCAGCTAAAGGGATTACTTATTTCGCTTATTATTACGGTTATATTTATATTGAAAAGGAAGGTAAATCATACAAAATTGCCGATATTGACCTATATGGTGAGGACTTTTTATGTGCTGCTTATCATCTTTGGCAACATAATGCAGAGGCGGTTGTTGATATCATGTTCGGAAATTGGTGTGAACTTGTAAAGGAACGACTTCCAACAAAACAAGAAGACTATACGAAACAAATTGATGTGATTGGAACTGATGGGAACAAATATCGCTTTGTATTTTTTCAACTAACAAATGACACAGATATTTTGGCCGCGCAATATAAAAAGGATACGAAAGGACAATGGGAGTTTATTGAAATCGATCCTGAAAAATGTTTATAAATCAATTTATATAAATGTAAGTTAAAAAAATTGACATCCAACCTTTTTAGAGGGGACGAGCCCCTATGATACATAAGGTTTATCCTTTCGTTATTAAATAAGAAAATTCTAACCTTTTCACTCTCGGTGTAAGGGGGAATCATATTTGGGGGGGCGGAGTTGAGGTGAATCGATGAAAGAGGATATTTCCAAATTTAATAGAGATTTTCAGATAAATTATGTGTGCTGAAGGAGTGAGGTGGATATAGCACATTATATTAGTAACAAGGTTATCTAACGGTGATAATATAAAATTTTTCTTTTTGTGTAGCTGTTATCATACTTGTTATATTATTCATTTCACAAGACGTTTGATAATTAAAGAAACACAGGGTACTTGGAGTTATTATGATTTAAATGATACTGAAGTAAATAGCCTGTTGTTACTCTTTGATTACAGTAGTATTTGAAAATTTCTTTTGTAGTTTCAATGCAACATTAACAAGTGCAATTAAAACAGGCACTTCTACTAATGGACCGATCACTGCTGCAAAAGCTGCTCCTGAATGAATACCAAATACCCCAACTGCAACAGCGATAGCTAATTCAAAGTTATTACTTGCTGCTGTGAATGATAAAGAAGTTGCAACAGGGTAACTTGTTCCCATTTTCTTAGATAAGAAGAACGAAACAAAGAACATTAAGATAAAGTAAATAAGTAATGGAATTGCAATTCGTACAACATCCATTGGTAGCTGAACAATCATTTCGCCTTTAATAGAGAACATCACAATGATTGTAAAAAGTAATGCAATTAACGTTAATGGACTAATACGAGGAACGATTGTTGACTCATACCATTCACGTCCTTTTGTTTTTACAAAAGTAAGTCGTGTTAACATACCTGCAACAAAAGGAATTCCGAGATAAATACCCACGCTTTTTGCGATTTCCCCCATTGAAATATCTACAACAAAGCTCTCCATACCTAGCCATTTCGGTAATACTGTGACGAATACATATGTGTATACAGAGTACAGTAAGATTTGAAAAATAGAATTAAAGGCAACAAGACCTGCAGTGTATTCACGGTCACCTTGTGCGAGATCATTCCATACGACAACCATGGCAATACAACGAGCTAAACCAATCATGATTAAACCCACCATATATTCTGGATAATCTTGTAGAAAAACGATTGCTAATACGAACATTAAAATTGGTCCAATGACCCAGTTTTGAAATAAAGATAATAATAGCACTTTCCAGCCTTTAAATACGCGCCACATTTCCTCGTAGCGAACTTTTGCTAGTGGTGGATACATCATAATAATGAGTCCTATGGCAATGGGAATAGACGTTGTTCCTACTTGTAAAGAGTTTAGATGATCAACAAAATTAGGTGATACATAGCCAATGAATACACCTAATGCCATAGCTAGGAATATCCACAACGTTAAATAGCGGTCTAGAAAAGATAAGTTTTTACTGATTTTCTCCACTTTCTTCTCCTCCTTGATATATATTATCGTTCATTTATATAAGTATACACTTATATTAGCGTTTGGTTATATATTTTTCAAGTGTTTTGAATGAAAGAGGATTTTTTGAAAAAAATAAGTGTAATTTCTTATTGGAAAACGGATGTACAATCTGCAGGAGAAAAGAGGATTCTGTTTATATTTTTTTGTTTTATGAGTATTTTTTAGTTGAACATATAAGTGAATGCTTATATACTTATTATTAAGAATAGGAGGTTGAGATATGCAAAAAACAATATTAGAAATGGAAAAGGTATCAAGTATCCTGAAATTGCTAGGAGATAAAACGCGATTAGCGATGATGCGAATGGTATATGAACAAGAATATTGTGTTTGTAACTTTGTAGATATATTTAAAATGAGTCAACCTTCTATTAGTCAGCATGTACGCAAGCTAAAGGATGCAGGGCTTGTAACAGAAGAAAGACGTGGACAATGGATTTATTACTCCATGAATACAGAAAGTGAATACTATGAATTGGTTCAAGATGTGATTCGTCATGTAGACCTACCTGAAGGTGCAATTACTTGTGATGATAACTGCTGTAACTAAAAGATATAATAGGAGATGAACAGACATGACAAAGAAAACAATCTATTTCTTGTGTACAGGTAACTCTTGTCGTAGCCAGATAGCTGAAGGGTTTGGGGAAAAGTATTTGGGTGATACATGGAATGTTTACTCTGCAGGGATTGAAGCACATGGCGTGAATCCAAATGCAATTAAAGCAATGAATGAAGTAAATATTGATATTATAGGTCAAACATCAGATATCATCGACCTTGACATTTTAAATAAAGCAGACTTTGTTGTGACATTATGTGGACATGCGAGAGACATATGCCCGACAATTCCTCCACATGTGAAACATGAACATTGGGGATTTGATGATCCAGCAGGGCAAGATTGGTCAGTGTTTCAACGTGTGCGTGATGAGATTGGTGCACGCATTAAGAAATTTGCGGAAACAGGTGAGTAATCAAAAACATAGCCGAGAAGAAGTTCTCGGCTTCTTGTATATAGGGGGAAAAGAAAATGAAAAAAATTGAAATTTATGATCCGGCAATGTGTTGTTCAACAGGTGTTTGTGGACCAAGTGTAGACCCAGAATTAATTCGAGTTTCTGTGGCTGTTAACAATTTAAAAAATAAAGGATTTGATATCACACGCTATAATTTAGCAAGTGAACCAGATGCGTTTGCATCAAATGAAATCATTAGTAAATTGTTAATGGAAAAAGGTCCTGAAGTGCTTCCTGTTACTCTTGTTGATGGTGAAGTGGTAAAAGAAAAAGAATACTTATCAAATGATGAATTTGTTGCATTAACAGGATTAACAGAAGAAGAGTTAAGTCAAAAGCCTCGTGTACGTTTAGGATTAAACGTGAAAAAGTAAAGAGAAAGAAGGAATAGACATGACTCGTTTATATAATCCACAGACAATGGAATTTACACCATTTCTATTCTTTACGGGAAAAGGTGGTGTGGGAAAAACATCAACTGCATGTGCAACCGCAATCACATTAGCTGATAAAGGAAAGCGTGTATTGCTTGTAAGTACAGACCCAGCATCGAATTTACAAGATGTGTTTGGTATGGAACTAACGAATCAACCAGTAGAAAGTCAAAGTGTAAATAATTTATTCGTAGCTAATTTAGACCCTGAAACAGCAGCAATCCAGTATAAAGAACGGGTTGTAGGACCTTATCGTGAAAAACTTCCAGAAGCGGTTATTAATCAAATGGAAGAACAGCTTTCAGGGGCATGTACGGTTGAAATTGCAGCATTCGATGAGTTTTCATCTTTATTAACAAATAAAGAACTAACAAAACAGTACGATCATATTATTTTTGATACAGCACCAACAGGACATACGTTGCGCCTTCTTCAACTTCCAACAGCATGGAGTGGATTCTTAGAAGAAAGTACACATGGTGCTTCTTGTCTTGGGCCACTTGCTGGATTAAGTGAGAAGAAAAAACTGTATGAAGAAACAGTTGCCAAACTGTCTAGTGGAGAACAAACAACATTAGTGTTAGTAACACGTCCGGACATATCTCCATTACAAGAAGCTGCAAGGGCTTCAAAAGAACTTGGGGAAATTGGGGTACAGAATCAAGTACTACTTATCAATGGGATGATGCAAAATCATGTGAAAGGGGATGAAGTATCTCAAGCTTTTTATGAGAGACAAACGAAGGCATTAGAACAAATGCCAAATGAGTTAAAGCGGGTTCCAACTTATGATGTTCCTTTAGCTTCGTTTAATCTTACTGGTATTGAAAATCTTCGCAAGCTATTTATGAATAATGCTATAACCGATATAGTGTTATTAGAATCCGAAGATATGAAAGCAGCGCCTTTAAAAGAGTTGATTGAGGATATACACAAAACTGGTCAACGTGTTATTTTCACGATGGGGAAAGGTGGCGTGGGAAAAACGACTGTCGCATCTGCTATTGCGGTTGGTCTAGTTGAAAAAGGACACAAGGTACATTTAACTACTACTGATCCAGCAGCACACTTGGATTATGTCATGCACCATGAATCTTTACATGGAAACCTATGGGTAAGCCGTATTGATCCAAAAATTGAAGTGGAAAATTACCGAGAAGAAATTCTAAATCAATCAAGTGAGTTGTTAGATGAGGAAGGATTAGCATATTTGGAAGAGGATTTACGGTCTCCTTGTACAGAAGAAATTGCGATCTTTCGTGCGTTTGCCGATATTGTAGAAAAGGCAAGTAATGAAATTGTAGTCATTGATACAGCACCAACGGGACATACATTATTATTGCTTGATGCAGCACATTCGTATCATAAAGAAATTGAGCGTTCAGCTGGCGAAGTTCCAGTTTCCGTAAAACAATTATTACCACGTCTTCGCAATCCAAAAGAAACAGGTGTTGTGATTGTAACATTAGCAGAAGCTACACCAGTGTTTGAAGCAAGTCGTTTGCAAGAGGATTTAAAACGAGCAAATATCACACCAACCTGGTGGGTCGTTAATCAAAGTTTATATGCAACGCATACGAAAGACCCTATTTTATATGGCAGAGCGATGTCAGAAATAGAATGGATGCGTGAAGTAGAAAAAAGATCGAATGGACAATATGTAGTGATTCCTTGGAAAGCACAAGATCTTGTTGGATATAACAAATTAAAACATTTAACCGTTTAAAAGTAGAGGAGATAATATCATGATTATTACAGATGGAGCAAAAGCATATATTGAAGAGGTTATGAAAGCACATGGTGTGTCTACATTACGTTTTTCATTTGAAGGTGCTGGATGTTGTGGACCAAGTTGGGGAATGTCATTAGCTATGGTAGAAGAAGACGACATTGTACAAACAGTTAATGGACTAGAGGTTGCAATAGATAAAAAGGTTTTAGATGTAGTAGATAAGCTTACTCTTGATTTTGAAGGGGAAGGCGAAGAAGTGGGATTAGTCTTCCATGGAGGAGAAAGCTGCTGTTAAAGATAGAAAAAAGGTCTCCTTAAACGGGGCTGTTGACAAAAAAAAGGGGGGGCGCTTTGCGTTGCCTCTTTTTGTCAACAGCCCATTATCGACAGGTTCTCTTTTTCTATGTGATTTTATCCCGCATTAACGGGCAGTAATACTCCCACCTCAAAATTCGACGAAAGCATTGTCCAGCCCTAGCGGCTAGAATCTCCGGTCGTTTCGCCCCCTCGGACGAGGCAAAAAGCGCCTCTCTGTCAGGGGCTCCAACGTCCTGCGATTCTGAACGAGCCGCTTCCGCTTTTCTTAAGAAGTTAGGTGGGAGATAAACTGCCCGTAAAAGCCCGATTGGTTCAACTAATAATCAGTGGGGGATGAAGAAAACCCCCACTGATTAAAGTTTCACTTTATCAAGCATTTGATGTAGCTTGGCCCAGTAGAGTTCGGCTAAAGATGTTATATGCTGATCAGACATGTTGTAGCTCCTTCTCATTGTTTGTGGAGCCTTGTTCAAGTTCCAACAGTTGCGTTTTCATTTCCATTCCGCCGCGATAGCCCGTCAGCGATCCATTTTTGCCGATAACACGATGGCATGGAACAGTAATCAGGATCGGATTGGTTCCAATGGCCCTCCCAACTGTCCGAACTGCAGTTGGTTTTAGAATTTGTCGAGCAATATCCGAGTAGGATCGAGTTTGACCGTACGGAATATCACATAGTGCCTTCCATACGGCTTCCTGAAAAGGTGTGCCGTGATAAAAGATTGGAATGGTGAACCGATTGAGCTTGCCTTGAAAATAACGAACAAGCTCATCTGCAAAAGGTTGCAATTTTTCGTCATCTCGAATCAGGTCGTTTTCAGGCAAGTAATGATTTGCCCATTTCACCAATTCTTCGAATGGTTTATTTTGCGATCCGACAAAACATAAGCCTTTTTTTGTTGCGGCAATGTACACCTTCCAGTTTTCATAAGAAAACAACGACCAATAGAGAGAACTGCTTTTTTTAGGTGCCATTTGAAAATGCCTCCTTCAAGTGTTGTTTTTGCTGTCTACGATAAGCCTCCGGCGTTTGGCCGGTTTTCCTCTTAAACAGCGTAATAAAATAAGGTGTATTGGAAAGTCCGACAGACTCACCGACTTCAGCAATTGGGTCATCAAAAGTAGTCAATAACATTTTCGCCTTTTCTATACGGACATGCTGGATGTAGTCCACCGGGGTCATGCCTTTGATTTTTTTAAAGGTTCTATGCAAGTGATAAGGGGTTCCGTGACTCAGAAGCGCAAGGACTTCAAGCGTCAACGTTTCATCGCAGTGGCTATCCATATATTCGGTTATGAAAGCAATCCACTCCTCATCGGGCAATCTTTTCCTGGTTGGCTTGCACCGTTTGCAGGGACGAAAATGTGCAGCTAGTGCTTGATCAGCATTTTCAAAAAAGCCAATGTTTTCTCTTTTGGGTATTCTTGATTTGCAAGAAGGGCGACAAAAAATCCCCGTTGTTTTCACTGCATAAAAAAATTGTCCGTCATAAGAAGCATCATTATTGACAATAGCCTGCCATTGTTTATCAGAAACAGGGACGGATAGAATTGGCTTGTCAGAGTCTGGGTGTTGATTAGTTCGTTTCGGATTTGTTTTCCAATCATATGTCACTTTGAATCACCTCTAGCTTCAGTATAACCCTGAAAACAAGTTATTGTATGCATTTTGGAATGTAACAGCAAGATAACGAAATTATAATATTATCAGGTAAATATTAACACTTTAATTTCACTTAAATTGAGAGGCAATCTATTGGATTCTAAAATAAATTTATCCCGCATTAACGGGCAGTAATACTCCCGCCTCAAAATTCAGCGGAAGCAAAGAAGTTAGGCGGGAGATAAACTGCCCGTAAAAGCCCGATTGGTTCAACTAATAATCAGTGGGGGATGAAGAAAACCCCCACTGATTAAAGTTTCACTTTATATTAGATTGAAAAATTTATAATTTGGTTTTATCGTTTTGGGGTAGTGTATTCTTGTTAGCTTGGTGGGCATGTGGCGGTAATCCTATAAAATCTAGGGCAGTTATTTAGATCTAGTTAGTTAAAAATTATTTGTCTAAGAAGCTCAATGATTCTATAAAAAAGTAGAAACATTGAGCTTTCTGTTTTTCATAGATTGCGTAATGAAAATGGGAAATATATAAATTACAAGTGAAAAATATGAATAAAAAGAATACACTTGTAGAAAGGTGGGATCGGGGATGAAGTACTGGAAAGATGATATTTTTAGAATACTTGGAGTATGGTCTTTACTTGCTGCTTATATCGTTTTAACAATGTCGATGCGTTATTCGTGGTTAACGGTGTATCAAAGTTTAGTGGTATTAGGAGTACCTATTATTGCAATCATCTGGAATTTTGCGGTAAGAAATGTACTTTTTGCAAATGTGTTGTTTATAAGAGGAATGCGTATAACCTTATATCTCGCCTATGCGTGGTCATGTTGGATGCTTCGGAATATTTACGGTATTGAAAATGAGAAAATTTGGCTTTCTATTAGTTGGCTACTTCCAGTATTATATCTTTATTTTACTGACAGAAAACCAGAGTGGTATGTGCTTGGCGGCGGAGCATTGCTTTTCTTTTTATCAAATATAGATGAAACGACGTGGTTTGTTGTTTCGCACAAATGGCAATCTATTATGATAACAATGGCCTCAGTTATTTGGTACTGCCTGGAACGAAAAATGCTGGGCCGCTATTTATTTTATACAGCTAGTCTATTAGGGTTATGGGTGATATATCTTGAATGTTTATATGAGGGAGGAGAGCCTAACTATTGGCTAAAAGTGTTGTGTGCAATCATCATGACAGTCACATACATGGTTATATTCAAAAAAATACAAGAAGGACATTTATATAAAATAACAACTGGTGCAATCTTAACGGCTTGGTCGTTGTATGCATTAATAGACATAACGAATTTATTTGTAAATTTAACTATGAATCTCTCTTATATATTGATGGGGCTTGTCGGTTTGTTTGTTCTTATTTCGCAAGTATTTTTCACTTGGCAAGAAAAAAAGAAACAAACGAATGCAAATCCCCGGAAAATAGGAGAATACGTGCTATATGTTTTAGTGAGCTCAATAGGAAGTGTTCTTTTTCTTGCGAGTCTTTACTTCGTATTATGGGAAACAGTAAGAGAAAGCAGTGTAATCATGATTGTAAGCGCTATGCTAAGTGTGCTTGGAATTTGGGGATATAAAAAAATAACAGCAAAATTTTTGCGGGTTTTTTTATTTGTTTTCGCTATCACAGCAGGAATTACAACCATTGTAACAAATCACCATTACATATGGGGAGTGTTGTATGCGAGTTGTATTTTTTTGTATTGGCTATTTGCGAATCATAAGGCAGAACAATATAGTTTATGGTGGTTATTAGAAGGAGTCATAGTAAGTGAGTGTATGAAAGATACGGAATATACAATAAGTATGGGGTATCTCGTGCTCATTCATATCGGATTTTTCATTTTTGCGATTGTGCGGAAAAATAAATTTTTAATACGAAATAGCGTTGGATTTGGAATGATATATGTATTTTTCTATTTGTTAGGGAAATATGAAGGTGCAGATCCTTGGTTTATTATGAGTGCACATGGTGGATATATATTACTCCTTGTACTGGGCATGTTGTTTGTAAAGGATATCGTAATAAAGCGGATTGGCATTGTTATTTATTTGTTTACGAATCTTATAATGTATGAAACAAATTACATTGGAAACTATGGATTGAGCTTGATGCTGTTTCTGGCAGGGATTGTATTGTTGCAAACAAAAAAACAGCAAAAACAAGAGAAAATTAGTAAATATAACGGAATATACAAGAAAAAACACGTATGGTTAGTAGGGGTACTTTCCGCTTTTATGTTACTAGGTACTGTTGCAAGGCAAGAATGGAACTATTATAACAGTAATATTGTATTGCTGGAATTGGAAAATCCAGTTAATGAAATGAGAGATATGAAAAAAGTATGGTTTTCTTTCAAAATAGAAGTGGAAGCAAATGAGATGATGTTGAAACGCGAAACAATAAAAGAAACAAAAACACCAGTGTTTATAAAATTGAAAAAAGAACAAGACAAGAATTATCGTATAGATCAAATAGAGGTTGGTGACTATCCAAAAGAAAAAGGAATCTGGATAAAGGGATATATGAATTATGGATATGTTACGATTGGAAGTACACGTGAAGTTCCTGTTACTCTCGTAAAAGGGGAAGGGATATATGCAAAAGTACAAATTGCGAAGAACGGAAATAGTAGAGTAATCGAAATTCAATGACATAAGGTGTGCATGGATAAGAAGTGGTAGGTTTAAACGGGATATTAAGGAATAAGGATTGTAAATCGAAGGTGAAATACTAGTATAAAACAAAAATGGGTCATAGTTTGGATTGTAATTCCAAATATGACCTTTGTTTTATGTCGAAATTTACTTAACGTATATTTTTGTTGAAATTTGGATGTAACTTCAATAAACAATTCTTCAAAAACTTTTACTCTATTAAGAAAAGTCTTTCCAAGTAAAATCAACACTCAAAATACCGACAGGCTGTTCATTGGCTATATAGTTTTTTGTAGAAGCTAATTCTGGTTTGCGAATACAAACAAGATTTTTGTAATTCCCAAATGCCCGACAAATGAATGGACGTACCGAATGAATGCCGCACCGATCGTTAATTTCGTCATAAAAAATACAGGTCCCAAAATATCGTTGTTGTTGCTTTAAATTTAGGCGTTTTTTAGTAGGCATTGCTTTTATCTTCTTTTTTATTTTTTTTAACTCGTTTTCTGTAATTGGAACAGGACCGCAACACATTCCTTTACAATCTTTACAAGGCAAACTTTCCATCCCATCATCTCCTAGAATAGGTAATTGTTATCATGAATTTAAAGATACGAGTTTTCTAGCTCTAAAATTGCAAAAGTGAGGAGCTCATTTAAAAGTAAATGGCATTATAGGTACAACCATTGTCAACTCCTTTACTTACCCTCTAATCGAGGGAGTTTATTAATATTTTTTTCTGGACACTTGTTTGCTGTCTTTCTTGCTGATTCTAGAGGGGGTGCTTTTCTTGGGTCTTCTTTTCTCGTTTTAGACCAACACAAAAAGGTCTTTAGACACACTTGAAGAAAAATGTTCTTCAAGTGGTCCAAAAGACCCATGATCTCTGTTATTCAGATAAAAGCTCGATGACGAGACACACGCTTGCGTCTCTTTTGAAAAGAAAAAATGTTACTATCAGTATAACAAATTTATCCATTTATTACAAGAATAACTGAATTTAAAAGAAAATAAATCGTGTATTACACGATTACAATTAATTAATCTATGATATGAAACTCATTACCCAAAACGGTTCATGGTACGTTCTTAACGTACAGCAAAACTGAGTTTTTTTGAAGTGAAAAATCCGTTGTAAACAAAATGTCTAGAATTATAGTTGAACTAAGAAATATGAGTGTGCTAAAATTAAAAAATGATCTGTCGGAAAATTTTATTTTATCCGATAATTATCCAATATAATTGTAACAGGAATCACCTGTGTTTGTCAAACTTTTGGTCAAAATTTTTTTCGATAAGGAGTGACAATATGGAACAGTATGAACAAGAGTGGAAGAGAGAACAACAACGAATAGAAGTAGTTGTTAAGAAAATTAAAGAGCGAGTAGATAGCCTTCAACAATATGTAAGCAGCGGAAAAAAAGAGGTAGTTCATATTCGGAAAAACTTTTGGAACGATGTAACAACTAACTTCGATAATGCTGAAGAGGCCATTGAAACAGCAGCAAGTATAAAGCAACAAGCAGAGTTATTAGCAGAAAGAGAACGAAGTCATTATCATGCAGATAAGCAGCTCACCATGTTAAAACGGCTAGAGCATTCTCCGTATTTTGGGAGAATTGATTTTTTAGAAGAAAGTGAAAGAAGTGCTGATCAAATTTATCTTGGCATTCATTCGTTTTTTGACGAGAGTACAGATCAATTTCTTGTTTATGATTGGAGAGCACCTATATCTAGTTTGTATTATGATTATTCGCTCGGATCTGCCGTTTATAAAGCGCAAAATGAAATGATTACAGGAGAAATAACTTTAAAAAGACAATTTATCATTCGTAACGGTCAAATGGAAAGTATGTTTGACACCGGAGTAACAATTGGTGATGAATTATTACAAGATGTGTTAGGGAAAAATGCGAATACACAAATGAAAAGTATTGTTGCTACGATTCAGAAAGAACAAAATCTAATTATTCGCGATGAAACGAGTCGTTTACTTATTGTGCAAGGAGCAGCAGGAAGCGGAAAAACATCGGCTGCATTGCAACGAGTTGCCTATTTACTATATCGATATCGAGATACATTACATGCAGATCAAATCATTCTTTTTTCTCCTAATTCAATGTTTAATAGTTATATATCAACGGTTCTTCCTGAATTAGGAGAAGAGAATATGAAACAAACGACATTTCAAGACTATTTAGAGGAGCACATAGAGAAAACATTTGATGTTGAAGATCCGTTTACGCAAATCGAATATGTACTTGCGGGGAAAGAAGATTCAAAATACTTAGTACGCATGAAAAGCATTCAATATAAGGCAAGTGCCTCTTTTTTGAATGTTGTAGATAACTATGTAACGTATTTGAGACAAGATGGAATGATTTTTAAAGATGTGAAGTTTCGCGGAAATGTATTAATTTCAAAAGAGGAAATAAAAGAAAGGTTTTATTCTTTTCCTTTGTCGATGAGGATTCCAAATCGAATAAAGTTAATTTCTGAGTGGTTACTAAAAGAAATAAAGAAAAGAGAGCGGATAGAACGAAAAGAACCATGGGTTGAAGAAGAAATACAGCTATTAGATAAAGAAACGTATGCTAAAATTCATAAAAAACTGCAACAAGAGAAACGATATGACGCTAATACATTCGATGATTTTGAACGTGAACAACAAATGTTAGCTGCAATGATTGTGAAAAAGTATTTTAAACCACTTCGTAAAAGATTGAAAGGGCTCCAATTCATTAATGTACCTGCGATTTATGTTCAGTTGTTCGCAAATCCGTTGTTTGCAGAGAGATTTACGAGCAAGAATGAATTACCGCTATATTGGAAAGAAATATGCCAAGAAACAGTAGAACGCATACAGCACTTTCAGATGGCTTATGAAGATACGACGCCTTATTTATATTTAAAAGATCAGCTGGAAGAATTACAACGAAATACATCTGCAAGGCATATATTTATTGATGAAGCACAAGATTATTCTGTTTTTCAGTTTACCTTTTTAAAGCGATTATTTCCACATAGTAAAATGACGGTACTTGGTGATTTTAATCAAACGATACATGTACATGCGACTGAAAATGGATTTTCGCAATTATATGCTTTGTATGGAGAGGAAAAAAGTAAGCGAATTGAACTTACACGCAGTTATCGTTCAACGAAACAAATTATTGAATTCACACGGCAACTTATTTCAGAAGGAAACTGTATTGAACCATTTGAGCGTGAGGGGAGAAAGCCAGTTATAACAGCAGTAGAAACAGATGAGGAATTACATCAAAGAATTGTAAACCGGATTCAATATTTGAAAAAAAATAATCATAAAACGATAGCGATTATTTGTAAAACTGCCGAGGAAAGCAAAGTGGCATTTGACATACTACAGCAACATGTACAAATTCACCTTATCGAAAAAGAAACAGCTTCGTTTGATTCGGGAGTACTTATTGTACCTTCATATTTAGCGAAAGGTGTAGAGTTTGACGCTGTTATTATTTATAATGCTTCAAACGAACAATATAGAAAAGAAAGCGAACGTAAGCTTTTCTATACAGCTTGCACACGTGCTATGCATGAGTTATACATTTATTATAAAAACGAACTAAGTCCGTTTTTAATAAGAGTTGAGGCAAATACTTATATGCAGGATGAATAGAAGAAAGAAGCTGACCCCAAATGCACATAAGTGCCTTTGGAGTCAGTGCTCTCTTCCGTTATCGGCCGTTCTTTGCAATATATCAGCGATTCGACATGATTTAAAGACCCTTCGGCAATATTCGATATACAAATAATCGATTCGCTGAGTTGATTCATACCAAAAAGAGAAATTTTTGGGAAACCTCTTTAGCTTACATTTTGATATGGCAGATGAGCAGTTAAATTGTCTTCCATTCATTACATTTAATTGAATAGTTTTCATTGCAACAAATAAAGAAAATATTAACATACATATGTGTATTATTTAGTTGGAATATTATTAATCCCCTATGAAGAATAGGGGGTTTTTTGTTGGATTAAATTTCCGTACTTAAGACATAATAATGCGTAAGAATTTCAGATTAAAGTAAAAAAATGCAGTGTCAACTGCTGAAATAGGATGATTAAAATGTGGAAAACGATTGTTTCCTACCTTCCAGAGTGGAAAGTTTTTTGGCAGGCTTTTATTGTACTGTTCATTCCGTATATGATTGCAAAAATTTTTAGTTGGATTCATAAATTAGAGGGAAAGTAAAGGGATGAATGAACAACTGTATTCATTCATGGGTCAACCTTAGAAAAAAACTCCTCTCAGTCTGGTAGATACTTGCTGCAATGCTAACGAAAATCTTTTGATAGCTCCTGAAGTAATTATGGTATTAGGATACCGCTAAATTTAGATGCACACGAAGCTTTTTAAAAGAAAGAGTGATAAGAATGAGAGAGCAGAACGTTAGTTTTATTCAAGACTCAAAAGAAAAGTTTACAGGCGATTTCATTTTGGATTTGGAACTTGTAAAGAAAGAAATTAATGATAACTCTGATGTACACTTTCGGGAGTTTAACATTGGGCGTACAGGTATTAAAGCGGCAATTATTTTTGTAGAAGGACTGTCAGATAAAGAGCTCATTGACACACATATTATGAAATCATTAATGGTTGATTTTTATGAAGAATACATGAATGACTCATCTTACAAGAAAGGGACGGTTTCAAAAGAGTTTATTAAAGAGCAAGTCCTTTCTATTAGTGAAGTAAGCGAAGCTCATGATATAAACGATTTGATGTCAAAAGTATTGACAGGTTCTACCGCGCTTTTGGTTGATGGCTCACCAGATGTATTGATTCTTAGTACAACGAAAGGGAGAACCCGGAACGTTGAAGAACCTATATCAGAGGTTTCAGTCAGAGGTCCGCGGATAGGATTCACAGAAGTTTTAAGTGATAATACAGCTCTTTTACGACGTCATGGTGAAAATGCAGGCTTGTCATTAGTAAAATTCCAAGTAGGGAAGCGGGCAAAAAAAGAACTCGTCGTCGCTTATATGAAAGAAATTGCAGATTCGGAATTAATAGAAGAAGTCAAGAGAAGGATTCAGAAAATTGATATTGATAATGTACCGGAATCAGGATATATAGAGCAGCTCATCGAAGATAATTACTTCAGTCTTTTTGCACAAGTACAGAGTACGGAGCGTCCTGATCGTGTCATTGCTGCATTGATGGAAGGGCGAGTTGCCATTTTATTAGATGGAACACCGTTTGCATTAATCGCTCCAGTTACATTTAGCATGATGATGCAATCGCCTGAAGATTATTATGAACGTTGGATTCCAGGCACTCTCTTTCGCATATTACGTTTTGGAGCAGCCATCATTTCTCTTTTTACACCTGCCTTGTATATCTCCTTTATCTCGTTTCATCCTGGATTGATTCCAACTAAGTTAGCCATTTCTATCATAGGAGGAAAGATGGGTGTTCCTTTTCCGGCGATTATTGAAGCACTGCTTATGGAAGTAGCTATTGAAATTTTACGAGAAGCCGGACTCCGTTTGCCGAAACCAATTGGCTCAGCAATGGGAATCGTGGGCGGACTAATTATTGGGCAGGCAGCGGTAGAAGCTGGGATTGTTAGCCCTATTATGGTTATCGTAGTAGCCGCCACGGCCATTTCTTCATTTGCGCTCACGCCTTATAGTACAGCAATTCCACTTCGCATCCTTCGTTTTGCAGGCATGTTTTGCGCTGCTTTGTTTGGATTGTACGGACTCATTCTGTTTTTTCTCTTCTTATGCAGTCATTTGGTGAAACTAAAGAGTTTTGGTGTACCCTACGTTAGTCCAGCGGTTCCGTATAAAGCAAGTGATTGGAAAGACTTTATCGTGCGCGCTCCATTTCAGATGATGAAACGTCGTCCGGAGATGCTACATCCGAAAGATCCAATACGAAAAGGATAGCTTACTTTGAAAAGGAAGTGACCAGTGATGATTACCAATCCGAAAGATCGAATTGAGACTTCACAAGCAGCTGTCATTCTCATTAATTATATACTTGCAGCCGGTATTCTCACCTTGCCTAGAACAGCTGCAGAGAAAATGAAAACACCAGATGTTTGGATAACTGTTATTTTAGGCGGGTTGATAGCGATGGTTACCGGGATAATCATAGTCAAATTAAGCCAACAATTTCCCGGAAAAACATTTTATCAATATAGCCAAGACATTGTAGGAAAATGGATAGGCGGGTTATTTAGTCTATTTATTATCGTTCACTTTTTTACTCTTGCCTCATATGAAGTGAGAATACTGGAGGAAGTAACAAGTTTCTTTTTACTTGAAGGAACCCCCAACTGGGCTATTATTATGACATTTATGTGGGTGAGTCTCTATTTGATGATGGGTGGCATAAATCCAATGGCCCGTATGTTTGGAATTATATTCCCAATTACCGTCTTTATTTTTTTACTCACTGCCTTTATGAGTATTGGAATATTTGAGATAGATAATCTCCGTCCGGTATTAGGATTAGGTTTTATGCCTGTACTAAAAGGGTTAAAAACAACAACTCTTGCATATTCAGGCGCGGAAATCATGTTACTCCTATTGGTGTTTATGAAACAACCGAACAAAGCTGTAAAAGTTGTTCTAATTGGAACTGCTATTCCCTTGGTTTTTTATGTAATTACTGTTGTGATGGTTATTGGAGCGTTATCTGTCGATGGAGTAGTCACGAGAACATGGCCAACAATTGATCTTATGAGAAGTTTTGAAATCCCAGGTTTAATATTTGAACGATTTGAATCTTTATTGCTCGTGATATGGACTATGCAAATCTTTTCAACGTATTCAATTTGTTACTATGCCGCTGCATTTGGATTGGCTCAACTTTTTAAAAAGAACATTCATTCATTTTTGTTTGGATTACTGCCAGTCGTATACCTCATTGCTTTAACTCCAAAAAATATTAACGATTTATTCAAACTTGGGGATTTGATTGGTAATTCGGCTATGTTCTTATTCGGTATATTGCCAATTCTCCTCCTCATAATTGTGAGATGGAGGAAGGGAAAGTATGAAACAAAGTCTTAATAATATACGATTCCTTCTAGTTTTACCGGCAGTTCTTTTACTTTTTTCTCTAACGGGCTGCTGGAGCAGTCATGAAATTGAAGAACTAGGTTTCGAGGTAGGTTTGGCATTTGATAAAGGGAAGGAATCAGCTGCTGAGAAAGCGCTAGAAGAAAAGGCTGAGGGATATTCGAAAAAGAACATTATTACAACAACTTACCAATTCGTTAAACCACAATCTTCAAGTGGAGGTGGGAAGGGCGGAACATCGGGGCAAAAAGCTTATACGAATGTTTCTGAAACCGGAGATTCTCTTCATCAAATGATTCGTGAAGTTTCATTAAGAAGGGATCGACCCGTAATCTTTCACCACACGAAAGTGATGGTTATTAGTGCAAATCTCGCACGTACATATAGTTTGAAAAAGTTACTTGATCTTTATCTTCGTGATAATGAGATTCGACCAAGCTGTCTAGTGTTAATTAGTAAAGAACGAGCTAGCAAGACGTTAGAAATGAAGGAAAAAGGAGAAATTCCGGCACTTCGTCTTTATGGAATTGCAGATAATCAATATAGAACATCAAGGATTCTACCTTCTGTGCCGCTTGCTAAATTACCAGGTAAAATGCAATCAGGATCCAGCTTTCTTTTGCAAAATGTGATTTCGTCAGATGGAGAAGTAAAATTTTCGGGAGCTGCTATAATCAAAGGGAAGACAAAAAAGCTGCACGGTTTTTTAAATGAACAGGAATTGGAAGGTTTAACGTGGATAAGTGGGAAGGGGAAAGGCGGTTTAGTGAAAGGCCGTGATAAAGAGACAGGACAAATCATTATGTATGAAGTTATATCTATGAAAAGCACGATTACTCCTCACGTTAAAGGAAACAAAATTTCTT
>Ga0102589_1001972_pt1 | contig 25250 bp, 23 predicted proteins | sample AraplaMF_Col_mLB_FD_76858 | JGI IMG/M metagenome (GOLD analysis project Ga0102589, IMG submission 76858) | Arabidopsis root microbial communities from the University of North Carolina, USA - plate scrape MF_Col_mLB | ecosystem: Host-associated > Plants > Roots > Endosphere | place: USA... | reverse complement strand
TATGGATTTTGATTATGACGGAATGTTGCTAACATGTTCATGAACACTTCATACGAGATTTTAGAAATCCCAACCATCTCACCATCAATACGATTTAACTGATGAATATCTTTTGAAATTTTATAAAGATAGCCATCCTGGAGCTCAACAAACGCTTCATCACCAGATCCACTCTCATTTGTAATCAACACACAGTCCGGTTCTGGATGATGTAACACTTTAATAAGAGCCTTCTCTTCGATTAAAATATCATCTTCAATTAATAAGAAATCATCTGTAATAAGCTCTTGAACCTCCGCTAGTGATGCCATTGATCCCGTCCACTTATACTTCGGATTTTCCACAAAATGCACATTATAACGGCCTGACCAACCTTCAAACTGCTCCTTCTTATAGCCAACTACCACTACAATCTTTTCAATCCCATTATTTTCAAGAATTTCTAAACTACGATCTAGCAACAGCTTTTCCCCAACCGTTAATAAACCAGATGGCTTCCCAAAATCATGGCGCTTCCCAGCCGCAAGAACAACAGCTTGCGTAACCTTCTTTCCCTCTTTATGATGAACTCTAATCTTCTTCCCTTGGTACGCCACTAACTCCTGGCGCATATATTCAAAGCCTTTCTTATACAAATAATAATTCATGTGCTTTCCTAACTTCTCGCTATAAATATATTGATTCTTTGCCAAATCATTCATAATATAATTTACTTTACCAACAGATATATTGCAGTGCTCTGCAATCTTTTTTTGGTTCATCTGTGGATTTTGATTAATAACTTCTAATACATTTAATACTTGCTGTGTAGCGCCCCTCTCCATAACCCCATCCATCCATTCATTTTTTGAACACATCATACCATTTACGGATAATAATGTAAATATTTCGTAAATTTAATGTGTAGTTTGTAAATCCTATTGTATTTTTACATAACGTCAAAAAAGCCTAATTTCCCATACATTTCACAGGATCATTAGGCTTCTTACTATACTCACTGCTATTTTGTTAACTCTAAATGAGCTTTTAATTTATTAGACAAATCTTGACGATCCTTCTCTGGTACAAAGTAATACCATATACCATCTTGCTTGTGACCATCACCAGGGATTTGAACTTCCTCTTTCTTATTTATCGCAGACTTATAATTACTTTGAAGATCCCACATTTGATCCTGGGTTAAATTTGTTTTTACGTTTTTCTCAACTGCTTCTAACATCGTACCAAGTTTTGTAATGGACGATATGTTAGCTCCTTTACTAATAACCGCTTCAAGCACTTGACGCTGACGCATTTGACGACCGAAATCACCGCGCGCATCCTGCTTACGCATACGTGTATACTTCAGGGCTTGTTCACCATTTAAATGAATGTTTCCTTTCTCAAATGACATCCCTTCAAGTGTGAACGCGATATCATTATACACATCAACTCCGCCAACAGCGTCTACAATATCACGGAACCCTTCCATATTTACTTCAATATAATAATCGATTGGAATATCTAAAAAGTTTTCAACCGTCTTCACAGACATATTAATTCCACCAAATGCATACGCATGGTTGATTTTATCCTTCTTCCCTTTACCAACAATCTCCGTATATGTATCACGAGGAATACTTGCGATTTTCATTGAACTATCTTTCGGATTTAGCGTTAATAACATAATCGAATCCGAACGCCCTTTATCTGCTCCGCGCTCATCTGCCCCTAATAATAAAATAGAAACAGGTTGTTTACTTCCTAACTTCACATCAGTAGATCGTTTCTCGGAATGATCACGTTCAAGCGGGGTATACACTTTATCGATTGTCCCCGAAACGGATGAGTACAGATAATACGCATAACCGCCTCCCGCAATGACAAGAACGCCAATAATACCAAGTATCCAAAATAGAATTTTCTTCATTGTGTAACCTTCTTTCTTGAATCAGCTTTATAGGTTTGTAAGGAATAAAGTACCAAGTCACATTATACATGTGAAGTTACCCATCAAATTATACTTTATTTCATAATTAAAACCCATATATTTTCTCATATAGCCTCTTATCTTTTTACTCCCTAATATAAATAAGGCCCCACTGCTCAAATAACGATGGAGCTATATTCTATTTTCACTATAAACAAAAAAGAAACTTCTGCTCGAAGTTTCCGATATCACCCATATATATCTACTGAATATTTCACATCAAAAATTGCTTTCCTAACAGATAACGAAATAACTCTTTCTTTTCCCGGTTGAATTATATGCTCTATTTCACATATATAGACTGTACCTCTTGATAGCCATTTTTATTATTTGACTGCCATCTCCAAGAATCTACACACATTTCTTCAATCCCACGCTTTGCTTCCCATCCTAATTCTCGCTTCGCTTTAGATACATCTGCAAAACATACAGCAACGTCTCCAGGTCTGCGTTCTGCAATTTTATATGGAACCGCCTTTCCTGAAACTTTCTCGAATGCTTGCACCATCTCTAGCACACTATAACCAGTACCTGTACCAAGATTATACGCATCTACTCCTGTTGTATGCAGTACTTTCTCAAGAGCCTTCACATGCCCATTCGCAAGATCCACAACGTGAATATAATCACGGACACCTGTACCATCTTTTGTTGGATAGTCATTTCCAAATACACTTAATTCTTTTAACTTACCAACTGCTACTTGCGTTACATATGGCATTAAGTTATTGGGAATTCCATTTGGATCTTCCCCAATACGTCCACTTTCATGTGCACCAAATGGATTGAAATACCGAAGTAATGCCATACTCCACTCTGAGTCAGCTACAACTACATCATGCAACATTTGTTCAATCATCAACTTTGTTTGACCGTATGGATTTGTTGCACTTAAAGGGAACTCTTCTGTAATTGGTGATGTCTCAGGAATACCATACACCGTTGCTGATGAACTAAAAATCATTTTCTTTACATTGTGCTTCTGCATAACATCACATAATACTAATGTACTTGTAATGTTGTTGTGATAATACTTAAGCGGAATTGCTACTGATTCACCCACCGCTTTGAAACCAGCGAAATGAATCACTGCCTCAATCGTATTTTCTTTAAAAATCATATCAATTGCTTCTCGATTCAAAAGGTCTTCTTTATAGAATTTAAATTGTTTTCCTGTTATTTCTTTTACTCGATTTAATGATTCTACTGAGCTATTAGAAAGATTATCAACTACTATAATTTCATAACCATGATTCAATAATTCCACACATGTATGACTACCAATATACCCTGCTCCACCTGTTACAAGTATGGCCATGATGAAAACCTCCTAAATTTATTTACTAGCTTTTCATTACATATTTTTATGAACGCTGAACAGGATCAGTTCCAAATGTATTTATCCATATATCTCCTGTTTTTGTATTACATTAAAAAAGTCCAATTGCACGAACGACAATTGGGCTTTCTTTAAGAAATAATTGTCTCTCTAAATCCGGCTTAGATACAAGCTTCGTGTACACAATAAAACGATCCGACGCATCGCCAATATACTCAAATGGATAACATGTTTTTAACGTCAACGTCTCATAATCAGTTGGCACGATAATCATCTCGTCATTCGATCCCGTAATTTTGAAATCTGTTATTTCATAAACAACCTCACCATACGATTTGCTTCGTTAACTCCCAACCGAAAAAGGCAACAATCCCAAGACCAAACAAAATAATAGAAACGGGAATCCTAATAATTACCCATCTCCATTTTGACTTACGCTTATGTACTTTCTTTCGCTTTTCCATAGGGTGTATTATGCTTGTTCTACTTTACGAGCTAATCACTGCTGGAACTCGTGCAGCATTTGCCTTAACCTAAGCTTGCTCTTGATTAGTCAAGCTCGTCTTTTGTAAATATGCATATAAATAGTCCACGCGATCAAGGTTTAAAGTTTTCAATGAATTTACAAGCTTTTGTGAAACTTCTTTTCTATTCGTTTCTGCATTTGCTGCCGTTGCAGCAAATGCGTTTAAACCAAGAGCAAGTGCAGCGACTAATGAACTTTTTTTATAACAATTTTGAAACTCATGGTTATTTCTCCTTTTTATAACAATTTAACAATTTAACTATTTAAATATATCACAAGCAATCCTTAGTAGGATAACTTAACCATAATTTTTTAAAATGGGCATCTTACATAAAATCTAAGAACTAAACATTTTTTAATATGAAAGTGGTTGATTCTCATAACCGTTCGGATGATTACTATACCATTTCCAAGCTGAATAAAGGGCTTCATCAATTGAATACCTTATACTTTGGTTTCCATCCTAATTATGTACATATCTTTTTACCAAATATAAAAAGTGAATGATCCGTATCTCTTATAAAATCATTAAATATCGCATTCATCGTTTCACCTGTTGTTTTCTCACACACTTGAATCAATTCATATTCTGAAGTTTCCACACCATAGCCTACATGATAAATTTCGTTTATTTTATATAGCCTTCTAATAAACCATGTAGTGAAAGCACATGTGCTTTCACTACATCCATGACATGGACATAATCACCTACCGCACTACCATCTTTGTACCATAGCCACCATCTATTATAAAACTCTCCTCTTGTTGTTTTACCATATGCAATAAAACATTCGGTACAATATGTGTTTCTGGACGATGCTCTTCACCTATTGTTCTATCTGTATGAGCGCCTATAGCATTGTGATAACAAAGAGACATATAACGTAAATCATATGCCTTATAAAAATCTTCTAAAGCCTATTCAATAATAAGGTTAGAATTCCCATGAAAAACAACTGGGAATGGGACATATGTGTTTCCTGCACTCGATCTTTATAAGGCATACCGTGAACTGATATAAATGATGAAAAAACAAAATGTATAATTGGATATCTGATCATCATTTTTAAAACTTGAAAAGTCGCTACAACATTACTTGTAACAGAATGACTTGACTAACACGATAAATCAAACTCGTTATGACAAAAACAAACTGCATGACAGCTTCAATACTATAATGCGAGAATATTGTCTCTAAATCAGCACTATTATGAAAGTTACCTTTTTTAAAAATAATGACCCTACCCTAAATTATAAAATTCATTTCTAATTATGCATCCGTTGCAAATTTAACATCTTAATAGTATGATAATAAAATTTTAATTGCACAAGTTACAAATAAACTCGCCCTTTTTTCATTAGAAAAGGAGACAAATGAGGATAGTCCTTTTCATTCATCTCCTAGAATAAAGAATATCTATTCTTTTTTATCACCAAGCGCGAATGTAACCTCAGCTTCACAAGCAATTTCACCATTTACAGTTGCAACTGCTTTCCCTTTTCCAATTGGTCCACGTACACGTGTCATTTCCACTTCTAAACGAAGTTGGTCACCCGGGCGTACTTGACGCTTGAAGCGGCAGTTGTCAATACCAGCAAAGAATGCGAGGCGCCCACGATTCTCCTCTTTTTTTAATACCGCAACAGCACCCACCTGCGCTAATGCTTCTACAATTAGCACACCTGGCATCACAGGATAATCTGGAAAGTGTCCATTAAAGTATTCCTCATTTGCCGTTACATTTTTAATTCCAACCGCACGCTTTCCTTCTTCTACTTCTAGAATTTGATCAACAAGTAAGAATGGATAACGATGTGGAATAATTTCTTTAATCTGCCCTATATCTAGCATATTACTCTCTCCTCATATATCAAATTGGTCATACCACCAACATACTGTCCTTATTATCCCATTCTCTATTGTTTTTGTCACGAAAAACAAGAAATGCTTTCTACCCAAAATATTTATTAGAACTATTCATACAAAAAAGATACACCCTTTTCCCTTCGCTAAAATCGGTATAACAAAATAATAGCAATTCACACGGAGGTTGGAAAAAGGGTGTATATCAAAGTTAGGGAAAGGCAATATACATTATTTGCCTTATGTGTCGTATTCATAGCTCATTATAAAGGACAAAAATAAGAAAGAAAAATTTAATATTTACTGATTTTTACCATTATGACCTTAATTTTCTACAAATTTCTACAAATTTCTTCATTTTTCTTATATTATCTTAAATGTTATATCTAGAAATTAAGATTCGCAATCTAGAACACTATACTTTATAAAAAATGCATCTTTATGGATTAGCCTTTAATACCAGTTCTATAAAATATTATCACAAAAGGCATATTTATTACATAAATATCCAATACTGCATATAAATTCTTTTAAATCTATTTAGCAATACATAAAAATAAAATATAATTAATAAGAAATTGTGGCTTTTTCTTGTTTATCTGTTAAATAAAAAAGAATTCCTTATGCCTTTGGGATTCTTTTTTATTTTTTACACATTACTCATATAGATAATTTTATAAGTATTAGTTACAAAATCAATAAATTGTATTACCGTTTTTAAGAGCTCTTGTGCTAATGAGATTACGCCATCTACAAATTTTAAGATCGCCATTTCTATTTCTAAAACATCCATTTTTTATTATATTTAAATACTATTAATATTCATCTTCATAGTAGCAATATTCATTATACTGTTCTTTGCTTGATTCTGATTTCCACTATTTTCATCATAATAATCTTTTGCCTCATTTAAAAAAGCATTCCAACCATTACGTTTAATCATAATTGCTGGAGAGCTTTTCTCACTCCAATATTGGTGTTTTTTCACATGATCTAGAGGTATATTTAATTCTTTCATTTAAACAGCTTATAATAAATATTCTTATGAAATTCTAACTATCCTTAAAAGAGAATTATATAGAAAAATCTCATTATCTAAAATGAAAATAGAAAAGACCCCTCGTCCTAAAAACAAGGGGTCTCGCTGCTTTTTGTTATATGGTATAAATAAAATCAGGTTCCATGTTCAATCATAACACGAATATTTATACATGTATATAGATGGTATATTAATAATTACAAAAAGTATTTTCACTTTTATACTGTACACATAATTAAATTGAGCTTATATTTCCATAAAAAGACTAGTACACAAATACCAATTATCCCCCAAATCATAAATAATCAAATTATGTTACCGATCCGAAAAAAGTAAAGACAGTGTATTCCTTAAGATTATAAAAAATAATTGTAACTGGCCATATTTAAATGTTTATCTTAGCCTGTTGACCAAGTAGGCTACTAAACAACCCACTTTTATCTTTTGCTAATTGAGTAAAACCGCCACTTTGAATAATTTGCCCTTGATCCATTACAATCACTTGATCAGCTTTACGTATAGTAGATAATCTGTGTGCAATGACAATAATTGTCATGCTTCCTTTCAATCTTTCCAATGCTTCTTGTATTTTCGCTTCATTTTCAGCATCCAACGCACTTGTTGCCTCATCTAATACTAAAATAGAAGGTTTCCGAAGTATCGCTCTCGCAAGAACAAGTCGTTGCCGTTCCCCTCCTGAGAGTTTAACCCCCCTATCGCCGATAAGTGTATCCAATCCCTGTGGAAGCCTACTGACAAACTCAGCAGAAGCGGAAAAATCCAATGCCTCCCAGATTTGCTCTTCACTCGCATCTGGCTCAACCATTCTCAAATTATCCCTTATACTAGCATTGAATAGAAATGGATCTTGAGAAACATAGCTAATTGATTTCCTCAATGACAATAGATTTTTACTCGTTAACGGTTTATTATCTATTAATAATTGACCGCTCTCTGGCTGAAGAAGCCCCATTACAATATCGATCAATGTACTTTTTCCAGCACCAGAACGCCCTGAGATGGCCGTCATACAATTGGATGGAATACTCAAATTGATATTTTCCAGGGCATATATAGAATCCTGTTTATTGTAACGGAAAGAGATATTGCGGCACTCAATAGATTGCTCTATCTGAATAGGCTTCAAAAAATTATAATTTTGTTCTACATCTTGCAATTCTATACTTTTCTTACATTCTTCCTGTAAGTCCAGCAAAGCTTTAAAAGCAGGCAGATTCGCTGCAATTTGCTCCATATTGGATTGTATACCTGAAAATCGCGGCCACAATCGAGAAAATATAAGAATAATTAATAATAATTGCTCAGTCTGTGTCCGGAACAACTTGACCGATAGCAGAATCAGGAGGGCTATGGAAATCGCTGATGCGATCTTATAAAAAAGCTGGGAATTATTTCTCACCTTAATATATGCAAGCTGTTCACGTTCCACATCTTCCGTCCAATTACGTAGCCACATATAACGAGATTGTTCTAGGAGGTTGCTCTTTATATCCTTAATCCCATTAAAATGATCCGTTATGCCTGCAAGATAGGCTTTTGAATTCTCTGAGGTCCGGCCACCTAACCGTTTCGATTTCTTAATAAATCTTCGGGAAAAAAAGGCAAGCACTACACCGCAACATAGTACAAAGAGTGTTATATCTGCGGATAACCAAAAAGCAAGGCCAATCTGTATGAATGTGAAAATCAACGAAGTAAGCAATTGTAAAAATAAGTTAGTACCTGCACTAACACGCCCTAATTCCGTCGTTAAAGAGTTAATAAGATCCGACTTTCTTTTTTTCACAAAAAAACTCCAATTGGCCTGCAACAATCCACGATACGTTTCCAGTCTCAAGTGATTAATAAAACGTATCTGAATTTTCGCATTGCGAATCGTTATATTACTTTGCAAAACAGCTTGTCCCACAACCAATACGATATAGATCCCTAATACAAGTGGTAACCCTAAAGTTGCCGGAAAATCACTTAAAAATCCCAAAGCTCCTGAAAGTGGGCTTGCTTTTTCGTTCATATTCGCAATCCCGCTAATACTTAGCATAGGGATTAATAATAAAATACCGATTCCTTCTACAAGACTGACAGATACCATTCCCAAGAGATTAATAATGAGAATGTTTCCAGTAAAAGAGTATAACTGCTTTGTAAAGTATAAAATATTTCTCATTTTTACATCTCCTTACGGTATCTCGTTTTCCTCCAAGCCCATAAAACTGGCCGCAAAGGAAAATACAAAACATGCAATTGTTTTGGTAGTGGTAAAGTTTCCACATCCTGAGGGTAAGGGTATAACCAGCTAAGATGAAACAGTAGCTTTTGAGAGCTTGTTTTTAACAAATATAAATATCGCTCATGATATTTTGAAACTTCTTCTGGAACGGGATCTGTATGCAAGTTAATCATATTTTCCAAGTAATATATAGCAAGCTGCGCTAACTGCGTTACCCTTCTCCCTGACATTAATACTTTTGCCTCTTCTTCTATTATAAGAGTATCTAAAAGCTCGGAAGATAAAATAAGCGCCTGACCTACTAACTGCTTGCATCCATATCTTTTCAACAGAACAGTAAGTTCTTTCCAATCTATTTCTTGCCTTACCATACGGTCAATGTCTGTTAACCATCGAAGCCTGGACCAACCATGCCTAGTCCCATGAGTCACAAGAAACATAAACAAATCCTCTCTACCTAGAAAATAGACAGGATAATTCGTAATAGGGCTCATTCTTTTTCGTCCCCACAACTCATCAAAGTTTTGTTCCTTTCCAGGGCCTGGTTGTAGACGCCAATGAATCTCCAATTTTACCTTACTCATTGGATGCATATAAGTTGTATGATGGCGTCTCCACTTCCATTCATTCATAACTGTTGGAAAATCTTCCTCTTTGACATAACCATTCTTTACAAGTATTTCATTTACTTTTTCAAGATCATCTATAGGAACAAGAGCGTCCAGATCCCCAGATGTTCTAAGAGAAATATCTCCATATAAATCTACCCCAAGAATAGGTCCTTTCAAAAATAGGAGCCGGAGCTGATTTTCGGCAAATAATTTGCTTATCTTTCCCATTTCTCCACTTAAATGAAGCATATGAAATGTATTCCTTTTAAAGTATGTACTTAACACTTGTACAACATGCGAAGGAATGAGTTGATTATCGATATTCTTCATTTTTGTATAAATGAAGGCATACATGCGATGATGCAGCGCCAATTTCAGAAATTTGTTCCAATCAATATCGATAAACCAATCTTTTGGGATTGTTTGTATCTCTTTATCTTCCTTCTTTATAATTTCAAGTAACAATTTTAGTTCTTTAGGCAAATGGCTCAAATCAAGATTACAACCGGTATCCATCTCATTCTCCTTCAAGATTTTTTTACCCTATCCTTTTTGCAAATTTACTAACAACAGTAAATCTCTTCATTTCTTCTACGCCAGTAATATAAAAGGGCCCGCTACGTAACCACGCATGGGCAATCATATTTCCTGTCTCATCTTTCGCGGTCCCCAAGTAAAGGGTGCTTTCAATTTGACGCTTCTCCAACATTTTCATTGCAGCGATAGCTTTAACAAGACATTGGCTTTCCCAAAATGTATAACGGCTCATCATATGCACTGCTTGAGAAATTTTCCTTAACGTAATCTTTTCCGACTCATCATAGCTTAAAGACGTTTCTGCCATATGAATTCCTAATATAGGAGCAGCTTTAGAAAACGGTATACTTTTAAGAATACGAGCCCAACCTAAATAAAAGAAAGCTTCTATAAGTAATAATTTTGTTCCCATATCGAACGATAAGAAAGCTTTTGCTTTATTTATGATATTCATCGATCCTACTCCTAATCTATTAAATCTGAAACATTCAGCTATAAATCAATTTTTATCCCCAACCAAGATTAATCCTTCTGCATACAAGTGATTCAAGAAAGAGAGTACTTGTTCCTGACATTCTGCCTCTTCAATCATATATCGGGACATTAATACATTGACCAATTGATTAACTGATATCAATTCATTTATTAACTCCCAAATTTCACCGCCTATCCCTCCTAAATTGTAGTATTTTCCATTATGGATGCTCATCATCACTTTCTCTCCATCCATATCACTCACTACATTTTCTTGACCCTGTACGATAAAACTGTTTAATGAAATTTTTTTGTTAGTAATCATTATTTTTCCTCCTCTTTTAAAGACTCTAGGACTGTGGATACTAAATCATGCGCCGTAAACTTTGAAATAGGGCGCCTTAATTGAAACATCTCCACCTTATTTACAATATTTGTAGAGTTCATAAAATGCCATTCCATCATCCCCAATCGCGGGATTAATGAATTTCGATATGTATGGCGTAGCAATGTACGTAACCTTTCTAATCCTTCAATACGCTGAATTTCAACATTCTCATTTTCCGTTTTCACCAATTCAAATACACCCGCAAGCGGTAACGGCTCATTGAAAAAGCTTGACGACACTGGTACAGCATATTTGGTCTCTCTTTCAAATAAAGGCTGATAATGCGTTGTTTCCATTCCAAATTGATCAAGACTCTCTTTCCATAACTTTTGTTGTGGATAAGAGGGTGTAACAAAAGGAATATTATCCTCAGAAAGAGATACCGCAATTACATCATCACTTAAAAGTTGATATCCCTTGCTCAAGAGAGCTGATGCAAGAGTTGACTTTCCAGCTCCCGATCTTCCTACAAAAGCATATACCTTCCCATTGATGGCTATTGCACTTCCATGCAAGGGAAGTATTTTTCTTTGCATCAATAATGCGCCCATGCAAGTTCCAAGAATATAAAGCCTAATCTTATCTTGGTCAGATCCTTCCATAGGTGAAACGATAATTTTTTCTCCATTTTGAATACAAAACGTGGCTGTTTCGGGGATTTGAAACATAACTAATTCTTCTTCGACTACGAATGCTGACTTTTTGGAGGATAACTCCTTCCATAACTTGGACAAATCTGCAGTTTCGATTCTGACGTCTACTTCATTTTCATAATTGTTTAATTGAGGCAATTCCGGCAGAGGAATCTCACTTAATAGGGTTAATCCGAAGGCTTTGTAAACCACTTTCTTTACAGTATGTATCATCTTTCTCACTCCACCTAGTTGAAAAATTGATTAGAAAAAACCCTTATACCGTTGTTAAACTATATAAGGGCTGTAAAGCATATAAATCTCATTTAAATATTAGTGCATTAGCTGTGGCTAAGTGTGCCTTGCTCATCCTCATCTTCAAACACTTGGTCAACAATTCGTTTTCCAGGTCCAGCCATTGTCATGTTGATATCAAGCACTTCTAATACTGGTGATTGCCATTCTTGTTTCATAGTTTCACCTCCCTTCAAATAAATTTCTTGATAAATCGATAAACGATAAGACTGCGCATTAAAATTCTAAAATCAGGATCAAACACGTTTTCTGGCTGTGGTTCTCCTTGAATTTTCAAAATCGCACTCTTAATGATTTCCATATTAAAAAAGTTAGAAGCTACAGGATCTGTGCTAAGCTGTTTTAGTTCCTCGATAAACATTTTCCATGAAGGAATCATGCGATGAATCACATCGGCAGCCTGTATCCCTCGCACACGTTGATTCAACCTTACTTTGTCAGGAAGCAATCCCTTTGTAGATCTTCGGATAAGTGCCCGATTTAAGCCATTTTGAACAAATTGTTCGAGTGGTAGAGATAAACAAAATCGAATTACTCGTAAGTCATTCGTCGGATCATGCCCCTGCAAGCCATAGCGCAAGGAAAGTTTTGTACCACTTGTACCAGTGGTATTCCATAAATTTAACTGCTCAAAATGTTTCTGCCTTATTTCATATATGTTAGGTATAGAAGCCCCCGTTACTTTAACACCATGTTCCTCCAGTTTGTTGAATACATCAGTACGTTTTGCAAGTTCTGGATTGACTAACGTCGGCAACTCATATTGCTGTTGTGGAGAGAACATGTTATTTATAGATGGATATGCCTTCTGTCCTACGACTTTCAGTATTCGTGACTTTTTGACTCCAATACTTTTACCGTATAAGTCGATTTCATGATAAAGTTGGAACCATTTGAACTTTTTAAGTAAAACTGCATAATAATCTAGAGCTGGTCCCCAAGAGATGGTAAAATTCCCCCTCGCTCCATTTAAGAGCACTCCAACTCCTTGTTGCTGGGCTTTTTCATAAATTCCCTTTACCCAAATAGAATTTTCAAAGAATTTATAGGGCATTTCCATAATATCAAGCCAATCATCAATTTCAGAGAATGAATTTCTCCCTGGGAAATTCAAATAATGATCCGTAATATTCCCTACATGCTGTACTGTAGATTGGATAAACGGCTTCTCATCTGCAACCATATGACTACGAGTCCAATCAATAAATCCTTCTGCAGGTACAGAGCTGTATGTATATAATTTTTTATTTTCCTTTTGCAAGGCTCTTGCAGCAAAGCTAGCAACAGCACCTGAATCTAATCCTCCACTTAAATGGGAACCAACATTACGGTGCGTACGCAATCTTGATGTCACTGCACTTTCAAATACGTCCCGAAATGCCTCTTCATACTCTTGATTTGATTTGAGATGCAACTTCTCTCCTACAAATAACACGTCATATTTCGAAATACTAACTTTTCCATCGACTACAGAAATAGTATGAGAAGGAGGTACTTGTTCTATATTTTTATGGACTGTAGAAAAAGCATCTATCGTATCAAGCATATTAGGTATCGCTAAATATTCAGCTAACCACTGCTCATTTAAATCCTTCCCGACGTAAGGTAAGGAAAATAGTGGTCCTATACTGGTACAAAAGGCAAATCGATTTTGATTACGGAAGAAGTAAAATGTTCTGCTTCCCGAAAAATCACGCGCACCGAAAAGTAAGCGTTTTCTTTCGTCCCAAATCATAAAAGCAAAATCGCCAATCAAATATTTCGGCGCATTTTCCCCCCACTTTTGATAAGCCAATAAAATCAGCTTACTGTCAGGCATCTCCCTTCTAAGTGCCTGTTCCACTTGTAATCTATCAAATAATTCATCGCGATTATCAATAATAGCATCAGCCGTTATGACCAATTGCTTTTCATAATCATAATAAGGTAATTGTTCGTTGATAGATTGGGGTGTTATCCATTTCATATGGGCACCCAAAAAAATATTTTCCTTGTGCCACGTATTGGTACTATCGGCTGGATAACGAGATAAAGCTGACATGATTCCATTGCTATGCTCAAACGGTATGGGTTCCCTATTTAAATGATAAATTCCAGCTATTGCGCTCATTTCTTTCCTCCCGCTACGAAACAAGTAAGGGCAAACCCGATAAATAAGATAATTACCAGATATATCAATAAAACGTTATTTATATACCGGAAAAATCCTTTCTCAAACTACCGTGTTTCCGCATAACAGATTTTAAAGTTGAAATTTTCAGGCTATCTACCTTATAAATAAACCCTCGCCTTCTAATTTTGATATTCAAAAAAAGAACAAGGGTATAATTTTCTTATTTTCGCTAAAAAGTATTATGTATTTGTTTGTTGATTCAAATAAAAATAGATAAATTTAATATATCAATAAAGTATTTATATTCTTTATAAAGAATATAAACCCAGGTTATCATTTCACTATTGTATTGTCAAGTATCTATATACTCCAAATATTAAATGTTAACCCCTCTTTTTTGGATAATTAAAAAATGAATAATAAAATTATATCTTGCAAATAAATGGCTTTATCTCCATATTTTTTCATTTTTTTGATATTAACATAATTTTTGTGCTATGATATTTTATATAGTTTAGTATAAACATGCTAATTAAAAAACATATTTTATATTCCTCTGCTGCTTTAATAGAAGCAGCCATGTTATTCAACATAGCTGTTTCTTTATACTTGAACAAAAGGCAAGTAACTTTCTATAGTTATACCATTTTTACTAAGGAGGTCATATAATATGCGTTCACCATTGATAATGCTAACCAAAAACATAATTCGTATTTACCACAAAATTATGTACGCTTACTATTTCGCTCTCTATAGGGATTGCCTTGACTTTCATTCAAAAGAGGTTTATTTCCACAAAATGAAATTTCACAAAAACCGAACTAAATTAGATATTGAATCCTCCTAGTCCATTAACCTATATCCTATTAAAATTCTCTTATTGTTTCTTTTTATATACCAACATTTATTGTCAACGCATTTTTGATACATGTAATAACTCTTGTCTGATCTTTTTCTGTCATACCTGATCCAGATGGAAGACAGAATCCAGTTTCAAATAATTTTCTAGCAATATCTTCGCAATCACTATGAGGGTAATAAGTTGTTCCCTTAAATAGGGGTTGCATGTGAAGAGGCTTCCAAACAGGGCGTGCCTCAATATTTTCATTTTCCAGGTGTTTCAGTAATTCCTGAATCGATACTCCTGTTTTTTCTTCATCTATAGTAAGAACCGTAAGCCATCGATTTGAATAAGTATCCTCTAACTCAGGCATAAACTGTACACCTGGAATATGAGATAATTCTTGATAGTATCTATCAAATATTTTTCTTCTTGCCTGTACCCTATCTTGGAGAATTTGCAACTGTGCTCTACCTATACCTGCCAAAACATTACTCATTCGATAGTTATATCCTATTACACTGTGTTGATAATGTGGGGCAGGATCTCTTGCCTGAGTAGCTAAAAACCTTGCTTTTCTTAATGCCTCAACATCATTAGATACAAGCATTCCTCCACCTGAGGTTGTAATGATTTTATTTCCGTTAAACGAATAAATCCCAAACTTCCCAAATGTTCCACTCGCCTTACCTTTGTAGTAAGAACCAAGTGATTCTGCTGCGTCCTCAATTATTGGAACTTCATATTTATTACATAATGAGAGAATTTCATCCATTTTAGCACTTTGTCCATATAGATTTACAACAATTACCGCTTTTGGCAGCATTCCCTTTTCATTTGCATCATGCAATGCACATTCTAAAGCTTGTGGTGACATATTCCATGTTTCAGGCTCTGAATCAATAAACACCGGTGTAGCACCTAAATATAAAATTGGATTTGCACTTGCTATAAAAGTAAGACTTGAACAAAATATCGTATCACCATCTTCTACATCCAATAAACGCAGCGCTAAATGAATAGCAGAGGTTCCTGAACTAACTGCAGCTGCATCACGAACTCCCACGTGAGATGAAAGCTCGCTTTCAAATGCATCCACATTTGGGCCAAGTGGAGCGATCCAATTCATATCAAATGCTTCTTTTATATATTTTTGTTCATTACCGCTCATATGTGGGGCGGAGAGATAGATTCTTGTTTTTTCCTGTGAATATACCACTTTAAACACCATCCTACAGTTCTTTTTTTATTACTCTAGCTGGAACGCCCACTGCTGTACAATTTGCTGCAATATCACAGATTACTGTTGCCCCGGCACCGATAATGGACCAGTCACCAATTGTAATATTGGGAATTACATTAGCTCCTACTCCTATATGTACTCCTGTTCCTACAGTAACAGATCCCGTAAGTACAGCATTGGGGGAAATATGTGCAAAATCTTTTACCCTATTATCATGTTCAATAATAGCGCCTGAATTGACAATAACGTGATTCCCAATTTCAACATCTGCATTAACAATTGCACCTGGCATAATAACCGTACCAGCTCCAATCTTTGCACTTAAACTAACGATAGCTTGCTTATGTATAAGCGTCACATAACGATGACTGGGAATCTCTAACTGCTCCATAATTCGTTTTCGTGTTCTGTTATTTCCTATAGCTACCACGAACCTTACATCTGTATGTTCATTCATTAATTTTCTAGCTGCAGAAATAGGTCCAAAATATACGCCATCCTCAACTCTTAATTGTTCATACATATCATCTAATCGACCAATAATTTCATAATTCCCATATGATGATAGTATAATATCTTGGATAACCTTACTATGACCACCTGCCCCAATCATGATTATTTGCATTCATTTCACCTCCTCAAAAGTCCTTAGTACCAGTAAATTTCTCAATAGTTACATGCCCAACTTGGTTAATGCCTTCCGATTTAGATACCTTCTTCACCGTCAATAACAAAATTTTCATATCAAGAAAAAAAGTACGATTTTTCACATACCACACATCAAAATCGAATTTTTCTTCCCATGAAATTGCGTTTCTTCCATTCACTTGAGCCCACCCTGTAATTCCTGGTCTTACATTGTGCCGCCTAGCCTGTTCTTCTGTATATAGCTCCAAATATTCCATCAATAATGGTCTAGGACCCACCAAACTTAAATCCCCTTTTATAACATTAACTAACTGTGGCAACTCATCCAAACTATATTTTCTAAGAAATTTACCGAACTTAGTAAGTCTTACATTATCAGGCAGCATATTCCCCTCGCTATCTGTCTCATCAGTCATAGTTCTAAACTTATACAGAAAAAAAGGCTTACCATGTAATCCTGGGCGTTGTTGCTTAAATAGGATAGGGGAACCTAGCTTAACTCTAACTAAAACTGCTACTATTATAATAAGAAATGAAAACAACATCGATAATGACAAAGAAACGAACAAATCAAAAAGCCTTTTCATAAGTAATTATACTCCTATCGAAAATTTTTTGAGGCGCTTCCTACAGAACGAGGCTATAACCTTCCAACTACCTTTAGGGGATTCTTCTAATTCAACCATACTCTTGTATAAAATGAAATCAATTCGTAACTTACATTCTGCTATGAACTTCATTCAGTATGCTATAAATACACTTCCCCGTTCCCTGAAGATCAGACGCCTAAACTCAATAATAAAATCGCTATATTTTTATACAAATATAGCGGTTTTTTTCTTTCCATATTCAGTTGATGATAGTATTATCTATCAATCTAGTGGCCGTGCTTATATCACTAGATACATTATTGAATACACATTTGACTACAGTCATCGCCTTTTCCCTAGTTAACCAATGTAAACTAAGAAGAGTGTCTTCTAAATAGCTGTGCGTAATGATAGAAACAGCAGGATTATCAGTCTTCCTAATAACAGAATTTAGAAATGTGTTACAACTATGAACAATATTCCCTTCGAAGTTTATACCAACATTTTGAAACAAACAATTATCCGCATTAATTTTTCGCGTATATTGGGCATTATTGGAACCAAAAGATATATCCCCACCTATTCTGCTTGTTTTTGCTCTTATAAATTTACCGTTACTAAGGTTACAACATTCCAAATCTGCGGCCCCTTCTATTAAAATGAGACCTTCTATAGCAATAGGGCGACCACCATAATTAGCAGGTGGCTTAATATTAACATCATAATTCTTGACGGTAATATTCTTAATGACTCCACCTGTCAAAAGCACTGAAAAGTTTTGTGTTACCGCATTATCACTTCGCCACTCTCTTTCAACTGTGATGTCCGAAATATAGCATCTGCCATAATCATACCTGCTTATATTAAATCCGACTTTTCCAGCGTCAGTTATGACCATTGGTGGTCCATTCAATGTTTCAGATACTCGAAAACTTGTTGCCGTTACGTTAATCGTATAGTAGAGTTTATCCACACTAATTCCAGTTGGCACTTTGCCAACCCATTGTTCAAAACATATTTTCGCACCATTCCCCATTCCATGTGGAGTACTATAGGAAAACATTCCATTAGCGACATTTACAGTAGGGCTGCCAAAATATCCATAGATGCTTGAACCGTAAAATAAACCATTTTTTATCTGGCAATTTTGAATGACGGCTCCTCGGATATCCTGCAGTTTGATATTACCGTTATTACATATAGCCCCATTGACAAAATTATCCCCTTTCACAACGAGTTCACATCCAATGAAAGTGTTGTGAATGTATTTGACATACCAGTTATTCTGATAAGAACTAATTCCCCCTATGTTATATCCTTCAAATATATTATTTTCCAAAACTATATGAATGCCGTCTGCATTTACAAAATGTCCACGAGCATTATTAGAAATATAGTTATTATAAATATAAATTCTAGTATTCAATTCAAACCCCGATTGATTCAATTCAGGTCGCCATGTCGGTATGTTACTTTCAGACCACATGGATTCGATATCTATTCCGAACATCGGGGCAATGCCATCGGTTGTAATGCCGTCATCAGCTTTACCAATTGAATAAATTTTATTTTCAAAAATATAAGTGTCATTTGAACCACCGAGAGTAATCCCTTGCCTTCTGCAGTTATGAATATCACAGTTATGAATGTAAATATGCGAACCCATCTGTTCCTGTGTATAATCAGCTGGATTAATCTTATATTCTAACCAGCCTGTTGAAATGGCATCCCCTGTACAATTGCTTATTTCTACACAATCTATCTCCACAAAGTTTGAGCCCCTTATTTCTATTCCTTGTCCCCACTCATGAGTGTAATTCTGGCTGTCCACTTTTGCATTTATTTTTGCAATTTGGGCATCGCTTAAAGGTGAAGACGTAATATCAATAACAAAAATCATTTTATTAGCATCTTCTATTGGAGCGAACCAACCTCTCCCAGTCGAAGATGCAGGAGCAAATTGACCGTTTGTTCTAGAACCGACTAGCGTGCCAATTGCAACAGTATCTTTATATTGATAAAAACTGTATGCTGTGGTGTTTATTCCAGAGATAGACCATAGTCTAAAAGCTTTAAGGAGCCCAGGATTCTCATATCTGTCCACTATTTCACTACGGATAAAATTGGGATTATTATTCAATGAACCGTCAGTATTCACTCCTCCTCTTACAAATTTCACACCTATTTCGTAAATATGTGTTTTTTTATCTCCGACTATTTTCCCACCAGAAATTTTCACATTTTTAACTCCCTTAATATCAAATACTCGATACCAGGGTGACGAATTAGTTTCCAGTTGTAAGACACACTCTCCCGACATTTCAAAATGTAAGCCGCTTGGTATGGCAATACACGAGAATGATGTATTGTCAATTTTCAACTTATATATGCCGCTCGGTATTATAACATGATTGTATCCTTGGGACTTAGCCCAAACCAAAGCATCATTTATCCCCTTTGTAGTGGCAACAGAATTGGTACCATCGTTTTTAATATTCCATCTTACCAATTCTAATATATATGAATTTGAAACGTCCTCTGCATTTGAAACTGGTACCTTTTTTGGAGACCAGTGTGCTTTTGGGCCATCATAAGTTAATACATCACCATGAGTAGGAGATGCTGTTGTTACATCTACATCATTAAGGTCCCCAAGATTCGCATTTAAGTTTACGTCCATATTCCCACTTCCTTTTTTCTATATATTATGCTTCTATAGCTTAAATAGATTGGGTATATGAACTCTAACAATAAAAAGGATCCTTTCATTCCATAGCTTATAGCTCTTGAATTTTCCCCTTAAAACACGTGTTAATAGCATATAACAACACTTTGATTCGAATTAGGAGGGAATCCCCTTATTTAACTTAAATTTTTTTAATAACTTTTGTGAAATCCCTCTAATAATCCCAAATAAATATTTAAATTCCGTTGTTTTATGAAAAATCAATATATAAATCACATTAGGAACTATGATACATATGATTCCCTTTAACAATAACTCCAAGAAATTGCTTGATAACGTGAAATTGCTCGCAAAACTTGTAATAAAATACGTTCCTATGCCTATTGCTGCGTAGTAGGCGTATTTTAAGAAATAATCCATTACAGGCCTATTAAATACATTTTTGTATACTAAATAAGGGGTAAGCCAGAAAGGAACAGTAATCACACTTAAAAGGGTACCAAGAAATACACCCATTATCCCCAGATATTTAACTAGTACGATAGAAAAAGCTAGGTTGACAGCAGCTTGAAACAAAGGTGCATATCTATCCTCATGAAAAACACCCGCTGTAGTTTTCACAGTTGTTATGGAGTTCCTCATGCCTCTTTCATAAAAAATAATTACTAATACAAACAACACACTTTTACTCATAAGATACTCTGATCCAATCCATAAAGTGATAAAGGGCTCCATTATAATACATAATAATATAGAGAAGAATGAGTATAACCAAAAATTCAAAAGCATATAGACCTTATACACACTATAAACCTTCTCTATACTTTCTTTTGCTACTAAATTCCCTACACTATGGTATGTATTATTAAAAATTTGATAAGTAAAATTCCTACAAATGTCTATTAACATACTGTAGTTAGAATACAGTCCAACTGCTGCTACACTAATAAATGAAGATATGATAATGTTATCGGTACCTAATACTAAGTAATTTCCTATGTTTTGCAACACAATTGCTTTCACATTCTTAACAATTTTATCTTTAGTTTCAGCATCTAATACACCCGAAACTTTATCTTTTAAAAACGGGTACATCCTGTTGACTATGATTGCCAAAGCAATGCTAGTAGTAACTGTTATCATACTGTCGATAACTAAATATAAAATATAATTTTTTGTAAAGTGAAGTATTCCAATTTTGAGACAAGCAGATACAATTGAAGATATGGAATATATTCCTGTTACAATATAGCCCTTCTGAGAAACACTTAAAAACGAATTCTTATGCATGTACAGATAAGGAGCAACTGTATTGAATAAAAATATAAGGTAAATCCAATGAATATTTTCAACATTCGAATCTTTAATAAAGTATCCAAGAAACGGCATTAAGGACAAACCGAGTAACAAGACAATCAAGGCAATTACCATATATGCTTTCCGATACAATCTCATAAGTATGTTGATTTTTTCTTGATCATTTTCTGCGACCGGCTTATAAAGACTGTACATTATACTAGCACCTATTCCTGCCTCCGCTAACGAAAGCATAGAAAGTATATTAGTAAGAAATCCATTTATACCTAGATATTCAATGCCCAGATTATTGATAAATACGGTTCTTGAAATAAAGCTTAAAGATGTGACAATGATTTGATTTCCGATTCCAGCAGATATATTAATTAGGGAATTTTTTACTCTCATATTAAAACCTTCTTGATATAGATTTTTTACATGTAGCCAACAAGATAGCTGATATTAAAGTAAACGAATGAATCCCCAAATGCTCTGCGGCTTTCTTTACATTTAAATTAGACTTAACAAAATCATAATATAAATTATAATAGGATAATTTCCCTTTCAGGCCACACTTATAAAATTCAATTTGCTGATTTATGTAATATGCGGTACCTTTCGGACTTTTAGCAAATATATCCCTCATATTTTTTGTTAAACCATCTTCTAAATAATTACATATATATATTGTCTTATTAAACCATCTTATTTTATAACCTTCATAAGCCATCCGATTCCATACCGTAGCCTCTGTCATAAATTTTTCCCCTTCAAACTCATGAAACTTGTATTTCCTTAGTATATCGGTATAAAAGGCTTCAGCTTTATCTCCTGTTATATTGTATTTATTCCGTTCAAGTGAAGTTGCATCAACATATTCACCTTTAAACGTTGTTCCTAAAAAATCCTTACTGCTCCCTCCCCTATTACCAGAAACACCACAAAATAATTTTTTATCCTCCAAACTATTTTCCCATTCTACTATACTTTCTAATGCATCCTCCGTAACATGATCATCGGAATCTACGATAAAAAACATTTCTCCTTCAGCCAAATCAACACCCTTGTTAATTGCTCTATGTTTTCCTCCATTTTCAACTTTATAGTATCGTATGGAAAATGAATTTTCTTCTAATTTCCACACTTTAAATAATTCCTCTGTATTATCACTTGATCCATCATCAATGACTAACCATTCAAAATTTCTATACGTTTGCTCCTGTAATGATCTGTATAATTTCTCTATAATATATCCTCTGTTATACGTTGGGGTGAATACTGTTATTCTCATTTATAATCATCCTTTGTATGAACCTTGCTTACTTCTCATATAATCTATTACTTTCACCTTTTTATTTCATTTTCCCATAAAAAAAGCACCACAGATTTTACTCTACTGGCGGGAAATCATGTCTTACTTCATTCAACCAAAATTATTAACTTCCTAACATATCCATCTAATTTATAAAAACCTATCTTATACATTATTTATACTTAATTTTTATTTAAATATAAATTAATGCTCCTCATACAAAATCCTTGGGTAAAAGGCAGAATATTAAACAATGTAGAATATACTCCTATATCCTTTGTATCTCCTTGGGAAAATTCAACTGCTCCATCTTTTCTTGTAACTTGCATTAAATAATGCATAGCTCTCTCTACACTATCCATGCATTCACTTGAAATTTCATCTATCTTTGAAGCATTTAACATAAACCATCCAAGTGTAGCTGTAGCAGAAGAATCAGGCCTACTCTCATTTCTAGTTACAGTCCAATTCCAACTTCCATTATCTTGTTGAAAACTCATTGCAGTTTTCGCAAACCTTTTAACACTCTCCTCAAGTGATAATTTATATTTACTATCTTGGGGCAATTCATTCCAAGCATCTATAAGACCAATAGCAAACCAACCAAGACCTCTTCCCCATCCATATAATCCAAGAGGGACTTTATTCTCTATCTTGTAGACATGACATGGTAGCGAATGTTTATGTAACATTCCGTACTTTTCATACTCCCTAATTTGTTTCACTGCTAAATCTATGCATTCTTCCTCGTTATATCTAGTACCATAACAAACTAAAAAGGGGCATATAAATCCTATAGTATCTACATATCTGTAGCTCTTCATAAACTTCCTATATTCTACTGTGCCGTCTTCACCTATATGATCTTTAATCATTTCCCATGTATAATCTAATGCCTTTTTATATTTGTTTATGTCGATATGATCCAACTTCATAATAGCGTAAGCGAGTATAGCTCCATCTATATGCTTAGGTTTTTCTAGCCATTGACCACTACTATCAAATTTTGAATTCAAAAATTTTTCAATCTCATATTTCATTTCCTTATCATCATTATGTCTTAAATACTCAGATAAACCTAATACTAATGATGCTTCTTGCCAATGTTGTATCGTACTTTTCGTATAATTTCCTTTCAGCATATCTAATACAACTAATCTTGTATTGTCTGTTACTTTTATTTTTGGTGTGTTTAGTAACCACTTAGACCCTTTTTTCGTTATAGTGTTATTCCATATGGATTTATCCTCATATCTCCCCATATGAATTCTCAGTACCCAATCTTTTATTACAGGTACTACATCTATGGTAATAATCATTAGAATAATAAAAATTACAATGCAACTCAAAATTTGAAATATCATCTTTATATTGCCCTTTCAATGTAAAAATAATTTAAATACTTATTTAACATATCCAACAGTACTACCTAATGCTTCTGACATTTTGGTACACATATCTAGCGTGATATTCTCACCTATTGTCCAGCTTTTATCATAACGATGTGCTGTCTCTAGATTTAATTTGTGCCTATTGATATAATCTTTTGTTTTCCCTATAATTTCCGCTGGATTTCCCCCAACAATGTACCCTTCTGGAACTGATTTTGTTACTACACTTCCCGCAGCCATAATAGCATTTTTCCCTATTGTAATCCCAGGCATAATTAAGGCCCTTGCTCTTACAAATACATTGTCTTCTATTTTTATTTTCGCTATTTTTGTATAATCTAAATATCGTTTCGTACTGGCGTCATGTGCAAGGAGATATACTTGGGGGCAAATGTAACATTATCACCTATTTCTATTAGCCAACAATGAGCATAGTCAATTGTACTTCCAGCTAATCCACTACAATTTTTCCCTATCTTCATAACTCTTTGCACACACGCTTCTATTGTTAAATCTTCAAGGGATATGATTCCTAATTTTACCATTTAGGATTTTTTTACCCGACTTAACATAATGACCTCCAATGGATGTATTATTTAACTTATTTTTAAATGCTATATTTAACCATTTATTAAGTTATACAAATGATCCACTTCATCTTCTGTCCCCAATTCTTCTTTCTTGAGATTATCGATAAACTTACTTCTTAACTTTTCTTCTTTTATTAATAACTCAAGATGATTTGCCACTGACATAGGGGTCATCTCTGCAATTACTCCATTGATATTATTTCTTATATGATTATTAGCTGTCTCAAAATTAGTAATTAATATTGGCTTTGCCAGTATTTTTGCCTCATCTATAGAAATAGATTTACCTTCATATCTAGATGTTTGCATATATATATCTGCTTGTTTTATGTATGGATATGGATTTTCTTTTACACCTAATAATTTTACTCTTTTCTCCAGTTTTTCTTCCTTTATAATTCTTTCAAGTTCTTCTCTTACATTGCCTTCCCCAATCAAATACCATGTAAGATCGTACCCTTTTTTTATGAGTATATTAAATGCTTCTAAAGAGATATCTAATCCCTTTTCTTTAGCCAATCTTCCTACCGAAATTAATGATATACTTCTATCGTTCTCTTCTTTAAAATCAACTTTCTCTAATGACATTTTCCTT
>Ga0102589_1001971_pt1 | contig 25252 bp, 20 predicted proteins | sample AraplaMF_Col_mLB_FD_76858 | JGI IMG/M metagenome (GOLD analysis project Ga0102589, IMG submission 76858) | Arabidopsis root microbial communities from the University of North Carolina, USA - plate scrape MF_Col_mLB | ecosystem: Host-associated > Plants > Roots > Endosphere | place: USA... | reverse complement strand
CGCGATTCGCAGGACGAATGGGCGCTGTCCTCGCACCTCAAGCTCGCCGCCGCCTACGAGCGCGGCTTCTTCAACGACCTGGTCGTGAGCTTCCGCGGCGTGGCGCGCGACAACATCCTGCGCGCCGACAGCACGCTGGAGAAGCTGGCCTCGCTGAAGCCGGCGTTCGACAAGACCTCCGGACGCGGCACGCTGACCGCCGGCAACTCCACGCCGCTCACCGACGGCGCGGCCGCGTGCCTGTTGTCGTCGGACGAGTGGGCGCGTTCGCACGGGCTGGAACCCTTGTGCTACCTGCGCGATGCGCAGGTCGCGGCGGTGGATTTCGTGCACGGCGAAGGCCTGTTGATGGCGCCGACCGTCGCGGTGCCGGAGATGCTCAAGCGCAACGGCCTGACGCTGCAGGACTTCGATTTCTACGAGATCCATGAAGCCTTCGCCGCGCAGGTGCTGTGCACGCTGCGCGCGTGGGAGAGCGAGGATTACTGCAAGGGCCGCCTCGGCCTGGACGCGCCGATGGGCCGCATCGACGTGGCGAAGATCAACCCGAACGGTTCGTCGCTGGCGGCGGGGCATCCGTTCGCGGCGACGGGTGCGCGCATCGTCGCCACCGCCGCGAAGGAGTTGAAGCAGCGCGGCGGCGGCCGTTGCCTGGTGTCGATCTGCACCGCCGGCGGCATGGGCGTGGTGGCGATCCTGGAGCGTTGATCGGAACCTGATCGGAGCGGCCGATCCGGACGCCCGGGGAAAGGCGCATGCGACGTGCGCCCGTCGTTCCCGACGAGCGGCGCCGTAAAAGTGGAACAGAGTTTGCAGTTGGGCCACCCTCGGCCCTAGGATCGACGCGCGGACCGGACGGTGTGGGGACATCGTCAGGATGCGATCCGCGAACGCTCCCAGCGGGCGAGTGCGCTGGCACTGCGGGTTCGAGGGGAAATCGATGGGAACGTTGAATGCATACCAGCCGCCGTCGCGGCTGAGCGAAGCGTTGTCCGCGGAAGTCGGTGGCGATTGCTGGCGCGATGGCAAGGACCTGGTGGTCCGGCCGGGCTGCACGCTGCCCGGCCGCTGCATCAAGTGCAACGAGCCGGCCGACCTGCCGATGCGCCACGCGCGCTTCTACTGGCATCACCCGGCGCTGTACCTGGTGGTGCTGCTGGGCGTGCTGCTCTATCCGGTCATCGCGTTGTTCTTCCGTCGCCGTACGCCGGTGACGCTGGGCCTGTGCACGCGTCACCTGCGGCGGCGTCGCGCCAGTCTGGGCGTGGCTTCGGCGGGTGCGGTGCTGGGCGTGGTGGCGATCGCGATGGGCGTGCAACGCGATGTGATGCCGCTGTGGTTCGCGGGCATCGTCGTGATGGTCGCGAGCCTGGCGTTCGGCATCGTCGGCTCGCGCCTGCTGGTGGTGACGCGCATCGGCGAGAACTACACGCGCTTCCGCGGTGCGGGGACGCAGTTCCTGGAAACGTTGCCGGCGTTTTATCGGACGCGGTGAGGCGGTTTGCGGCGCCAAGCCGTCGCACCTGCGTCCTGACGATGGGTTCCGCTTTACGAAACCCATCCTGCGCAGCTCGCCAGCACTTCGCTTTTGTAGCCCGGGTAAGCGAAGCGCACCCGGGAGCTGTCACGTCTGACCCGGGTGCGCTTCGCTTACCCGGGCTACAGGAGCGCCCGCGGACCCGGATCGCAGGAGCGCCCTACTCGCGCAAACGCGGCACGCCGTGCGCGTCGCGTTCTTCCACGACGGCCTGGTCGAAGATCGTCTGCCGCATGTCGCGCCCCGGCAGCGGCTGCGTCGCCTCGCCACGCGAAGCAGCCAGCGCATTCGCGTAGCACTGCCGCGCGAGCTTTTCCTCGCCGGCCGCGGCGAATCCCTGGCCGAGCTCCTCCCACGCCTCGGCGTTCGCCCCTTGCGCCAGCGCGCGATGCAGGAACTGCTCCGCTTGCGGCCACTGGCCCTGCGCGCGCGACAGGCGCGCCAGCGTGAGCAGCAACGCAGGACTCGCCGGATGCACCGGCAACCAGCGCTCGGCCGTCGCGCGCCGCTGTTCGTAGCGGTTCACCGGCAGGCGACCGTACAACGCGGCCAGCGATTCGTCCCAGCGCGCATCCAGTGCCTGTTCGATGCTTTTCGATGCCGCCTCGTCCCAGCGCATCGCGGCGGCACGTTCGGCATAGGCGGCCACGGCGGCGGGATCGTTGCGAAGCGGCTTCGGCAAGGCTTCCCAGCGGTCGGCCAACACATTCGCATCGGCGGCTTCGCGCAGCGACGCGGCGGCCCATTGCGCTTCCAGCACGCCAAGGCGTTCGTCCGACAACGCCTGCTGCTGGCGCAACGCGCCGAGCGTGCCGTACGCCTCGCCGCTGCGACCCAGCGTGGCGAGCGCTTCGGCGCGCAGCACGAGACCGCGCGGTGGCAACGGCGTCGCCGATGGCGCGTCGAGGATCGACAACGCATCGGCCGCGCGGCTCTGCGTCATCGCAAGCTCGGCCTCGGCGATCGCGCGCGAGGCGGGATTGCGGGTGCCGATCGCCGCGAGATGCGCACGCGCCGCCGCCTCGTCGCCGCGCGCCCACGCCGCACGCGCGGCGCCGATCTGTCCGACGGCGAGCGCGTCGTCCTCCTGCGCCGCCTGTTCCAGCAGTTTTTCCGCGCGCGTCCATTCGCCGCGATGCACGGCGTCGAAACCGTCGATCAGGCGCGCGCGCGACTGCCGGCGACGATGGCGCCGCATCGCCGTGAACGGCAACGTCGCCAGTTTCCACAGCAGCCACAACGCGGCCAGCACGACGATGAGCAGCGCGATCGCCTTGGGCACGTTGGTGGTGTAGTCGTTGCCGCCGTAGCGAACCAGGACGTAGCCCGGATCGAGCACCAGCAGCTGCGCGACCAGCGCGCCCGCCAATGCCAGCACGATCCAGAACAGCACGTTGCGGAACAGGTTCATGGGCGGCTCCTTGTCGTGGGGTCGTCGACGTGTTCGTGCGTGCCGGCGCGAGCGGCGCCGACGCAGGCCCGGATCACCCCGCCGCGCGCAGCTGGCGCAACTGCTGCAGTGTGCTGCCCAGCGTCGGAAGCGAAAGTGAAAGCTCGCGTGCGCCGATGGCGCGCAGCTGCTCGCGCTGCTTGTCCAACGTCGGCGACGGCGGCCACAGTCGCGTCATCCAGCCTTCGGCGCGTTGCAGCGCGGCGCGGAAACCGGCCTGGTCGCGGCGTTCGGCGGCGGCGCGCGCGAGCGAGATTTCCAGCTGCAATCCCGACGCCGCGGCGATGCGGTCGGCCGGCTGCACGGCAACGGTGCGATCGCTGGGCTGCACGTCGATCAGCGTGGCGAACGCGCGACGCCACCAGGGCGCATCGGCCGGGACGCTTGCGTGCGTTTCGATCGGCGCGGTACTGATCGTCTGCGCGAACGCATCCAGTTCCGCCATCGCACGCACGCGCGGTTCGACGCCCAGCGCATCGAGGCCGGCGCGTTCCTGCTGCAGCGTCTGGCGCAGGGAGAGATACGCGGGATCGTCGATGCCATCGAGCACGTTGCCCGCCAGCACGTAGGCACGGCGCGCGCCTTCCAGGTCGCCGGCGATCAACAGCCGCTGCTGCGCCATGTTGAGCAGCAGTTCGGTTTCATCCAGGCGCAATGCCTGCGCGCCGTGGCGGTTGGGATCGGCCAGGCGCGAGACGGTGTCTTCGATCAGCGACGAACGCTGGCCTATGCCGAGGACCTCGTCGCGCAGCACACGGTTGGTCGCATCGGCCTGTTGCAGGCGCTGGAGCTGCGAGCGCTGGTCGCGACGGATCGCATCGATGCGGCCTTCCACCGCATCCAGTCGCTGGCCGGCGTCGGCCTGTTCTTCGCGATCGCGCTCGCTGCGTGCCTGCCATGCGTACCAGCCCCACGCACCGGCCGCGACGACGAGCGCGGCGACGATCAGCCACGCGATCCAGCCGTTGGAACGGCGGGCGGGCGGCGGCGTCGGTTCGGGGGTGGCGGACACGGCGGACTCGGCAAAGTTGAAGGCGCCATGCTACCGGATGGCGATGCGCGTCACGCCCCGGACGCGCCGACCGCCGCGGCGATCAGGTCCACCGGACGCGCGCTGCGCGCCACGATGACGTCGGTGAAACCATGCTCGCGGGCGAGCGCGGCGAGGCGTTCGCTCGCGGCGACGACGCGCGCGCGGCGCAAGCGCTCACGCTGGGGTTCGGACAACGCCTCGACGACGAGCTGCAGCGCTTCGCCGCTGGACAGCGCGAGCGTCGCGGGCGCATCCAGCTTCATGAGCCCGGCGAGCGAGCGCGGCGATGGCGCGACGGCGATGCGTTCGTAGACGTCGGCGCGGATCACGCGCGCGCCCCGCGCTTCCATTGCCGGAACGAGCACGCCACGACCACCGGGGGCGGTGACGAAGCCGATGGTTTCACCGTGCAGGTCCTGCAGGCCAGGCAGCGACAGCAGACCTTCGCTGTCCATGCGCTGCGGTGCATCGACTTCGGCGACGCCCGCGCGCCGCAACGCCATCGCCGTACCTTCGCCAACCGCAAACCAGCGTTGCCCGGGCAGCGCGCGCAGCGGTCGCAGGCGCCGCGCTGCGCGGACCGCGACGGGGCTGGTGAACACGACGCGCGGTGCGGCGAGCGCCTCGTCGAGCCGTTCGCGCGTGGAGGCGTCGTCGCGCAGATGCAGGCGCCAGGGTGAGATCGCGACGATCCCCGCACCTGCGGCAGCGGCCGCAGCACGCATCGGCGCGTGCTCGCCGCGGGCGCGCAGCGAGATCACGTACCATCCGGGCGTCGCGGGATCGGGCATCGCATCAGCATAGCCGCCCCGCGCGTTTGACCCTCCTCCCCCGATGATCCGAATGACTTCCGACGATTCCCGCAACACCGGCGGCAACGCCGCGCACGATCATTCCGACGCGCTCGCCCGCCTGCACCATCACTACCAGTCCATGCCGCCGGTCGCGGCGATGCAGGTCTCGGTCGCCGGTTACGACGGCCAGCGCCTGCGCCTGCACGCGCCGCTGTCCACGCACGTCAACGACAAGGGCTGCGCGTTCGGCGGCAGCCTGGCTTCGATGATGACGCTGGCGTCGTGGGGGCTGGTATCGCTGCACGTGGAGGAAGCCGGACTGGAAGCGGAGGTCTTCGTCGCCGACAGCCAGATCCGATACCTCGCGCCGCTGTTCGCCGACCTGGACGTGGAGGCCGAGCTGGCCCCCGACGCCGCATGGCCGGCTTTCATCGCGACGCTGCGCGAACGCGGCCGCGCGCGCATCGGCCTGGTCGCCCGCGCGAAGCTGCCCGACGGCGGAATCGCGACCGAGTTCACCGCCCGTTATGTCGCCATCGCCAAAGCTGGCGCGGCCTAGCCCATCGGCGGCTAGGATGGGCACTCGAATCGGGGGAAATGCGATGCGCCTGACCAAGACTTTGCTGCTGGCATTGCTGGCGCTGCTGTTCGCGGCCGGTACGCCGGCGTTCGCCCGGGGCAAGATGGACCAGCTCCAGGCCAACCAGTACGCCTGGTCCGGGGCGATCCGCTGGGGCGACTTCGAAGGCGCGCTGAGCCTGATCGAACCCGGTTACCGCGAGTCGCACCCGGTCACCGACCTGGAACTCAAGCGCTACGAGCAGGTGCAGATCACCGCTTACCGCGAGCGCAACAGCAGCGCCGACAAGAAGGGCGGCGTGGCGCTGCGGGACATCGAGATCGGCGTGGTCAACCGCCACACGCAGGCCGAACGCACCGTGCGCTACCGCGAGGAATGGCGCTGGGACGAGGCCAGCAAGAACTGGTGGCTGGTGTCGGGCATGCCGGATCTGTGGGACGGCGAGTGAAAGAAGCCCCTCTTCCGTCGGGCGAGGGAAAGCGGCAAACCAGCAGCGCCGTGACGCACCCTCGGTGCGGGCCTTGACGCTCCGTTGCCCCTCATCCGCCCTTCGGGCACCTCTCCCGCAGGGAGAAGGAAGAAAATCCCGGAGGGAGAAGGAAAAAACGAGCCCCTTTTGCGTGCTCGCCGCCACTGGGCGACAATCCCGGCCCCGTTACCGCTGCCCAATCCCGTGACTTTCCAAGACCTGCTGGCCTTCGCCGAGCGCCATCTCTATCTCTCGCTGGCGCTTGTCGGCCTGACGCTGGCGATCCTCTACACCGAGTTCGCGCGCCTGTTCCGCGGCTATAAGGCACTGCGCCCGGCCGAACTGACCGGCCTGATGAACCGCGAGAACGCGCTGGTCATCGACCTGTCGGCCAGCGCCGACTTCGAGAAGGGCCACATCGCCGGCAGCAAGTCGGTGCAGCCCAGCCAGTTCGATCCGGAGAACAAGCTGCTGGCCAACGCCCGCGAGCTGCCGGTCGTGGTGGTGTGCCGCAACGGTCAGGCGTCGGGCGATGCCGCCAAGCGCCTGAAGAAGGCCGGCTTCAAGCACGTCTACTGGCTCGACGGCGGCATCGGCGCCTGGCAGTCGGCCGATCTGCCGCTGGTGAAGGGCCGCGCCTGAGTCGCACGACTTTGACGTACGCCGCGGGCTTGATCGATGCCTGGGGTGCCCCAACACCGGTTCTGGGGACAGCCTTCGCGGCTAAGTCGGGGCACGTCGCCCACACAGTCTGAACAGCCGGGCACGTCGTGAACGCGTGCCATAATCGATCACTTTCCGCATATTTAACGCCTGGAGTCACTGAGATGTCCGAAGAAAACGTCAACGGCAATGCCGCGTCCGCCGAGAACAACGGCCCGGCGTTCACCGTCGAGAAGATCTACGTCAAGGACGTCTCCTTCGAAGTCCCGGGCGGTCCGGCCATCTTCAACGAGCAGGCCCAGCCGCAGCTGCAGATGAACCTCAACCAGAGCGTGCAGCGCCTGAACGAGAACGCGTTCGAAGTGGTCCTGGGCATCACCCTGACCTGCTCGGCCAACGAGAAGACCCTGTACGTGGCCGAAGTGAAGCAGGCCGGCGTGTTCGGCCTGGTCGGCTTCGACGCGCAGACGCTGGACGCGATGCTCGGCACGCACTGCCCGAACGTCCTGTACCCGTACACCCGCCAGCTGATCAGCGACCTCATCCAGGCCGGCGGCTTCCCGCCGTTCTACCTGCAGCCGATCAACTTCGACGCGCTCTACGCCGAAGGCCTGCGTCAGCGCGCCCAGCAGCAGTCGGGTCTGGCCGACGCCGAGACCGCCGGCAACGCCTGATCGCGCCCGCGGCATGGAAGCGAACTCACTTCCGAACGTCGCGGTCCTCGGCGCGGGCTCCTGGGGCACCGCCCTGGCGGCCCTGATCGCACGGCACGGTCATCCGACCGTGCTGTGGGGTCGCGACGCCGACGGCATCGAGGCCATCCAGACCCGCCACGAGAACCCGCGCTACCTGCCCGGCATTCCGCTGCCGGCGTCGCTGCGCGCGACGACCGATCTGGCGCAGTCGCTGAAAGACGCCGACTTCGTGCTGGTCGTCGTGCCGTCGCACGCTTTCGCCGAAACCCTGCGCAAACTCGCTCCGCATCGCCCGGCGCACGCCGGCGTCGCGTGGGCGACGAAGGGATTCGAGCCGGGCAGCGGCCGGTTCCTGCATGAAGTCGCCGAAGAGGTGCTCGGTCCCGACGTGCCGCTGGCCGTCGTGACCGGTCCCTCCTTTGCGAAGGAAGTCGCGCAGGGCCTGCCGACGGCGCTGACCGTGCACGGCAACGACGCCTCGTTCGCGCAGTCCGTCGCCGACGCGCTGCACGGGCCGGCGTTCCGCGCCTACACCGGCAACGACATGCTCGGCGCCGAACTCGGCGGCGCGATGAAGAACGTGCTGGCGGTCGCCACCGGCGTCGCCGACGGCATGGCACTGGGCCTCAACGCCCGCGCCGGTCTCATCACCCGCGGTCTCAACGAGATGCTCCGCCTGAACCACGCCATCGGCGGCAAGGCGGAAACGCTCATGGGTCTGGCGGGCCTGGGCGACCTGGTGCTCACCTGCACGGGCGATCTGTCGCGCAACCGTCGCCTGGGCCTCGCGCTCGGCCGCGGTCAATCGATCGAAGATGCCGTGCGCGAGATCGGCCAGGTCGTCGAATCGGTGCAGACCGCCGACGAAGTCATGCGCCAGGCCGAGCGCCACGGCGTGGAACTGCCGATCTCCAGCGCCGTGCAGGCGGTGTTGCACGGCGAGATCACCCCCGCCGAAGGCCTGCGCCTGCTGCTCTCGCGCGAACAGAAGCCCGAGTACCCGCGCGACCTGTTCGGCTGATCGCACGCAAACTGCAGCAAACAAAAAACCCGGCCAAGGCCGGGTTTTTTGTGACTTCGGGCTTCCGGGCCTTGGGCTTCGGCCTGCGGAGCGGCGTCGTCCGCCGGGTCGGGGATTGCTCCGCCCCTTCGTCGGACATCCTGTCCGAAGGCGGGGCGTGGGCCATCCATGGCCCACTGCGGATCAATCCCCGACCCGTCGAACGACGCTCCGGCCTTTCATTGCCCGGTCTTCGTCGAAGAGCCGTCATTCCCGCGAAGGCGGGAACCCATGGACGTTGCTTCTGATTCTGAAACCACCTGATCCTTTCGCGGGCGTCCGGGACCGAGCTCACCGAGCGGACGCGCGAATGAGTCGAGGGCACGGACACCGCCACGTACCGGCACAGCCCGAGTCCCACCCTCGCCGCCGCGCCACGCGACCAGCGCAAGATCACCAACACGCGAAGTCAATGAAGCAATGGAAGCATCGGGCAGGAGGGGGTGGGGTGTATTTCGCGAACAGTAAACGGAGCGAAGCGGAGGTTCGCGCAATACACCCCACCTCCTCCCCCACTGACACCGCGCAAAAGAAAACGGGCCGCACCAGCGGCCCGTTCTACTACGCGAAAGCTGCGAGCAAAACTCAGAAGCTCGCGCGCATGCCCACGGTGACCTGCGAGAACTCCGAGCCCAGCTCGGCTTCGCCGACGATGCCCCACATCGGCGTCAGGTGGTACTGCAGGCCCAGCGTGGCGCTGAAGGCGCTGTCGTACACGTCGCCGTCGGTGAAGTTGCCCTTGGCCCAGATGTCGACGTTGTTGGCGATGAGATGACGCACGCCGACCGCAACGCGGAAGTCGTCGCCGTCCATGCTGCCTTCGCCGTCGTCCTCGACGTCGATCTCGGTGCTGAGGTAGCTCACTTCGGCGAGCAGGTCGGTGCGCTGCGACAGGCCGTGGTGGTAACCCAGGCCGACGATGCCCTGGCTCATGTCGATGCCGGCGTCGCCGAGGTGGCCGACCAGCGGTGCCGACACGCCGACATCGTCGTCGCCCTTGCGGTAGCTGCCGAACAGATGGAACGTGTCGCCCAGTTCGGCCGAGCCGCCGACGAAGAAACCACCGGCACCGACGTCGTCGATGTGGAAGCCCTCGACCTGCGGCAGCTCCTGGTTGAGCTGGGCATAGCCGCCTTCGACGTAGGTGTAGCTGTGGCCGTCGGCGCTGGCGGCGAACGGAGCCGCGGCGAGCGCGAGCGCCAGGATGAGTTGCTTCTTCATGGTGTTCCCTTTTTTTGAAAGCTGGCCCGCTGCATGCGGGGTTGCCGCATTATGGCCAATCTTCACGAATTCGTAACAAGTCCCAGCGCACAAAAAAGAAGCCCGGCTGTGACGGCCGGGCTTCCAGATCGCGATGTGGGGGAGAGAGAGCTATCGCGACGAAACTTGCTCGGTGACGCTTAGAAGCTCATGCGCGGACCGACGAAGTACGAGGTGTAGCCGTCGACGAACTTCACTTCACCGTTGACGCCCCAGGTCTGGTTGAACTTCACCTGCGCGCCGACACGGCCGTAGAACTCGCCGTCGACGCGTTCGTAGTCTTCGTAACCGGCCAGTGCGTAGCCTTCGATGTTCGGCGTCAGCGCGGCGCGCACGCCGGCTTCGACGTTCCAGCCGTCGGCATCGTTTGCGCCGAAGTTCAGGCCACCGACCGAGTAACCATCGGTTTCAGCCTTCTGGTAGCCGACGCGGGTCAGCAGGTCGACCTGCGAGTTGAGTTCGTGGTTGTAGCCGACGCCGACATTCCACTGGTCGACGTCGATGCCATCGACGCGGCCGAGCGCGGTGTTGAAGTCGTCGGTCTTCTGGCCGCTGTAGCCGCCATAGATGTGGAAGTTCGGCGCGATGGCGGCGGAACCGTTGATGGCCCAGCCATCGGCATCCAGGCCGTTGTTGTCAGCCGACGTGGCGGCGTAACCGGCCTCGACGTAGTTGTACGACACGCCTTCGGCAGCCGAAGCGGCGAGCGGAGCGGCGGCGAGCAGGGTCAGGGCGGCAAGCAGGGAACGCTTCATAAGGTCTCAGCCTCGTTATGGTTTTGGGTCCGGCACCGCACTCAAAACAGCAGAGTCATTCGGGGGAAACGATTTCGGAACCGGTGGCGACAGTATCCTGACGTAACCGAAATTTAACCTGAATACTAAACTTGGGCGTGCAGGAACTAACTGCGCAGCGGGGTTGTCGGGCCTCGCGTACCGCGCACCGCCAGTGGAGCTTCAGCTCGAAACGCGCAGCAGGCTGTCGAGCCTGTCGAGTCGCGACAGCAATTCATCGCGCTGGCGTGCCGGCGCCATGGCCATGTGCTCATCACTGTTTGCAGGAGGAATGTCGCGCAACAACGCCAGTGCGCCCCTCATCCTGTGCAGCAACTTGTGCTGCATCGTGGTATCCCCGGATGCCAGTGCGACATCGAACGCGCGCATGTCGTCACGACAGGTCGTGAGAAGTTCGTGCAGCAGGCGCCGTGCATCGACGGCGCTACCGAGCGATTCAGTCAGGAACGTCATCGGATCGGCCAGCGTCGGCGCAGCAGCTGGCGCCGGATCCGACCCGTCGAGCAGATGACGGGTCAGCATCGTATCGAGCTCCTGCAGCGTCATCGGCTTGGCCAGGAAGCCGTCCATGCCGGCGTCGGTGCACCGTTGCACGTCCGCGGGCAGCGCGCTGGCTGACAGCGCAATGACCGGCAGCCGTTGCGCCTTGCCGGCTTCGTCCGCGCGGATTCGCCGGACCAGCGTGTAGCCGTCCATCCTCGGCATGTCGCAATCGGTAATCAGCAGATCGAAGCCGCCGCCCGCGAGCGCCGCCAGCGCCTGCTCGCCGTCGGCGGTCAACACGCACTCGAAGCCCAGGTGGTTCAACTGCCGGGAGATCACGGCCCGGTTGACGGGATGGTCCTCGGCCACGAGGATCCGCGCGGCCTGCGGCACATGCGCTTGCGCACCACGCTCGGGTTCGGCTTCAGCCTCCTGCTCGAACATCGTGCGGCAGGCATCGCGCAGCGATCGCCAGAGCAACGGGTTGCCGTGCACGACCGGGTCTGCCGCATGGTCACGCCCTGACGGGTGACGATGATGGGCGTCGTTGTCCAGCAACACGCAGCGCCCGCGCGGCGGACGCTGTCCCGCTTCCATCAGCTGGCGGTCGACGAGCAACAGCTCGGCACGATCGCGGTCCAGCGTCGGCAGGTCCGCAGGCTCGATTTCGATGACGCTGAAGCCCATGGACGACAGTGCATTGGCCAACTCCAGGGCGAACATCGCATCCTGCGTGCACAACACGGCCGGCTTCCCAGCGAACTCAGGCACGGGCTGCAGTTTTGCCACCACCGGCAGGCCCAGGTCGAACGTGGCGCGAGTTCCCACGCCCGGAGTGCTTTCCAGTTGCACGGCCCCGCCCATCAGGCCAGCCAGGCGCTGGCAGATGATCAGGCCCAGGCCGGAGCCACCAAAGCGGCGGGTTGTCGAAGATTCGGCCTGGGTGAACGGCCTGAACAAACGCAGGAACTGCTCGCCGGAAATACCGATACCGGTATCGACGACGGTAATGGAGAGCTTCTGCACGTCCACGCCGTCCACCGATTGTTCCTCGATGAGCTCGATCCGCAGCTCGACCTGTCCGTGATCGGTGAACTTGACCGCGTTGCTGAGCAGGTTGGTGATGATCTGGCGCACGCGCACCGCGTCGCCGGCAAACTCGGCAGCGAGGCGCCAGTCGAGCACGCAGTAAAGCCGCAACCCCTTTTCGTGTGCCTTGGCGGAGAACAGGCCAATCACGCCATCGACCAGCGAACGCAGATCGAAAGGCGCCTTCTCCAGCTCAAGCCTGCCGGAGTCGATGCGCGAGAAATCCAGGATGTCATCCAGCAGCTGCAACAGCGTGCGCGCCGAGTCCTGCGCCATCGCCAGCATCTGCGCCTGCTCCCGATCTGTGTCGGTCTTCGCCAGCAGCTCCACCAGCCCCAGCACGCCCGCCATCGGCGTGCGGATCTCGTGGCTCATCATCGCCAGGAACGCCGCCTTCGCCGCCACCGCGGCCTTGGCCTCGGCATTGGCCCGGGCCAGCGCCTGCGCCTGCTCGTGGCTGTCGGTGACATCGATCCAGTAGCCGCTCCAGTCCACCGAACCGTCCGGGCCATGCCGCGGTGGACCGCCCGCGGTGCGCACCCAGCGCAGGCCCTGCACCGAGTGCAGGCGCACATCGAACTGCGGCATGGGCTGCATCGCAGCGGCGGCTGCGGCGACGTTGTCGGCGACCAGCTGGCGGTCGTCCACGTAGACGTGCGAGAACGCCAGCGACTCGTCGGCCATCATCTCCTCGGGCGTGATGCCGATGGTCGACAGCGTGTCGCCGTCGGCATAGGTGAACTCACGCCGGCCATCGGGCCACACCCGCAGCTCGAACACCGCCGAGGGCAGGGTGCGCGCGATCTGCGCCAGGCGCAGTTCCGATGCGCGCGCCCGCGCCTCGGCGGCACGGATCTCGGTGATGTCGACCGCAGTGCCAAGTAGCCCGGCAGCCTCGCCGTTGCCCAGCTCGAACATCTGGATGAACAGCAGCTCGTGGCGCTCGCTGCCGTCGGCCGCCTCGGTGCGCAGCTCCTTGCTCAACTGCTGGCCGGTGGTGAACACCGACATCTCGAAATCGTGGATCGCCTCGATCTCGATCTGCGGCAGGTGCCGGGTTTCCAGCAGCGTGCGTCCCACCAGCTCGCCCTCCTCGACACCGTACCGCGCCGCGTACGCGTGGTTGACCGCCACATAGCGGCCCTGTGTGTCCTTCACGAACACCGGGTAGTGGATGTTGTTGAGCAATCGCTCCTGGAACTGCAACTGGTCAGCCAGCTTGCGTTCGGCAGCGGTGCGTGCGCGCACCTGGCGGCGCATGCTCAACTGGGCGATGGTCATCAATCCGACGATGACGAAACCGCCCAGGACAATGCCGAGCACCCAGCCCCACGGCACACCGACGCTGTACTCGTTGCTCAGCCAGCGCGCGCGGATCGCCTGCTTTTCCTGCTCGTTGATCCCGGCCAGGGCGTTGTTGACCAGCGGCAGCAGTTCCGCATGCGTACGGCGCACGCCAAATGCCAGTTCGTGATCGAGGCCGGTCGGCCCGACCATCTGCAGGCGCGCCGCATAGCGGTCGCGAATCAATGCATCGATCGCCGGGAACGTGCCAACGAACGCGTCGGCCTTGCCGTCGGCGACCAGGGCCAGTCCTTCCTCGTTGCTGCCTACCGGCACCAGCTTGCTCTGGTCGAGGACGATCTTCAGGCGTGCCAGCAGTCCCGCTTCGCCACGCGCGGCCACGCGCCGTCCGCGAAGGTCTTCCGGGCCGGCCACGGTGGGGCCGTGCACACGCGCGACGATCACTTCCGGGAAACGCTCATAGGGCCTGCTGAACAACAGGTCATCGCCACGGAAGTCGTCGGCCATCGCGGCGGCGACCATGTCGATCTCGCCGGCATGGACCATTCGCTGCAGGTCGGTCCAGTCCTTGGCGGGCACCAGATCGAGCCGCAACCCAAGCGCCTTGCGCAACACCTTGACGTAGTCGGCGGCCATTCCGTCGAACTCGCCATCGACGTTGACGAACGAGTACGGTGGGCGATTGGTTTCGTAGCCCAGCCGCAGCACCGGCAGCCCTTCGAGAACGCGACGCTCGCGATGGCTCAGGACGCCGTCCGGCGCGGGTGCGGATGGCAACATGTCCACGCCCCAACGTTCCTGCAGGCTTCGCAGCTCCTCCGGCTTGACCGCGGCCTCGGCCTTGCGCAACAGGCGGATCAGCATCGTTTCGCGTTTCGGCATCGCAAGGCTGAGCTGCAGCGGCGGCATCTCCACGGCGCCGAGCAGCACCAGGTCATCGACCGTGCGCTGATGCAGCAGCGTACGGGTGCGGTACTCGGTATGGCCGATGTAGGCATCGGCTTCGCCATCGGCGACCATGCGCAAGGCCTCCCGGCCATCCTGCGCATACAGGATGATCGCCTCCGGAAAACGCTTCACCACCAGGCCGGCCGACTCAAGGTAGCGCCGCTCCACCACGATCCGCGCACGCGCCAGGTCGCCTTCGCCGCGGATGCGCGTGTCGCCGCGACGCGCCACCAGCATGGTGTAGCCCTTCAGGTAAGGGCGAAGGAACTCGAAGTGACCGCGCCGCGCAGGCGTGTCCGGTTGGCCCAGAAGCAGGTCGTAGCGCGGCGTCTGCGAAGCGGCGGGCCAGGAAATCGTCTCCCAGTCGGTGAAAGGATCGAACGAAAGACGCAATCCGACTTTTGCCGCGAGCAGACGCGCGTAATCAGGCCCCAACCCTTCCGGGTGGCCGGCGACCCAGGTTTCAGCCGGCAGGTGGTCACCTGCAAACACGCCCACCCGCACGACGGGGTGGTCCCTGCGCCACTGCGTTTCCTCTGCATCGAGCTTCGCAATGCCGCCCTCCTGCGCGCCAGTCTCCTGCGCGCCAACTTCCTGCGCGCCAACTTCCTGCGCGGCAAAACCAAGCGCAACGCCGAACAGTGCGATGAGCGCGGTGAGCAGCGTCGCGCCCACTGCGCGCGGGGTTCCAAGTCGGGATGGCATGACCGATCGCACTGAATGGGCCCCTGAAGGAACCACGCTAGTGAGCGCGTATCCGCGCCTCCATCAGAATCTTCTCAATCGCAATGCAAGTTGCGGATGTGCTGCGTGCGAGCGATCATTCGAGCCTGAACGGGCCGAAACGAAGCCATGACGCTACGCATAATTCTGGCCGACGACCATCCGATAGTCCGCAGTGGCGTTCGTGCATTGCTGGAACGCAACAACCTGCAAGTGGTCGCCGAAGCCGGTAGCACCGACGAGCTTGTCGCGGCCCTGTCAAACCACGAATGCGATGTCCTGCTAACGGACTTCAGCATGCCCGGCGGCCAGCTTGCCGACGGCCTGGCGATGCTCGAGCACCTTCGCGGCCAATGGCCGAAGCTGCCGATCATCGTCCTGACCATGATGAACAATCCCGGCGTGCTCAGTTCGATCCTCGCCACCGGCGTGCGCGGCCTGCTCAACAAGTCCGACGCGTTGTCCGAGTTGCCGCTGGCGATCCAGGCCGTTTCCCACGGCCGCGACTATGTCAGCGCCAGCGGTGGCCATCAGCTGGAGCAGATGGAAGGCCACGACGCCACCAGGCTGCCCTTGTCACCGCGCGAAGCGGAAGTGCTCGGACTGTTCGTGTCCGGACTGACGGTGTCGCAGATTGCCGAGCAGCTCGACCGCAGCATCAAGACCGTAAGCCGGCAAAAAATGGACGGTATGTCCAAGCTCGGCCTGAAGACCGACCTGGAAGTCTACGCCTACGCGCGTGAGCACGGGCTGCTGACCTGATCGATCGCTTTCGCCGGCCTGAGCCGCGCATGACGATCCAATTTGCCGAAATGGCAAATGCATCTTCGGCAGATATACGCCAACCGCCAGCCGTTCCCGCCGCCATCAGCGCCTCGCGGGAGAACAAGACAATTCTCATACACGCCGTCAGGGCGCGTCCCTAACCTTTGCGCCGTTCTGCAGCAGGCGGGGTCACTGACATGCCCGACGCCGGCGGCAATGTCCACCGCAGGACATCCCCTCATCAATACACCCCAAGGATTTAGCAGTATGAATAGCAAGTTCCTCAGTCTGATGGCGCTGTCCGGCCTGGCCATCGCTTCGCAGTCCGCCTTCGCTGCGGACGGCACCATCACCTTCAACGGTGAAGTCACCTCTCAGACCTGCTCGATCAACAACGTCGCCGCCGATGGCGCCCGCGACATCACCGTGACGATGCCGAAGGCGTCGCAGTCCAGCCTGGCCGTCCTCAACTCCACCACCGGCGAAACCAACTTCTCCATTGCCCTGACCAGTTGCACCCCGGCCTCGGGCACGGTCCGCACCCGCTTCGAGCCCGGCACGACGGTTCATCAAGCCTCGGGCGAGCTGATCACCAGCGGCGCTGGCAGCAGCACCAGCCTGCGCATCCAGCTGCTCAACTCTGACCGCAGTGTCATCGCGGTCGGCGCCCCGGATGCTTCGCAGAACTCAACCGCCCAGACCATTCCCGCCGGCGGTGCGGTGACCCTGAACTACATCGCCCGCTACAAGCGCGCTTCGGCGACGCCGGCACTGGGAACCGGTGTGGTTTCGTCGAGCGTCACCTATTCGCTGGTCTACAACTGATCCGTAGATGAAATCCGGAAAGGAGCGGGCGATCGCCCGCTTCCTTCCGGGCGACGAAGTAGTGAAGCCCGGCAACCGTTCGCCAGGGATGCACTTTGCAAAAACAACCAGAACCTCGGAATTGCGCACCATGAAACTCAAACTTACAAACGCACTGGTGCTGGCTGGCATCGCCGCGTTCTCCGCGCCGGCGCTGGCTTCTGACGGAGCCGTCAACCTCTCCGGTGAGATCAACGTTCAGACCTGCTCCATCAACGGCGCCTCGCCAAACAGCGCCAACAACTTCACTGTCACTCTTCCGAAATCAACGATGTCGGCGCTCTCGGTGGTTGGTTCATACTCCGGAGATACCCCGTTCTCGCTCACCTTGACCGGCTGCTCGCCTGCGTCGGGCACCGTCAGGACCGAGTTTGCGAGTGGGCCGACTGTCGCGGTTCCGGCGCAGGAACTGAACACGACGTATGTCGTTGGCGGTACCGGCACTCCGCTGCGCATCATCATTCTCAACGCCGACAAGACGAAGATCGACGTCGGTGCGGCATCGGGCTCACAGAACTCGACGCCGGTGGCCTTCACTGGCGGCGCGGCGACCTTGAACTACTTCGCGCGATTGCATCGAGCAGTGGGATTGCCTGCTCTCAACGCGGGCGCCTTCACCACAAGCGTCGTCTACCAGTTGATCTACAACTGAACCACTGACTCCGCGTGGGCGGCAGCAGCGCTTGTTGCCGCGCACGGTGAAAAAGGAAGACGGTCGATGATGAACATGCAGCGAGTACTCAAGGGAATGCTGGTCATCGGACTGGCAACGGCCAGCCTCGCGGCGATGCAGCAGTCTGCCGCGTCTGTGGTGATTGCCGGCACGCGCGTGATCTACCCCGAGAATGAAGCCGAAGTCACCGTCAAGCTGACCAACGACGGCAAGACGCCGGCGCTCACGCAGATCTGGCTGGATCTGGGCGATCCCGACGCGGCCCCTTCGACGATAGACGTTCCCTTCACCGTCACCCCTCCCGTGGCACGCATAGACCCTGGAAGGGCGCAGACGATTCGCATCATCTACACCGGCGAGCCGCTTCCCAAGGACAAGGAATCGGTGTTCTGGATGAACATGCTCGAAGTACCGCCCAAGCCAGGCGCTGACATAGCCGAATCCAACACGCTGCAGATGGCATACCGCACGCGGATCAAGCTGTTCTTCAGGCCGGCCGGTCTCAAGGCTGGCGATGCTGCGACGGCACCGTCGCGAGTGGTCTGGCGCATCCAGCAAACGGGGGCGACAAAATCCATTCAGGCCAGCAATCCATCGCCGTTCCACGTCTCGCTCGCGAGCGTTGAAGTCAAGGGCGGCGGACGGACGGCACGGTTCGACCTGGGCGGCATGATCGGGCCCGGCGAAACCAAATCGTTCCCGCTGACGGGAGACGTTCCAGCGGGCGCCGACACGAAGGTCATCTACCACGCCATCAATGACTACGGTGGCGCAATTGATGCCGAGGCACCGCTGGGCGCAAGCACAGAAGGATCGGTCAAGGCGCCCTGAACTCCGCCGCATCCACCACGTCGCCCCCTGAACCAGGCGGCACATCACTGATCGCCATCCGGCCGTGCCTCTTCTGCAGGCAGGGTCTCTGCTTGCCCGAGGAATCCAGCTGTAGCCATGCGCACGTCAAGAACTCCATTGCTTCGCCCGCGCGCGCGTCCGCTTTGCGTCGCCATCGGGATGCTGTTGGCAAGCGGTGGGGCGGGCGCGTGGTCGGGCGGCCCCGTCGCCGACGACAGCGCGTCGACCGTCGAGTTCAACGACGCCTTCCTGTATCAGGGTGGCGGCGCAGCCGTGGACATCAGCCGGTTTGCCAAGGGCAATGTCACTCTGCCTGGCACGTACCTGGCGGATCTGGTGGTCAACGAGTCGTTCGTCGGACAGGTGCAGGTGTCCATGCAGGCCGTCATCGCCGGTAGCGACGATGTGCAGCCGTGCATGAACCAGGAGCTGATCGACCGGCTCGGCATCGACACCGCCAAGCTGGACCCGGAGGCGATGGCGCGCCTGGTCGAGGGCGGTGAAGGTGTGTGCGTCACCCTCCCCAGCCTGATCGCCGATGCAACCGCAGCGTTCGACAATGGCGAACAGCGCCTGGACGTCAGCGTCCCGCAGGCGCTGCTCAGCCGTCGTGCGCGCGGCTACGTCGACCCCAAGTATTGGGACGAAGGCATCAATGCCTTTCGCCTGCAGTACAACGCCAACGCATACCGCGCGGAATCGGCGGGCGACCACAATACGCAGGCCTACCTCGGCCTGAACGCCGGTGCCAACATCGGGCCGTGGCGGCTGCGGCACATCGGCAACCTCAGTTACGACGGCGTCAACGGCAGCCACTATGAGGGCATCCAGACGTACGCGCAGCGGTCGCTGATACCCATCAAGAGCCAGCTGACCATCGGCGATGCGTTCACCGACGGCACGATCTTCGACAGCGTAGGCTTCCGCGGCGTGCAGCTCGCCAGCGACGACCGCATGTATCCGGAGTCGCAGCGCGGCTACGCGCCCACCGTCCGTGGCATCGCCAACAGCAACGCGCGCGTGCAGATCCGGCAGAACGGCAGTGTCCTGTACGAGACCAATGTCGCCGCGGGTGCATTCGAGATCGACGACCTTTACCCCAGTGGTTATGGCGGGGACCTGGAGGTCGTGGTCACCGAGGCCGATGGTAGCGTCAACATTTCCAAGGTTCCCTACGCCGCTGCGGTGAACGCCCTGCGCCCGGGCGTGAGCCGATACAGCATCACGGCCGGTGAATATCGCCATCCTTCGGTCGACGCCACGCCTCTGCTGCTGCAGGGCACTTACCAGCGCGGACTGAGCAATCGCTTCACTGCCTATGGCGGGATGACCGTCGCGCAGGACTATGCCGCAGCGGCGATAGGTGCGGCGTTCAACACGCGCTTTGGCGCCATCGGCCTGGACGTCACCCAGTCCAAGGCCAACCTGGCCAACCAGCCGGACCGTAACGGTCAGAGCGTGCGGCTGAGCTACAGCAAGCTGGTCGCGCCGACCAACACCAACCTGACGTTGGCGGCCTATCGCTACTCCAGTGCCGGCTATCTCGACCTCGAAGATGCCGTCGCCATCAACAGCAGAAGGCCCGACGATCTGCTTGCCGAGCCCGATCGCGAGCGCGGGCGCCTGCAGCTGACGGTCAACCAGGACCTGCCGGCCGGCTGGGGCACGTTCTACCTGACCGGCTCCCGCCAGGACTATTGGAACCGCGCAGAGACCGAGACCCAGTTCCAGTTTGGCTACAGCAACAGTTACAAGCGCATCAACTACGGCCTGTCCGCCTCGCGTCAGTTCGACCTGAGCCGCAACGAGTGGGACAACCGCGTGATGTTCACCGTGGGCTTCCCGCTTGGGCCGACCGCGCGCGCACCGTACTCGCAGGCCAACGTGCAGCGCGATTCGAGGGGCGTGACCAGCATCCAGGAATCGCTGTCGGGCACGCTCGGCCGCGACAATGCCTTCACCTACGCAATCAACGCAAGCCACAGCAGTGGCGGCGACACGCAGACGTCGTCGAGCTTCGGCGCGAATGCTGCTTATGCGTTGCCGGTGGCCACGGTCACCGCCAGCGCAAGCAAGGCCAACAACTACAGCCAAGTCAGCGCTGGCGTATCCGGCGGCATCGTCGCTTACTCCGATGGCGTCGCCTTCACGCCGAGCATGGGCGAAACCCTTGCGATCATTGAGGCGAAGGGCGCCAAGGGCGCTGCAGTGCCGAACGGCAGCGGCCTGCGTGTTGACCGCTGGGGCCACGCGGTGGTGGCGAACCTGTCGCCGTTCACCCGCAGCACGGTCGACATCGATCCGCGTGGATTGCCGCTCAACGTGCAGCTCGGCTCCACCCAGGAGCAGACCGTCCCGACTGCGGGCGCGATCACGCTGGTCAAGTTCGAGACGACCAGCGCGGGCCGCGCCGCGATCCTGCGCACCGCGCGCATTAACGGCGAAGCGTTGCCATTCGGCGCGGACGTGCTCGATGCAGAAGGAGTGAGCGTCGGCACCGTGGGCCAGGGCGGCAAGGTCGTCGCCCGCAACCTGGGTTCCGACGAAGGCGAACTGACGGTGCGCTGGGGGCCCGCAACCGACCAGTCGTGCAAGCTCCGCTACGCGCTGCCCAAGAGCGTCGACACCAAGATGAGCTACAAAACGGCGGATGCGAAATGCCAATGAGGGTCACGGCTCGCATCGCCACGGCAACACGTCCGGAAGAAGAATCAATGGTGGCGCCAATGAAATCGCATCGCAGCATCGTCATGTCACTACTGTCGTTGGCACTGTTGACCTGTGCGCAGCCGTCGCATGCTCAAAGGTACTCAGCCTGCACCGCACCGTTGCCCATGACATTGAACCTGCCAAGCGTCCGCGTGCTTTCCAATCTTGCTGTCGGGCAGACCATTCCCGGCGCTTCAGCAGGGTTCAGCATTCCGATTACGTGCGTCGACGGGGGGGCAAATATTCCCGCCGGTAGCAGGTGGGTGATGTCGACCAGATCGGCCTCCACCACCGCATTCCCGGACGTCTTGACGGCTACCCCCGCAAACTCAGGGGTCGGGTTTCGCGTGAGGAGCGGATCAGGAGCGGCCTTGACTGTTCAGCCCGATGGCAGCGCTTGGGGGGTTGACTTGGGCCCCGCTCCTGTCGCGGGGACCACGGTTGCCGGGACCTTTGAGTTGGTAAAAATCTCAAGTACCGTTCAGTCAGGTGCCTACTCCATCCCCCTTCAGTTGACTGTGCCGGGTTGGCAGTACGCGAATCAGACAGACGCCGGAAGCACACTGACCCTCTCCTATACGGTTGCGGCGATTCCCACCTGCTCGGCGACGGTGCCCTCGCTGCAGGTCCAATTGCCCAAAGTCTCGCGGTCCTCGATCAGCAGCCTCAACGCCACGTCGGCGCGAACCGGTTTCAACCTCGCCTTGACCTGCGATGCGAACGCGGCGCCGACGCTGACCTTCAGCGACAGTACCAATCCCGCCAACGGCACCGACCGCCTTTCGCTGACGGCCAGTTCTACCGCGTCGGGCATCGCGCTGCAGTTGCTGTCGGCGAGGCAGCCGATCGTTTTCGCGGCCAGTGGAGCGCCGGGCGGCGGCACTGCCGTCAAGCCGGCCAGTCAGGCTTCGGCTGGGCAGGTGAACGTTCCGCTTGAGGTTCAGTACATACGCAACAGCACGACCATCTCGCCGGGAACGGTGAACGCGATCGCGACGTTCACCCTGTCCTACCCGTAGCGTCGCGCACCGGTCTCACTGGCCGCCCAGGTATCCCTGCTGTCGCCACGCCTCGAACACCACCACCGCCACCGCGTTGGACAGATTGAGGCTGCGGTTGTCCGGCCGCATCGGCAGGCGCAGGCGCTGCGCCGCCGGCACGCGCTCGAGCACGTCGGCCGGGAGGCCGCGTGTCTCCGGGCCGAACAGGAACACGTCGCCCGTGGCGTAGGCCGGTCCATCGAAGCGCGTCGTGCCGCGCGTGCTCAGTGCGAACAACCGCGGCGGCATGCCGTTGGCCTGGGCAATCGCAGCCAGCGCCGAATCGAGGTCGTCGTGCACCTGCAGCGTGGCGTACTCGTGGTAGTCGAGGCCGGCACGCTTGAGCTGGCGATCCTCCAGGTCGAATCCGAGCGGCCGCACCAGGTGCAGTCGCGCGCCGGTGTTGGCGCACAGGCGGATCACGTTGCCGGTGTTGGGAGGAATCTCGGGCTGGTAGAGGATGACGTCGAACATCGCGACAGTGTCTGGATTCCTGCGGTGCGGTCAACCGGAGCGTTCACCAGGGCAGGGCATTGCCCTGCCAGTCGATGAAACGGCCGCTGTCGGCGATACCCACCGAGTCGATGACGCCCAGCAGCCCGCGCGCCGAATCGGCCGGCGTCACCTGCGCGCCCTTGCCGCCCATGTCGGTCTGCACCCAGCCCGGGTGCAGGGCGATGACGGTGATGCCGCGTTCGCGCAGCGCCTGCGCCAGCAGCACCGTCGCCATGTTCTGCGCCGCCTTGGAGATGGCATAGGTCGGCGTGTGGAAACCGTCGACCGAGGCGATCGAGCCCAGCATCGACGACAGGTTGGCGACCCTGGCGCCTTCGGCCAGGTGCGGCGCCAGCGCCTGGGTGATCAGGAACGGGCCGGCGGCATTGGTGCGCAGGCTGTCGTCGAGCTGCGCCGCGGCGACGTGGCCGAAGCGCTCGCCCGAATGCAGTACGCCGGCGTTGTTGATCAGCAGGTCGATGCCGTCGCCTTCGGTGACCAGCGGCAGTTCGCGGGCGAGTTCGGCATGCGTCTTCGGCTCGGCCACGTCCAACGGCAACACGTGCAGTCGACCGGGGTTCTGCCCGGCGAGCTGGTTGAGGGCATGGGCGCGGCCGGGGTGGCGGCTGGTGGCGATGACGCGGTCGCCGCGGGCGAGCAGCTGGCGGACGAACTCCAGGCCCAGGCCGCGGTTGGCGCCGGTGACCAGGCAGCGGCGGGGAATCGCGGAATCTGGCGCGGAACCACTCATGGCGGTCTTCCCTGGTCGACGAAGGCGCCAGTGTATGGCGCGGGCAGGAAGTGTGCCGCGTCGGTCCGATGACGGTCGGATGCCGGGCCACTGGGACTTTTGGCCTGTTGCCTGCCTCCGCCGGTGGCCTAGGATGCAGGCTTCCACCTGGACAAGGGAGTCCGGGCAGTCACCCAATCAGGAGTACTCCATGACCGCCAAAATCCGACCGCGCGCCGCGGTCCTCGCCGTTGCCCTGGCCACGGCCGTCGCCGGCACCGGCTTCGCACCGACGTCCGTGCAGGCCGCGCCCAAGGCGACCGTGGACATTCCGTTCGAGGAGTTCACGCTGCCCAACGGCCTGCGCGTGGTCGTGCACACCGATCGCAAGGCGCCGATCGTCGCGGTCAACATCTGGTACCACGTCGGCAGCAAGGATGAGCCGGCCGGTCGCACTGGTTTCGCCCACCTGTTCGAGCACCTGATGTTCAACGGCTCGGAGAACCATCGCGGCGAATTCTTCGAGCCCTTCGAGCTGGTCGGCACCACCGACCAGAACGGCACCACCAACTCCGACCGCACCAACTACTTCCAGAACGTGCCCACCACCGCGCTCGACATGGCGCTGTGGATGGAGTCCGACCGCATGGGCCACCTGCTCGGCGCGATCGACCAGGCCACGCTCGACGAACAGCGCGGCGTCGTCCAGAACGAGAAGCGCCAGGGCGAGAACCAGCCCTACGGTCAGGTCTGGGACGAGCTGGGCAAGGCGATGTATCCGAAGACGCATCCGTACCACCACAGCACCATTGGTTCGATGACCGACCTCAACTCGGCCTCGCTCGAGGACGTGAAGGGCTGGTTCCGCACCTGGTACGGTCCGAACAACGCCGTGCTGGTGCTCGCCGGCGACATCGACCTGGCCACCGCGAAGCAGAAGGTCACCGAGTACTTCGGCAACATCCCGGCCACGCCGACGATGGCCCAGCCGAAGGTCGACGTCGCGCCGCTGGAGAAGTCGACCCGCGCGACCATGACCGACAAGGTGCCGCAGTCGCGCATCTACCGCGTCTGGAACGTCGCCGAGACCGGCACCACCGACATCGACCAGCTGCAACTGCTGGCGCAGGTGCTCGGCGGCAGCAAGTCCTCGCGACTGGACCGCCGCCTGCTGCACCAGGACAAGATCGTCGACAGCGTGTCCGCCTCGGCCTACGGCTCGCAGCTGAGCTCGAGCTTCCTGGTCTCGGCCGATGTGAAGGAAGGCGTCGACCCGGCCAAGGTCGAAGCCGTCATCGACGAGGAGATCAAGCGCCTGCTCAAGGACGGCCCGAGCAAGGTCGAGGTCGAGCAGGCCCGCACCGTGTTCAAGGCCGGCTTCGTGCGCGGCATCGAGCGCATCGGCGGCTTCGGCGGCAAGGCCGACGCGCTGGCCGAGTGCACCGTCTACACCGGCAACCCCGGCTGCTTCCGCGACAGCCTCAAGGTCATCGAGACCGCCACGCCCAAGGACCTCAAGGCGATCGGCAACAAGTGGCTGACCAAGGGCAGCCATACCCTGCTGGTGGTGCCGGGCGAACGCACCGCAATCGCGGAAGACCCGTCGGTGACGCCGGCACCGCTGACGCTGCCGCCGGTGGATCCGAAGTTCACCACGACGCCGAGCACGGTCGACCGCAGCAAGGGCGTGCCGGTGACCAGCCAGTTCCCCGACCTGAAGTTCCCCTCGCTGCAGCGCGCGATGCTGAAGAACGGCACGCGCGTGATCCTGGCCGAGCGCCATGACGTGCCGGTCGTGCAGATGAGCTACGAGTTCCTCGGCGGATTCAGCGCCGACCAGGGGCGCACGCTCGGCACGTCCAGCTTCACCATGGGCATGCTCGACGAAGGCGCCGGCAAGCTCGATTCGCTGGCCTTCGGCGACCGCGTCGAATCGCTCGGCGCCAGCATGGGCGCCGGCGCTTCGCTCGATGGCGGCAAGGTCTACCTGTCGGCGCTGAAGGAGAACCTGGTGCCGTCGATCGACCTGTTCTCGCAGATGCTGCGCGCGCCCCGCTTCGACCAGAAGGAGATCGACCGGGTCAAGGCGAGCTGGATCGCCGGCATCAAGCAGGAGAAGGCGCGCCCGAACGGCGCCGCGCTGCGCGTGCTGCCGCCGTTGCTGTACGGCGAGGGCCACCCGTATGCGATGCCGTTCAGCGGCAGCGGCACCGAGGAATCGATCGGCTCGCTCAGCCGCAA
>Ga0102589_1001968_pt1 | contig 25317 bp, 26 predicted proteins | sample AraplaMF_Col_mLB_FD_76858 | JGI IMG/M metagenome (GOLD analysis project Ga0102589, IMG submission 76858) | Arabidopsis root microbial communities from the University of North Carolina, USA - plate scrape MF_Col_mLB | ecosystem: Host-associated > Plants > Roots > Endosphere | place: USA... | reverse complement strand
TAGCTGGTCCACCTTCTGTTAAGAAATAGATAACGTTGAAATTATTAAAGTTTGTAGCAAATGACATAATTAATAGTGGTGCTGTTGCAGCAAGTACTAATGGGAAAGTAATTTTCCAAAATTCTTGCGTTCTTGTTGCACCGTCAATCTTAGCAGCTTCATAAATTTCTTTATCTAAGCTAGTCATAACCCCTGTCATTAAAGCCATAAAGTAAGGGAATCCTAACCATAAGTTAATGACAATGATTGTTGCACGAGCAACGTTTGGATGATTAGAATCTGTAAACCATCCGATTCGTTCAGCAGTTAAACCAATATCTACTAAGAACTGAGAGATTGGACCAAATTGACCATTAAATAATGTTTTAAATACTAGAAGTGAAATCATACTTGGAATTGCCCAAGGTAAGATAAAAATTGTACGCCAGAATTTCTTTCCTTTTACTCGATTACTATTTACGACTACTGCCATAAACAATCCACCGAAGAAACATGTTACTGTAGATAAGATTGCCCAAACGAATGTCCAAGTAAATACGCCAGTAAATGTATGAGTCCAAATCGGTAATGAGAATAAATTTACGAAGTTGTCGAATCCAACCCAGCTTACCAGTTTAGTAGGCGGTAAGTGGAATTTATTATAATCAGTGAATGCGATTAATACCCCAAAAATGATTGGCATTAAAGAAATTAATGTTAACATGATCATTGATGGAATTAGAACGATAAATTCAAACATTCCATCCCATAAGTCTCTTAAGTATTCTCTTGAAGTTTGTACAAAGTTTGTTTCATTTAAAGTTCTTCTTACTTTATACGCGTCTTTTATGTTCCAATAGTAAATTCCAATAAGTACTGAAATAAATATTAATGCAATAATTCCATTTATTAAAAGTACAATTGAGTGATCACCTTCAGTTAGTCCAGTGATTCCCATCGTACGAGGCTGTGTCCCCAGCGTTACTAATCCCCAAAAACCTTTTATAAAAAATCCACCATTTTCTCTTAAATAGAAACCTTCAGAAAGATCAGCTTTTGTGTAGTGACCAGTTGCAACCTCAACTAATACAACCAATAATTGTATTGCGAAGAAGAATAATCCTTTTAAAAATTGCTTGTTTACGACTTGTCCAAGTCCCCAAATAAAGACTGACAGAATGGCTGGCAGTGATGGGTTCATTTTTTTTGATCCGTTATCAGGTATACTTGGCTTTTGTTCATTAACTTTCGCCGTTGCCATATCATTTTTCCCCCTTCCAAAAATCGGTACACTTATATGCAAACAATATCTTATTATCTTAAATTATGCAAATAGCAGAAACCGTTTGCATAATTAGTTGATAATACAGCCTCTCATAGTTTGAGAGGCTGTAATGATACTAGATTGATTATTTACCTGCACCACTTTGTAATGCTTCGAAATCTTCAACAGCTTTCTTTTGTGCTTCTTCAGGTGACATTAAGCCATCCCAAACGTTTACGATCATGTTTTTAGCAGGATCCCACCAGTTAGCCATTTCTGGAATAGATGGCATTGGTTTTGAGAATGCTGCTTGAGCTGCAACACCTTGAAGTAATACATCATCACTTAAACCAGGAACTTCACTTGCATATTGCTCTTTAAGAGCTGGTAATTTACCAGTTGTTTTGTATAATGCTTCAGCACCTTCTTTAGAACCTAAGAACATTGCGAATACACGAGCAGCCGCTGGGTATTTAGAGTAAGAAGAAACGTTTGCAATTTGGTTACCAGAGAAAGTTACAGGCTGGTTACCATTAATTTTTGGAAGTTGAGCAATTCCAAATTCAAATTTGTTTTTATCAGCACCTTTTTTCACATCACCGATCGCCCATGGACCAGTAATTAAGAATGGTGTTTTACCTTTAGCAAATTCTAAAGTAGTTGTATCGTTTGTTGCATCTGCAGAGTTTACATCCCACTCAGGACGAACTGCTTTTAATGCTTCTAGACCAGCTTTTGCTTCTGCTGAATCAAATCCGATTTTAGAAGCATCTGTTCCATCTTTACCGAATAAATCATAACCGTTAGCAGATAAGAAGAAGTAACTCATGTAAGAGTTTCCAACTTCCCAACGAACTGTCCATTGGTTTTTCTTTTTATTATTATATGTTTTAGCTAAGTCAGAAATTTGAGACCAATCAGTAGGTGCAGCATCTGAACCAGTTAATTCTTTTAGTAATGTTTTGTTATAGAATAATGCAACCGATTCTGTAGAAATTGGTACACCATAAGCTTGACCATCGCTGATTACAGTACCAACTGAAGAATCTAAGAAACGATCTTTAATTTGATCAGTATATTGTCCCATTGGTCCAATAATTGCTGATTCTAATGAAGCACCAATACCATCATGAGGTTGAACGAAAACGTCTGCACCTAATCCAGCTTCACCATCAAGTTCCATTTTAGCGCGAGTATCAACCGCACCAACTTTTTCATATTCAATTTTTACTTTTGGATATTTAGCATTGAAAGCTTCAATGATAGCGTTTGCATAATCGTCATTATCTAACCATACTTTTAATGGAGCTTCACCATTTAGTACTTCTTTTTCCATTTTGTAACCTTTAGCTTGTTCATCCCAAGGAAGGTCGTCTTTCTTTTTGTCTTTAGCAGGGTTTGCAGTATCTTTAGAAGATCCACATCCAGCTAATGCACCTAAACTTAAGCTTACCGTTGCAAATACAGCAAACATTGATTTTAGTTTCACTTTTGTTTCCCCCTAACAAGGTTATAATTTTCATAAAGTATAGCAAGCGCTTTCACACTTTTATAATAATCTACTAAAATATGAAAGTCAAACAAATTAGTATATTTTTATTTTTATATTAATTGTTGATATAAGCGCTTACATTTCGCTTTTTTAAGAAATTCTTCTTACATCATAAACGATGAAGACAAAAATATATAGAGCTTTTCCATTTAAATATATTGGACAAATTGGTAATAAATAACATATTTTTTTCTTAATTTTTAGTAAATTTAAAAATAAAAGGAGGAATTCTCTTCCTCCCCTTGACACTACTGTATTTAAACGACTCGATTATATTTGCGATAGACATAGTATGCAAATAAAATTACACCAAAATTAAAGGCAATATATAGAAATGCGATCGAAAATATCGTTCCAATCATAAACGCAAAAATAGCTGGTAAAGTAGCTGCGTATGATAGAAATGAGAAGAACTGCCTATAAGTCAACTTTTTAGAATTTCCTATATTAAATAATAATGCCATTAACGATACAATTGCGATATAAATAATATTCGTAACAATCGTTATTGGGTAAAATAATTGCATCATCATTGCAACTGCTTGCATTTTAACACTAGATACAATTCCAAGTAATAATTGGTCAGCATTTTTTTGATCTATCGCTTTTACTAATTGGTCATTATATGCTCCATAAAGATCAAAGCCTAGTAAATTTGCATGAATATGTTTTTTCCCAAAGACAATCGTGATACTCTCTTTGTCATTCACATCATGCTGATCTGTCGGATCAAAAACAATTCGCTGATTCTTCACTTCAATTACTTTTTGTTTATTGTTCTGACAAGAAAGTTGGTCATCGTATCGACAATCGGGTAATTCATTCTGCCAACTAGTGTTTTCATAATATGGTGCAAATACTCTCTCCGCTAATCTTTGTGAATCAGTTTGGATGATTTGAAACACTAATGGAAAAGCAATTAATGAACCAACTAGTATATTTTGGATGAATACATAAATTAGTTTACTATCTTTTGCTTCATATATACTTTTCAACTGAAATCGCTTTGAAAAAAAGTTTCTGATCAATTCTTCCCCTCCTAGTACATTTAGCTCTTGTCTACTCTATCACATATTATACATTTATAAAGTATGAAATAAAAATCATACATCATACAATTATGAGCTTTCAAAACAATTGACATTGAAAGCGTTTAATTATAATCTTTTTTTAAGCAAACGATTGTCTAAATATGACGCTGGAGGTAGCATAATGTTAAAAGAAGCCATATATCACCGCCCGAAAAACAACTATGCATACGCTTACAATAACGAAACACTTCATATTCGTTTACGTACGAAAAAAGATGATGTTTCGTCTGTTCAATTAATTCATGGAGACCCTTACCATTGGGAAGATGGAGCTTGGCAAGTTAATAAAACAGAAATGAAAATAAGTGGTAGTACGGAATTATTCGATTACTGGTTTGTAGAAATCAAGCCTCCATTCCGTCGTCTTCGTTATGGTTTTGAACTTAGCAATCCAAATGAAAAGATTGTTTATGCAGAAAGAGGATTTTATGATGAAATCCCAACAGATGATACAGCATATTATTTCTGTTTTCCATTCTTAAATGAAGCAGATATCTTTAAAGCACCTAGTTGGGCAAAAGATACAGTATGGTATCAAATTTTCCCAGAAAGATTTGCAAATGGCGATCCTTCAATTAATCCTAAAGGTACATTAGATTGGGAAAGCGAAGAACCTGCTACAAATAATTTCTTCGGTGGAGATTTTGAAGGTGTGATTCAACATTTAGACCATCTTGTAGAATTAGGAATTGGCGGAATTTATTTTACCCCAATTTTCAAAGCGCATTCAAATCATAAATACGACACAATTGATTATATGGAAATTGATCCACAATTTGGCACGAAAGAAACATTTAAGAGATTAGTAGATGAGTGCCATGAACGTAATATTAAAGTAATGTTAGATGCTGTGTTTAATCACAGTGGATATTTCTTCGAGCCGTTTCAAGATGTATTGCAAAAACAAGAAAAATCAATTTATAAAGACTGGTTCCACTTAAAGGAATTCCCGATCGTGACTGAACCGACACCAAACTATGATGCTTTTGCTTTTGTACCGTCAATGCCAAAATTAAATACTGAACATCCAGATGTAAAAGCATACTTATTAGAAGTTGGTAAGTATTGGGCAAAAGAATTCAATATTGATGGCTGGCGTTTAGACGTTGCAAATGAAGTCGACCATGCATTTTGGAGAGAATTTAGAACGGAAGTTAAATCTGTAAATCCTGATCTTTATATTTTAGGTGAAATATGGCATGATTCAATGCCATGGTTACAGGGTGATCAGTTTGATGCTGTAATGAACTATCCATTTACAAATGGTGCTTTAGATTTCTTCGCAAAAGATAAAATATCTGCTGAAGATTTTACGAATGTGATTAGTGAAGTACTTCATTCATATCCACAAAATGTAAATGAAGTTGCCTTTAACTTATTAGGTAGCCATGACACACCTCGCGTGTTAACAATTTGTGATGAAAATATTGAAAAACTAAAGTTATTGTACACATTCCAATTATCATTCCCTGGTGCACCATGTATTTATTATGGTGATGAAATCGGGATGACTGGAAAACAAGATCCAGGTTGCCGCAAATGTATGGTTTGGGATGAAGAACGTCAAGATCGAGATCTGTTTGAATTTGTTCAGACACTTTTAAAGCTTCGTAAAGACCATAAAGTAATTGGTAGTGAAGGTACATTTAGTTTTATTGAAGCAAACAATGAAAATAATACAATTGTTTACGCTAAAACATATGAGAGCGAAACTTTCGTATATATTTTAAGTAATAACCCAGATGAATTATCAGTCAAAACGCCTGATTTATTCAAAAATAAAACCGTATTTAATGTCATAACAGAAAAAAATGAAACATATAATACAGAGTTTACACTTGAAGGTTATGGTATCAAAATTATTAAATTATAGGATTTGTTAAATTTATTTTTAACGAAAACCAAATGATAAAATGTAAAGGGTGTCCAAACACAATACATTATTGTATTGAGACATCCTTTTCTTTTTTTGAAAAGGTAGGGATGAAAACATGGAATCTTCAAACAAGATTCAAAGCAATGATAAGCCACTCTCCCTTTTGCATATTACCTGGCCAATATTTATTGAAATATTATTATTCATGTTAATGGGTAGTGTCGATACCCTAATGCTTAGTAAGTATTCTGACCATGCAGTAGCCGCCGTTGGTGTTGCGTCTCAAGTCATGGGTTTAGTTACATTATTATTTGGTTTTGTAACTGCTGGGACATCAATATTAGTTGCTCAATATTTAGGTGCAAAAAATGAGTATAAAGCAAAAGAAGTTTTTACAGTATCTATGATTGCAAACTTTGGGATTGGGATCATCATTAGTATTTTATTATTCTTTTTTTCATCCTACATTTTAAAATGGATGGGATTAGATCCAGACTTAATTGTAAGAGGAAATTCATTTTTAGAAATCGTTGGCGCATTTATGTTCGTTCAAGCAATTATGATGACGATTTCGGCAACTTTACGTAGTTATGGTTTCACGAAAGATATGATGAAAGTCACTATTTTAATGAACATACTAAATGCAATCGGAAATTATTTTGTCATTTTTGGTCCATTTGGTTTACCCGTTCTTGGTGAAGCAGGAGTAGCATGGTCTACTTCTATCGCAAGAATCATCTGTACAATACTAATTATTTTTATTTTCATGAAAAGGATTGGATTTATTTCGTTTAAAAAAGTCCTTCAATCTAAGCCGATTCAACATTCGAAAAATCTATTTAAAATCGGCGTGCCTGCAGCTGGAGAAAATATTTCATATAATGCCTCTCAAATCGTTATTACGATCTTTATTACAATGATTGGAACTGAGGCTTTGACAACTAAGGTATATGCACAAAATATTATGATGTTTATCTTCTTATTTTCAGTGGCAATTGGGCAAGGTGAACAAATTATCATCGGAAGACTGGTTGGTGCGAGAGATTTAAAAACCGCATATGAACATTGTATCCGCAGCCTAAAATTAGGAATCTGTATTTCGACTTTAATGGCAATTATTGCATCTTTATTCTCAAAACCGTTATTTTCAATCTTTACTGATAATGAACAAATTATCCACACAGGAACAATACTTTTAATATGTACAATTATTCTCGAACCAGGTCGCGCTTTTAATTTAATCGTAATCAGTTCTCTACGTGCAGCTGGAGACGTGAAATTCCCCGTAATGATGGGCATTTTATCTATGTGGGGCATTAGTATTCCGATTGCATACATACTAGGAGTTCACTTTAACCTTGGACTAATAGGCGTATGGATTGCATTTATTGCTGATGAATGGATACGTGGATTACTCATGCTTTGGAGATGGCGTTCAAAAAAATGGGAATCTGCCTCATTCGTACAAAGTGAGTCAGAAAGCGCAACCGTTCCGGCTTCAAGTTAATTTATGAAAAAAAGTAGAAATTGATATCCTCTCAATTTCTACTTTTTTATGTTTTATTCTTCTTCTTTTAGTGATTGATCAAATGCAGCAGATACTTTTTCAAATTCTTCTTCTGTCTCAATATCAAAGAATTCTCCACTTTCTTCTACTCTTAGAAAGAAAACATCAATATCTTCTTCACTCTCTTGTTCTACATCTTCAACTAAGCCAACTGCTATGTATTCTACACCTTCAATGTCAAGTGAACCTAGTACTTCATAGTCTTGTTCTTGATCATCTTCATAGCTTAATGTTAGGATTTCGCCTACTTCAATTTTTTCCATGGATTATTGTCCTCTCTATTTCTAGATTCATTTTACATAAAGTAAATCTAATCTTTATGTTCCCTAAGTGTATCAGATTCATACAAAAAGCTTAAATTTTATTTAGTTTTACTATTTTTTGAATTCAATATAGTTACCAATACTGTATTCCAACGTGCGACTTTTTCCATCTTTTGTTTGATAAGAAATTCTAACGAGCATATCTTCAAAAGCCTTTCTTACTTGTTCTTCACTAACTCCTTTTGAATAATATACAAATTCTTTATGATACGTTGAACTGTCTCCCATTTTATATCCATTCCCAAACCAATAACGATCTCCATCAATCGAATTGATTCTATATTTCCAAATGGCGTGTTCTGGAATATTGATGTTCCGATAAGTAATTTGGTTAGAATTTTTCATTTCAAAATCAAATACGATCTTCTTAAAATCTTGAATTGAAGGAGTACTTAATCCCTTCGTACCCACTGCACTATATTCATTTTTCGTTAATTCTCTAACAATTATGTCCATTTTAATTTTTGGCTCATAAGGTAGATTGCTACATGAAGTTAATAAAACCAATTGAAAAAAAAAGATAAAAGATGCGATCACTTTATTTATATTTTTCAATATAAATCCTCCTATTAAATTTTTTTCATAAATCAAAAGATTCTTAGCATTTTCTTTATTTCACATTAATATCTTTATAAAAACAAAGATTGTTATGAATCTATGAGTTTATTCACTTGGACAAGTTATGAAATCTATAAATATTGATTCAATCTATATTTTAGGAGGATATGTTAATGGCAAATTCAGTAATGATTCAAGAACAAACAGTCTCTAAGAAACAAACAAAAATGAGTTTATTTTTTAACCGTTTCACAAAATCAACTCTTCAAGAAAGTTCCCAAACGGAAATATTACATAATGAACTTCGAAACTTACAAAAGCAATTAGAATATAAAGAAATCAATTTTATCCATGCTGAACCTGAATATATTGATGTTGCTATTATGGAGCTTGAGGCAATTCGTTTAAAATATAGTATTACTGTGAGACAATTAAAAGACATCGTATCTCAAAAAGAAAAAATATATTCTGAAGCATAAAACGGTAGTCTTATTGATTGCCGTTTTTTATGGAGAAAAGTGGTATGAAACTAAAAAAATAAATAATAAAACAGAGACAAAAGTGTATACTGTCTCTGTTTTATCATTAATTTTCATGTTTTTTTATTTCTCGTTCACTTTAAAATCAATTGACGAGCTGATGTTATAGTCTATTTCAACATTTTTACCATTCTTAACAGTTTCTACATAAAAATCTGCACGACCGTTTAAGATATAATAACCATAAGGTAAACGTTTTGTTTCCATGATTGTCTTCATAAAATCTACATACTCTTTTGGGTCATCACCACTATAACCCCCGTTTCCAACTATGTATTCCTCTCGTAAAGGTTTCCCTTTGACAATTGTTGTTTTCACTAAAGGTTGATTCATTATATACCCAATATCATAACTTCTCGTTTTCTCTTCAATATCAAAATAAAACGGAGATGCAGCATGATAAATTGTGACTTGATCCTCATTTCCTACGTATTCCAGTTCCGCATAGATTTTAATCTTTTCATTATCGGCATATTCTTTATTTTCAGAAACAATGCGATAAATAAAATCCTTTACTTTTACAGTAGAATAATGATTCATTACTTTGTACTCATCCAAAAGCGACTCTTTCTTCTTTGTTTCCTCATTAGCCGTACAGCTTGATAAAATGAATACAAAAATCAATGTAAATAACATACATAACTTTTTCATACCGAACCCCCTCGTCCATTCTTGCTGGAATATTTTGAAAAGTTCTGTTAAAAAAATGGTTGATTTCATTAACAGAGCCAATAAAAAATTATTAAGTCTAATCAATCTCTAATTTTAGCAGAATTGATCATATTCTAAAGGTACTTTCAACCTATTAAATAAATGGTTTCAATAAAAAACACTTCTTCCTATTGAAAAAGTGTTTTCCGCTCAATCATTTAAGAACTAACCTCATATCGTGTTTGATAATTTTTACGTCTTTTCGCAAATGAAACAAATAATGTTAAGCATGGCAGAATCCATAAAAATATCGCATATGGTATATAGTCAAACAATTCCATATTCACAACTGTGCTACTCATTATTGCAAGTACATTCCAAGGAATCATTGCTGGAAATAGCAAAGTTGTGTCACTCATAATTCGTGCCAGTTCTTCTTTACTATATTTATTTGACCAATGAGAAAGGAAAGAACGACCAGTAAGAATAATTGGCATTGTTTGGTTTCCGGCTATTATACAAATAAACAGAGATGCAATGACAGTTTTAAAGGAATCTGACATCATAGATGTTGATGATAAGAGCCATTTATCCAATATGGGTTGAATCACATTTAACTCTTCCAATAATGCATTATAAACGCCAGCAATTGCAATAAACAGTAGTAAGCTATACATATGAATTAGACCCCCGCCTAATCCTTCAATTCCATACCAAAGTGCATGTACAATCTCCGAAATAGATATACCATGAAACATAGCTATGAAGCTACTAGATAAAATACTAATAACATAAGATACGATAATGTTTAATCTGAATAAAACAAGCAAGACTAACAAAATTGGCGGTATAAAATGAATGAATGAGATCTTTTGCACATTTTCTAGTTCATTATGTAAGACTGAAAGATTACTTCCATACTTAACATCCATCATGCTAAAAAACAATCCAGTCACTAAGATTGCTAAGATGGAAGTTAAAAGCATTGCTTTCCCTTGTTTTTTAACAGTTGTTTCTAATATATTGGCTAACAGTTGATGAGCACTTGAAAATGGTGAAGTTCGGTCTCCCACAAATGCCCCAGAAATAACAGCACCAGCCGTAATTTCTAATGGTATATGTAATAATAGTGCAGTACTCATTAGCGGTACACCTAAAGCACTTAATGTTCCGATTGATGAACCGAGTATCATTGAAAAAATCATTGTGGTAAGAAAACAAAAAACAAAAAAATGATGTGGATTAATTGCTTGTAATGTAATGGAAACCATCGAGTTAATTGTTCCAGACAAAAACCAAGACGGTAGCAAAAAGCTAATTAAAAATAAAATCATTAATACAATTTTTACTTTTCCGATTCCTTTATATCCTACCTTCAACATATGCTTAACATGATAACCTTTTTTTACGCTTAAAAAGATTAAGAAAATCAGTCCAGGTAAAATGCCAAAGACAAGTGAAAAATGTAATATAACGGAAGTAATGATTCCAGATAATGTAATAAAAATAAGTAAACTCGCTTGCCTTACTGAGTATTGCTCCATTTCTGTCTCCTTCTTTCAAAAAGCTTGCTTCCTTTATTATAATGATAGAATTGAATGCTTGTAAATTTTACTACGATTAAAATTCAATTAAAAAGCACTACTTCTAGCTTTTTGAAGTAATGCCCCTTCTATGTCCTTATGCGAGTACCAAAAACAGAATTAGAAAGAAAAAATAACCGACATGTAAAAATAGAAAAACTACTACGCTCTTTATTTTTCTATGCAGTAACATGTACTTCAATATTAAACAATGTCCAAATAGGATTAAAATTGATATTACCCACCCATATAAAAAAGCTTGAAGTAAATAAACATTCATACCGAATTTTTCACTATTTCTTGTTAGAGCCTCACGTAAAAAAGCAATGATATAAAATACTGACCAGTAATTAAAAAAAGCTATAATCACTAACAAAAAAAGAATGGTTTGCGCATAGTGTCCAATCAACCATTTAAAAATCTTTCTTGACCACACATTTATCGCTCCAGTTTTTTTGATCAATACAATCACTTCCTTTAAGCCTTAGCAAAGTTGTAATATGGATTCCATTGAACAAAAAACTTATCTTTTCTACTGTTTATTCTTAAGTTATTAATCTATCAAATTTTAAAATCATGATTCATCTATTTTCATTACATAACTTTAATGAAAACTTACACCCAACTTCTAAATTATATGTACTAAATACAGCACCATTCGATGTAAGGCAAAATTTTTTTTACAAAAAAGCAGATTTTCTAACATCCAATTATTATGCATTATTGTCATTGAAGACTGAATTAGTTGATTACAAGTTCTCTCGTTATCGTATCAAAACTAACATGTAACATTCATATAGAAAAGAACCATTTAGAAAACATTTGATTGAAAAGCAAGCACATAATTTTCAATAAACTATCCATCCTATTCAAGGGAGGTGTGATGATGTCTGAACCAATACAACCTGGCAGTAAGAAACTACCTGACTTTAATGAATTGAATGATCGTTTGATTGCGGAACCCTCTAATACAGGACCAACATTAGTCATAAAAACCAATTTAGATCCGAAAGACTCAACTACAGATAATCCATATTTTCAACATGAGTCAAAATCGAATAAGAAGCAATTTGAAGACTATTTTGAACAGTAAAGATAAAAATAAGCTGGCTACCAGCTTATTTTTTTTTGACTAAATCAGATTGAATTAATTCGAACAGTAAGCACATACTAAGAAAAATTTGGGATTTTATGGTTTAAGAATTAGGAGGGATAGAAATTGAGGACAGAACAAAGACTTTCTATTTTCGCATTAGGTGGTGTAAATGAAATTGGAAAAAATATGTATGCCATTCAATATGCAGATGAAATTCTCATTATTGATTGTGGTGGGAAATTTCCCGATGAAAGTTTATTAGGCATTGACCTAATTATTCCAGATATAACTTATTTACATCAAAATAAAGAGAAAATAAAAGGACTGATTGTCACACATGGACATGAGGATCATATAGGTGGCATTCCATACATATTAAAACAATTGAATTTGCCTATTTATGCTTCACGATTAACACTTGGATTAATTGAGATTAAATTAAAAGAACATGGCCTGTTAAGTGATACCGAATTAAATATTATTCAATCTGATACTGAACTTCAATTTAATGAATTTGGTGTAACTTTTTTCAAAACGAATCATAGTATCCCTGATTGCCTAGGGATTGTATTTCATACCCCTGAGGGAGTTGTTGTTCATACTGGTGACTTCAAGTTCGATTTAACGCCGGTTAATAATCAATACCCAGATATTCACAAAATGGCTGACATTGGAAGTAAAGGCGTATTACTTTTGTTATCTGAAAGTACTAATGCAGAAAGACCAGGTTCTACTCCTTCAGAACGAATGGTTGGTGAACACATTGAAGAAGCATTTCATAGAGCAAAACGAAAGGTCATTATTTCAACATTTGCTTCAAATGTCCATCGCGTTCAGCAAATTGTAGATGCATCAATAAAGACGAATAGAAAGCTTGCGTTACTTGGAAGAAGCATGGTAAATGTTGTAACAGTTGCAATGGAAAAAGATTATTTAAGAATTCCCGAAGGCATGCTAATTGATGCACAAGAAATTCATGCTCTTCCACCAGAAAACGTTACAATTCTTTGTACTGGAAGCCAAGGTGAGCCACTTGCAGCACTTGCTCGATTAGCAAGCTCCAGTTATCGAGACGTAGAAGTTTACCCTGAAGATACTGTTATTTTTGCCGCATCACCTATTCCTGGTAATGAACGAAATGTATCTCGAATCATTGATAATTTTTACACGCTTGGTGCAAATGTAATATATGGATCAGGTAGTTCAACAGGGATGCATGTATCAGGTCACGCGTATCAAGAAGAATTAAAACTGATGCTCACATTAATGAAACCAAAGTATTTTATTCCAATACATGGTGAATTTAGAATGCTTCATCATCATAGTGCATTAGCAGAATCAGTTGGAGTAGAGAAGTCGAATATTTTTATCATCAAAAATGGTGATGTAGTAGATATCCAAAATTCTGTCGCATCCCAAACTAGAAAAATTCCTTCAGGTAATATTTATGTAGATGGAATGGGCATTGGGGATGTGGGCAATATTGTCCTAAGAGACCGCAAGCAATTGTCAGAAGATGGGATGCTCGTCATCGTGATTACCATCAGTAAGGTTGAGAAAAAAATCATCTCTGGTCCAGATACAATTTCTCGAGGATTTGTTTACGCGCGCGATTCTGAAAGCCTAATTAGAGAGGTCAATAAGCTTGCAACCGATACGGTGAATGATTTACTAGATGCGAATACTCTTCAGTGGAATGTAATGAAGCAAAATATGAAAAGATCAATTGGCCAATTTTTATTTACAAAAACTAAGAGAAAGCCAATGATTCTTCCAATCATTATTGAAATATAAAAAAGAACTCCCTTAGATGTAATTCTTTAAGGGAGTTTTTACTTTTTATGTTCTTTTAACTTAGAGATAACCTCTAATAAAGTAAGATTTTCTTGTTTAAAATAGTCATTCATCGGGCAAATTGTACTTGCTAAACGATTTAAAACAAATGGTATTGTAAATGTTTCAATTTTTAAATCCTCTGTTATTTCATCCCAATAAAGTGGAGTGGCAACTGTTGCTCCCTCTCTTCCTCTTGCTGAATAAGGACAAATAATTGTTTTCCCTTTTGCATGCTGTACATAATCAATATACAGTCTTGTTCCCCGATTTTTTTTAAAACGTTCAATTGTAAAATCATCTGGAAATTTCTCGATTAAATAATTCGCGATAAAACTAGTAAAGATCCGCGTTTCATCATAAGTTAATGAATGCTGTTTGATTGGGATATGGATCTGAATCCCTTTACTCCCTGATACCTTTGGATAGCTTTTAATTTGAAATGATTCAAAAATTGGTCTCATTTCCATTGCTGCTTTGATTGCTAAATGAAATGCCTCTTTATTTGGTGGGTCTAAATCAAAAACAATTTCAGTTGGATCATTACTTTCAAAGGTTTGAAAGGGAATATGAAATTCAATTGCTAATTGATTCCCTAGCCAGAGTAGCGTCGATACATCATTACAAATAATATAATGATTGCCTTCATGCTCTTTTGTTACGATAAAGTCTGGAGCATAGTCTGGACTATTTTTTTGAAAAAACGATTCTCCTGGTACACCATGTGGGTACCTTATTGTAGTTAGCAATTTATTTTCTAAAAATGGAATCATATATGGCGAAATTTGAGCTAAGTATGAAAGATAGTTCTCCTTTGTCAAAAACGGATCACTCCAAATTGTCTTATCAAGGCTTGTCATTGATAACTCATTGTCCAATGGCATATTTTTTAAAATTAATTGATCCCAAGTACAATCCTCCCAAGAGTGTTGTAGCTGAAATGATGTAAATGAAGGATCAATTAAACGATCATTTTCAAGTCCTTTAAAGTCCAGTTCAATACAGATCCCCGGATCAACAAAAATTGTATTATTTTCGATACTTTTCTGATTATCAATAATCGCTTTTTTCAAAATTTCTTTTTCATTTTGATTTAGACCATTTGCAAATGATCCAATTTCAATCATGTCATTTTGTTTTTTGATTCCAACTATAAAATAGTCTTTATCTGATTGAAAACCTAAAATAAAGAAATAACCACTATAAATCATGTCATTATGTTTAGGGAATGGCTCTAATAAAAGTGTCTGTTTCATAAAGTAACTTCCTTTAATTTGTGAACTTGCATGTTTTTGGCTCTTGGTTAACAAACGCTTGAATACTCGGTTGCCGTAATGAGTGACCTTCTGTCCATTCTATAAATTGTACTTTAACAGTTAATAAAGGATTTATCCATTGAATGTCTTTTACTCGTTTAGGCTGATTAGAAAACGGATTTTTTTCAATTTTTATTGCTTCAATGACTTTGGTTAGCTCTTTCCATTCAGCATGAGTCAGTTTACCTGTTCCGACATGTCCGATATACCAAAATCGTTCCTCGTCATCATATAATCCAACTAAAATTGAATTCACAATGCCCGATCGATATGTAACTCCTCCAATGACAGCGATAATATCTTTATAATTTTTTATTTTTTGCCAATCACTATTTTTTCCATCGATGATATATCGACTATTAAGGTTTTTACAAACAATGCCTTCTAAACCATGCTGTTTAGACACCTCAAATAAAGCTTGATTATCGTTGTTAATCGGAACGACTTGAATTTGTTTGTTTGGTGTAATCACTGAAGAAAGTAGTTCTAGTCTTTCCTTCAAGTTTTTATCATTAACCCATTCACCGTTATAGTACAAAATATCAAAAATCATGTAATAAATCGGCACAGCTTCCATGACAAACTTCACTCGATCTAAGCGTCTAATACCATCCCTGCGCATAACTTCGTGAAAAGAAGGATTTCCATTTTGGTCTAATGCAATGACTTCACCATCTAAAATAATTGATTCAGCATTTGTATATGAGCGAGTATTAGTTAACTCTGGAAAAGTATTTGTCCGCTCATTCAGTTTGCGATTATAAAGTTTGGTTTCCTCACCATTCCAGTAAGTTAAGATTCTAACTCCATCCCACTTAATTTGTGATATCCACTCTTGTCCTTCAGGAACAGTATTTGAAGAAACTGGCTCGAATGGATGAATTGGAATGAGATCCATTTAACTTGTAGCCTTCTTTGGCGCACGCGTTTTTTTCGGTGCTGCCGTTTTCGTCGGAGTAGCTTGTCCTTTCGTTCGATCAATGCTTGCTTGTAAGGCAGACATCAAGTCAACAACATTTTTTTGTTCCGCTGCGGGCTGTTCTTGTTCAGTAGCAATGAAATCATTACTTTGCACCTTTTGATTAATTAACTGTTCTAAAGCTGTTCGGTAACTGTCAGTATAATTCTCTGGATTAAATGTTGTTGTTAATTGCTCCACTAACATCATACCTGCTTGTAGTTCCCTTTCAGATAAACCAGCTTTTTCAGGCACACCTCCAGGAATTCCTTCAATTGCTCTAATTTCGTCTGGAAAATGCAAGGTTTCTAAAATGATTGCATTTTTATATGGACGAATAGCAGATAAATGCTGTTTACTTCTAATCGTTATTTTTGCAAGTCCAATCTTCTTACTTTTTTTCAATATTTCTGAAAGTAGAGCATAAGCTTTTGTTCCTCCAGAGTCAGGCCCTATATAATATGTTTTGTCAAAATACACCGGATCAATTTCAGCCAACTTAACAAAGTCAATAATCGAAACTGTTTTTAATTCAAATTCTTCTTTTAACTTATTCATTTCCTCTTCTTTTATTTCAACAACTCTGCCATTAGGTGTTTCAAATACTTTAATAATTTCGTCAGAAGTCACATCGTCATCGCAACTTGCTACCTTCTTATATGAAATAGGTGTTTTACAATCTTTATGGTATTGACGAAATTTTAAATCCTTATCTTCTACAGCTGAAAATAGCTTCACTGGAATTGTAACTAATCCCATACTGATTGTGCCTTTCCATACGGTATGCATATCCTCACAACCCTTTTCATTTTTCTTTTATCTTTTGTTAAATGAAATAGTTTAATTCAACAAGTCGATTAGTATAAATTAATGTTTTAAAAGTAAAATACAAAATGAAAGATCAAAGAATAGGAAGTGTATGTTATACAATGGAAAAGGATTATACAGGGTTAGCAACGAGTCATTTTCATTATATGCCGATCACATCTGTATCAAGTGGAAAGGGCTCATCGCTTGCAGCTGATTTGTTTTATGAAACTATCCAAATCGTTAATATTTGTCTATTTGGCAATCCTGATCTTTCAAATGAATGGGTATTAATTGATACTGGAATGCCAAAATCAGCCGCAAAAATAAAAGAACTTGCAGAAGAAAGATTTGGTAAAAACCATAAACCGAAAGCGATTATTTTAACCCACGGACACTTTGATCATGTAGGAGCTGTCACGGAACTAGTCAATGAGTGGAACGTTCCCGTTTATGCCCACTCGTTAGAACTACCCTTTTTAACTGGTGAAACAAATTATCCTGAACCTGATGGATCAGTTGAAGGTGGCTTGATTGCAAAAATGTCACCTTTATTTCCAAATGAAGCAATAAATTTAAAGAATCATGTACATGCTTTACCTGAAAATGGTGAAATTCCTCATATGCCAGGTTGGAAATGGATTCATACTCCTGGTCATACACCTGGACATGTCTCATTTTTTAGAGATGAAGATAAACTTCTAATCGCAGGCGATGCTTTTGTCACTGTAAGGCAAGACGAATTATACAATGTACTCATTCAAAAGCAAGAACTGAACGGTCCACCAAGATACTTTACAACGAATTGGATGGATGCTTGGAATTCAATCAAAAAACTTGAGGCATTAAATCCTTCAATTGCAGTAACTGGACATGGTTCACCTATGTCTGGTACAGAGCTTGAATCAAATTTACATCATTTAGTGATAAATTTTGAAAGTATCGCAAAACCAGATTATGGTCGTTACGTGTAACGAAAAAACTCCCTAAACATAAGGGAGTTTTTTAATATTAGCTATTCAAATCATATAGGCCAGAAGCATGCTCATTAGGCATATCTGGTAATTCAGGTACTGGGAAACCTTCAGGTGGATCCGTAACCATTAATTCTCCACCATTTCTACTTGGCGTTTGTCCATTAAATATTTCTCCGATACGAGTTTGATCAAGTCTGAAGTTGAACTGAGCATTATGATAACCCATTTCTACATACTTTCTACATTCTGGATACTTATTAATATCATAATTCGGTACAGGGAATAATTTTCCCCAGTTTACACCAAGTGTTTCCAAAGCTTTTGCAAATGCGTTTTGATGGGCATTATCACGTACAATTAAAAAGCCTAAAGTTTCCCTTAAAGTTTGGTTCGAACTCATTTCATATATTCTTGTTTTTTCTAAGACACCTGTTGATTCGAGAATAAGGTTATTTAATAAATCTGCAACTAAATTACCATGACTATACACCCATGAGCCATTCCAAGGATTACCACCAGCATCTACAGGTAATGAAGCTTGAGCACCTGAGATAAAATGATGAGGATTAGCATGTTTAACTGCTTCATCAAGCGGTGCACCATCTTGTCCTGCATTTCCTGGAGTAGACAACCCTGCACCGTTTAAAAGTTGATTGATTGTATTTTGAACAAGTTCAACGTGGCTTATCTCCTCTAAAAATACACCTCTGATTAAATCACGATACTGCTTTGCTTTTCCTCTAAAATTTGAACTTTGAAAAAAGTACTGCATCATCGTTCTCATTTCCCCAAATTGTCCACCTAATGTTTCTTGAAGTACTTTGGCAGCTGCAGGATCTGGTTTATCTGGTTTAATGACATTAATTAATTCTTCTTTGTAGTAATACATCTATATGTTAACCCCTAATCTTTTTTATTTGATAACAAGAGTATGATATGTAGTACAAGTTTATTTATCCGAGCAATATATGGGAATCAATTTATAAGAAGACATTGTTAAACAGTTTGTGAATTTGTAGCTAAGGGTAGAATAATTGAAGAAAAATACTGTTTAAAGGAAGATTGAATGTGAAAAGAGAAACTACATTGGAATATGGGAAACAAAATTTCTGGTCAGGAATACTGTTTGGACTAGGTATGGTTGCATTCATTGATGAAACTGCATTTCACCAACTACTTCATTGGCATCATTTTTATGACAAATCAACAACATCCATTGGACTTATTTCAGATGGCTTATTTCATGCGTTTAGTTGGTTTTCTACAATTTGGTCATTATTCCTACTTGCAGATTTACGTAGAAAAAAAGCATTTTGGCTTAAAAGGTGGTTTGGCGGACTATTTATCGGAGCAGGTCTTTTTCAACTTTATGATGGGACCGTTCAACATAAATTCATGAAGCTACATCAAATACGTTATCATGTTGATCCCCTTCCATATGATTTAACTTGGAATATTACTGCCTTGGCTATGGTAATTTTTGGTTTGGTAATAGTACTTAGAACAAGAAAATCTGAAAGAATGATGAAAAATGAATCATAGCCATTTAGACCAATCTCAAAATAGTTATACTGAGCTAGTCCTTCTTATTGGATTGTTGTTTATGCTGGTGCTTTACTTTTATGCTGCAATCTTCGGGGGAACAAAAAGTCATAAAAAATGGCCAAAATATCGTTATATCACTTGGTTTTTAGGATTAACGTGTATCGCATTTGCTTTAGTAGGACCAATTCCAAATTCCTCGCATATTAATTTTGTTTCACATATGTATGCCCATTTATTGTTAGGAATGCTTGCACCATTATTGATTGCACTTTCGTTTCCTCTCACACTTTTATTACGCACGATTAAGGTACAACACGCACGTTTTATATCTAAATTATTAAAAAGTGAAATCGTTAGTTTTTTAAGTAACCCAATCATCGCTTCAGTGCTTAACATAGGTGGGTTGTGGATTCTTTATACAACCAATTTATATAGTTTGATGCATCAATACACGCTAATTCATCTATTTGTACATATTCACATTTTTCTAGCTGGGTATTTATTTACCATTTCAATCATTTATTTTGATCCAACACCACATCGCTATCATTTCCCTTATCGATCAGTATGCATGATTCTATTTTTAGCCGGTCACGATATTTTATCTAAATATATTTTCATTCATCCTCCTAATATGGTACCAATTGAACAATCGCAAGCTGGTGGGAAAGTAATGTATTACGGTGGTGATTTAGTTGATTTGATTATTATTTTTATTCTTTGCCTTCAATGGTATAAAACGACAACTCAAAGAGTTTTACTAATAAAAGGCCAACCAAATTAATGGTCAGATTTGGTATAAATAATTCCTCCTCTAGTGACAAAAAGTAATACTACATTCCGAAAAGGAGGATTTGTATGAACAGAATTTTACTTACATTAACGACTTTAATGTTCACATTACTATTAACAATAAATGCGTTTGCAGCATCAGATTCAACAACTATAGATCAAAGCTACGAAAAAAATAACAAGCACATCAATAGAGATTTTGATCATGATTTCTATGATCCGAATCATGTGATGGATGACAAAGATAACATATTAAATAACACAAAAAATGAATTTAATGATATGAAAAATGACGTAAATCGTAATGTTAATGAGTTGAATAATGGAACAATGAATAATGATCGTACAACAGATACAAATCGTTATTACGAAAGAACTGTTACGCCAAAACCAGTTGGAAATACATTAAATCCTGCAGACGATGATGTTCATATGAATTATGGTTGGTTAGGATTTCTAGCACTAGCAGCTCTTCTTGGTTTAATAGCTTATTTTATGTTCAGAAGAAAAGAAAGAGTCGATTAATGTTAAAACCTTATTGGATTAGCCCAATAAGGTTTTTTTATAATTAATATGAAAGTTGTACATTTTCATAATGCTCAACCGTTGGGAATGGATCATAAAAATGATGTAATAATTTCCTCCATTCCTGATATTCTGGAGATTGTCTAAATCCAATTGTATGGTCTTCAATCGTATTCCATTTAACTAATAGAATATATTTTCCTTTCACTTCGATGCATTTTTGCAATTCATGACCTACATACCCATTCATTGAAGAAATGAGATTAGATGCTTTTTTAAATGCCTCTTCGTATTCTTCTTCCATCCCAGGTTTTACTGTCAATATACAGGCTTCTAAAATCATATCATTTCTCCTTTCATCGGAATTCAAAGTAAAGTTAATTTTTTTGAATGAAATCTTTATAAGTATTAATTTTCTTCTCTAATATTTTGTTTGTTTCTTCTAATGTTTTTAGCTGTTTTTCAATTGACATTTTATGTTCCTCTAGCAATTTTAATCTTTCTAAAGATGTTTGTTCCCCTTGAGTAAACAAATGAGCATATTCTTTAATTTTCGAGATTGGCATTTGTGTTTCCTTTAATTTTAGAACAAACTGTAACCATTGGACGTGGTTTGTATGATATATTCTATCTCCATTTTCATTTCGATCTGGAAGAATGATTTTTTCCTTTTCATAATACCGAAGCGTATGAGCACTAATTCCTAACATTTGAGATACTTCACCAATTGAATACACAAAAAACCTCCATCATTTTAAATAGAACTCCAAAAAGATTCATTTGACTTAGAGTTTACTCTAACGAGTATAATAAACCCGTATCCGCTACACAATTAATTTATTCTATATAAAATTCCAGGAGGAACATAAAATGAACAAGTATACAGTTATTACAGGAGCTAGTTCAGGTATTGGCTATGAAACTGCTCTTGCATTCGCTAAACGTGGAAAAAACTTGGTGATTGTCGCTCGTAGAACTGAAGAGTTAGAGAAGTTGAAATCAGAAGTCAAAAAAATAAATGCCGACTTAGATGTAATCATTCATACAACTGACTTATCTATTTCTAAAAATGCGTATAAACTATATAAAAGTCTAAAAGATTTAGAAATCGAAACATGGGTTAATAATGCAGGATTTGGAAACTTTGCATCAATTGGTGATCAAAATTTAAATAAAATTGAATCAATGCTCCATTTGAATATCGAAGCATTGACAATCCTTTCGTCACTTTTCGTTCGAGATTATCGTTCTGTTGAAGGTACGCAGATTATTAATGTTTCATCTGGCGGAGGTTACACAATTGTTGGCGATGCCGTTACTTATTGTGCCACAAAGTTTTATGTAAGTTCATTTACTGAAGGACTTTCACACGAATTAAAAAGAAACGGCGCAAAAATGAAAGCCAAAGTATTAGCACCTGCAGCAACTGAAACTGAATTCGCAAAAGTTTCCTATGATTTAGACCATGATGTAAACTACGAAGGGCTAATTCCTAAATACCATACAGCAAAAGAAATGGCTGGATTTATGCTTGATTTATATGATAGCGAAAAAGTCGTTGGAATAGTAGATGGTATTTCATACGAATTCGAATTAAAGGATCCTATCTATCCTCACGTTGTAAGAATGAGAGACTAAATATAAAACGCTCAGAGTAACTTACTCTGAGCTTACTTTTTCAATTATGAACAATGAGATTTCTGCCAACTAAATTTGCTGAAATCGGTTGTACCCCTAACTCCCTTGCCCATATTGATAATTGCCCAATATGATGGATTTCATGAGCAATAATATGCCTCACGATTTCACCTTTTGTATATTCATTTTTTGACCATGATGCTTTTACTTGTGTATATTCCATTTCACTTGACCATGATTGTAAAAATTGCTTACATTCTATTTGTAGCTCATTTGATAAATCTCTTACACTTTCTACTGTTTTATATTGATCAAAATAGAATTCTAAATCTGGTTTTCCTTGAATACATCTGATCCAGCTGTACTCTACATCTACAATGTGAAGTAGTGTATGAAGAATATTACCAATTCCACCAATACGATCTTTTAGCAATTCTTCTTTTGGGAAAGTTTCACACAACTCCAACCACTCATTTCTTACTTGCCAATTATATTCGAATAATGTAATCATATGAATCCTCCATTCATCTAAAGTGGATTACCCGATGTAACATGCCAATGTAGATGCTTCGAATCTTGGTAATTTCCTAAATTTGTTAAAACTCTACAAGCTCCGGCATCAGAATTCACTTTCTCTGCTACTGTTTTAATAACACTTAGCATTTCTAGTAACAGATCTTGATCCTCTTCTTCTATCGTCAACAAGGATGAAATATGTTTTTTTGGTATGACAACAATATGTATTGGATAAAAAGGTTTTGTATGATGATAAGCTAATACTCTCTCTGTCTCGTGAACAATGTTTACTTTTGTTTTACCACTTAATACTTCCTCACAATAGAAATCATTTCCGATTATAATCCCCTCACTTCTAAAAATTCACTATATATCATTATTCATTCTTTTTAATAAAAAACCTGCTTAGACATATATTTTGAAGTGTACTAAAAATACTTTCCTAAATTAACATATGGCCTCCATCTATATGAAGTACCGTCCCCGTCACAAACTGATTCTTGATTAAATAGTAAACACCCTCGGCAACGTCTTTTGCTTTACCAACTTTCTCTACTGGGAGTTTACTAGCAATTCCTTCGTAAAATTGATTACGTGCTTCGTCCGACATTTTGCTACGTGATGGCGTATCAATGATGCCAGGTGAGATGACATTCACTCTAATAGGTGCAAGCTCAAGTGCTAATGTTTGACCTAGACTTGCAACCGCTGCATTGACTGAGCCCAATACTGCTGAACCAACCATTGCTTTATAGGCAACGATGCCTGAAAATAATGTAATGGATCCGCCTTTTGTAAGATGTGGCGCACCGTATTTAACACATAAATACTGTCCCCAAAATTTATTATTAAATAATTGTCTAGCTACATCTACTTCTGTTTCTAGAAATAATCCACTTGATGTTTCCGCTGCAGTGATGACTAGATGATCAATCTGCCCTATTTTCTCAAAAAATGTTTTCACTTGAATCTCGTCTGTCACATCCAAAGTATAAATTGTAACTCTTCCTTGCAAAGATTCCTTTGCTTGATTTAGCTTTTTTTCTGATCGACTAGCAATAATCACCTCTGCTCCTTTTTCTAAAGTAAGCTTAGCTGCTTCATATCCAATACCTGAGCTACCTCCAATAAAGACAATTCTTTTATTCGTTACCATTCTACTTTCCCCCATATAAATAGTCTTTTTAACTTAAAACATATTGTAATTCTAAAAAAACTACCCAACAAGAACTGATATTTTTTTCATATAGTTACTTTTTTGATAGTTTTGTATTATTAAAGGGCAAATACATAAAAAAAAATGGAACATTTCTGTTCCATTTCAAAATTTAAATCGATAGTCCAAAGCGCTTCAATTCAATTAATATCCCTTTTAAACTATTTCCTTTTTCGGTTAAAGTATACTCAACTCGAGGAGGTACTTCAGGGTAAACCATTCTTTCTACAATTCCTTTCGCCTCTAATTCCCTCAGACGAAGTGAAAGCGTCTTTGGACTAATCCCTTCTACCGATCGCATTAAGTCACTGAATCTAAGTGTTCCATCAATTAATAAGTCTCTAATAATCAAAAAAGTCCACTTTGTCCCGATTACATCAAGCGTTTTAGCAATTGGACATTGAACGCCAACTTCCCCTTTAGTTAATACAACAGGTTCTATTGTACTCATACATACTCTCCCAATTTTTTATTATTTATTTACTAGTTACAATAAGATAGATCCTTTCAAATCACAATAAAAAACCCACTTATGAATATCATAAATGGGTTTTAAGTCTTATAATTTTTCGTAAGCCGCTTGATATTTTTGAATATCACCTGCGCCCATAAAAATTAATACACTGTTTTTATGGTTTTGAAGATCGGCAATATTATCATCAGTTAATAGTTCAGCGCCTTTAATTTTGCTTGAAAGGTCTTCAATTGTTAACGTCCCTTTTTCTTCTCTAGCAGATCCAAAAATATCACATAAATATACTTTATCCGCTTTTTCCAAAGTTCCAGCAAACTCAGCTAAGAATTTGCTTGTACGTGTAAATGTATGTGGTTGGAATACTGCAACAATTTCCCTATCAGGATATTTTTGACGTGCTGCTTGGATCGTTGCTTGGATTTCAGTTGGGTGATGTGCATAATCATCAATTAGCACTTGATCCCCAAATCTTTTTTCACTAAAGCGACGTTTTACTCCACCGTATGTTAATAGTCTTGCTTTAATAATTTCCACTTCTATCTCTTCATAATGACATAATGCAATTACAGCTAATGCATTAAGTATACTATGGTCACCATATCCTGTGATATCAAATGTCGCATAGTACGTATTACGAACA
>Ga0102589_1001965_pt1 | contig 25341 bp, 36 predicted proteins | sample AraplaMF_Col_mLB_FD_76858 | JGI IMG/M metagenome (GOLD analysis project Ga0102589, IMG submission 76858) | Arabidopsis root microbial communities from the University of North Carolina, USA - plate scrape MF_Col_mLB | ecosystem: Host-associated > Plants > Roots > Endosphere | place: USA... | reverse complement strand
ATTAAGTCCTTACAATGCCCTTTGAGAGGATGTGTCCGAAATGGAACGTAGACGTGCAGGCAAAAAATACAATGATGAAGTTTAAGAAAACAATTGTGGATTTATATCATGCAGGAAACTCGGTTAAAGAATTAAGCAACGAATATGGCGTATCAGAAGTAACAATCTATAAATGGGTGAAAGCATTTACGCCTATCAGTTCAGAAGAAAGCCCTCTTTGTTGAGAACAATAGCATAAAAAAACAAACCGTCATTAAAAGGTTTGTCTCTTTAAGGCTATTAGTTGTTAATGCACTGCAACGAAGCCGTATATTAGTACAAATAGTAAAACAAATGTAAAAACAGCCTATCTTTTTCTTAAAATTAGTCGCCATTTATTATGGAATTTCTCAAATTGAATAATATAATTTTCTTTTTCATAAATAAAAATATTTCCAGGTTCTGTTGGTTTACCCATTATCTCTAAAATTTCATCTTTTGAATAATCAAGTTCAACTTGAATTGTATAAATTTCGTTCATTTCATCTTCGTCAATAATGAAATGTTGATTTTCAATTGTATATCTATATGTTTGAATGTCTTCATTGTCAAAATGTTCGTTTGGTTTGCCCCAAATTCTTTCTACATCGCTCATTTTAGTATCATTATCAAGCCTTAAAGGTGTTCCTTTTATGATTCCTTTTTCTAAGTCTTTAATAGTTTCAGCATCTAAATTAAATACGCTATGCCTTGAAATATCTTCTACCTTAATTTTCTCTTTTGGTACTTGCGTACTGCAACTAGATATAAAAAGTAAAACAGCAATCAATGTCATTAATAAATTCACTATTTTCAAATTCATCACCTATTATAAATTAGAGAAAAAAGTTTAGTTGCTTTTTTTCTTATATTAACATTTTCTATATTCTAACAACACTCAAGATATGAAAATTTACTCATGGTGGAATGAACTTGTTATATAGTTTTGAAGCTCAAAACTTTTACATCTTGAATGAAGATTCTTTCTTTTGTAGATATATCTAATCTAGCCAATCTTATAATTTTATTTGGATCGTTAATAGATTTTATAATGATGAATTTATTAACTGTGGTATTATTTTTTGATACAGAGTATTCTACCTTAAATATTTCTAGATTTCCCACTTTATTTTTTAACATTAGATTGATATCATCTCCTAATTAATTTGTAAGTAATAAATATATAAGATTAAAAAAGCTCAACCTCATACGGTTGAGCTCTTTGACTAAGGAATACCAATAAAAAATTGTCTACTAAAAGACTAACAATTTAACACTTTAAAGTAAAGATGTACATCTTGTACATCTTTAAACAGAAAAAGTTTATTTTTTTCTACATTGAATCTTAATTAATGATATAAAAAGACATGTATTGCAGGAAATTCAAAAGATGTTGTTGAATCAGTAGTATTAATTTCCAAGATTTTGTCATTAAATGATGGCATCTAAGTAACCTCAACTAGGAAAGTTGGAGGGATCGTGAGTGCTAAAAGAAGAAGATAATACGCTTGATGAGGAATGGATAAGTCTCATGAAAGAAGCTTATCAGTTAGGTCTTTCGATTGTAGAAGTAAAGGAATTTATATATTTAAATCAGAAAGAGCCTGTTTATAAATAATTCAGGCTTTTTCGGTTTCTTATAAACCATATTATATAAATGAAATGCAGATTATAAGAAAAAATCCCACCTTTTATAGGTAAGCTTGGAAAGGGGAATATCTATGAAAAAATGCTTTACAGCACGATTAACAATTAATTTATCATTTAATAGTGAAAAAAAGATGAAAGTTTCCAAGCAGCAAACAAGAATTTCTCTTTTTTATCTAACCTTATCGAGTGACAAGCGTATGGAAACTATGGTACGTTAGCATCTCTACATATTATATAAAAATAAAAAAATGAGGTGTGTAAATATGAATAAAACTGAACTAGTAGATGCTGTTGCAACACAAGCAGAATTATCAAAGCAAGATGCTAAAAAAGCTGTGGAAGCGTTGTTTGAGACGATTTCTAATACACTTGCGAATGAAGAAAAAATTCAGCTGGTTGGCTTTGGTACATTTGAAGTACGTGAACGTGCAGAACGTACAGGACGCAATCCTCAAACAGGTAAACAAATAACAATTCCAGCTTCAAAAGTTCCAGCTTTTAAAGCTGGAAAAGAATTAAAAGAAGCTGTTAAATAATTTTTTTATTATTCGCTTGACCGAAAAGCTCTACAATAGAATTGTAGAGCTTTTTATTAAACTGTTCACCATTACGATTAAAAATAAGAAGCTGTTAAAAGTTCATTTAGCCTTCTTTCTCATATCCTATAAGGACAAATGAATCAGTTTTCTAGGAAGCTATGAAATAACCTTTCTTCCCCCCGTATGCTGGCCTAGTTTTCTTTTTATTCGTTGTAGAGCATTATCAATCGACTTTGCATGTATCTTTAATTCTTGAGAAATTTCTACATATGAGTATCCATCCATATATAGTAACAATACTTTTCGTTCTAAATTGCTAAGTAATTCTTCTATTTTTCGTTTCCTATCATTAGCTTTTTCTTGATTAATAATTAATGCTTCGGGATTTGCTATTTCTCCTCCAGATATTATATCCATCAGTATATCATTTGATTCTTGATCATAAAGAGGCTTATTTAAAGAAACATAACAATTTAGAGGGCCATGCTTTCGACGAGTGGCCATTTTGATGGCGGTTATAATCTGTCTAGTAATGCAAAGTTCAGCAAAACTCTTAAAGGAGGTCATCTTGTTTTCTCTGAAGTTATGAATAGCTTTACATAAACCAATCATTCCCTCTTGAACAATATCTTCTTTCTCAGCACCAATTAAAAAATAGGTCCTTGCCTTCATTCGAACAAGTTTCTGATATTTGTTAATTAAGAAATCTAATGATTCATCATCTCCATTATATATCCTCTCCAATAACAAGTTATCCTCTAATTTAGAATAATCTTGAGACGGCTTTCTTTCGATGCTTACACTCACTCGTATCCCTCCGTCACACTCAATTAAGTTTCGTTATTAATAAACTAATAATGTTTCTTTAAGCTCACAAACTTAACCCTAAAAAGTAATTTTTTAGTCAGTTGAAATAAGCTGAACTGCTTTTTATAAAAACTATAACTAACTTATTAGCAGATAGTAAAAAAACACCCCAGTTGTTATAGTTTTTTGTCTAACAACTGGAGTACCTTTTAATAGATAGAAGGAATTTTTTCGAACATAAATGATACTATAGGTTAAAATAATTTCTGTAATATTGTCCATTTTCATATTCAATCTCATATCTTAGCCTTGTTTGCCTTTTGTAAAGATTATCAGATAGAACATAAAACTCGTCTTTTGTTAATTTTCCCTCTAACAAGTCTTTAAATAAATTTTCTAGACGTTGATTTACTTCTTGAAGTTCCTTTTCTTTCAATCGTATTCACCTTTTAGCTGTTATTCCTCCCACCCTCTTAGCTCATTTATAAACCTAATTAACATATTTAATGAGGGTATAATAGAAAACTCATCTGCATATCTTTTTATTTTGCATAATATTCCTTCTCTTTTATTTTCTAAAATATTCTTTAAAACGTCTATAAGAACTTTATACTGTCTTTTAATGGTGAATTCACTTCTTCTTTCACCATTTTTCTTTGATCAGAAGAAAATGTCATACTAATTTCTCTCTTCTATTCATATTTCTGTAATTTATTATTACTCACCTATTAAAAACTCAACTTCTATACTTAAAACAATGTAAAACGCCAGCTTACAACTATCATTCAATGCGCAGAAAAATTGCCTCTTTTGATTGAAAATGTGCAGGAAGTGTGTTTACTTTTATAAACCTTTTTATAGTGACCGTTATGTATAAAAATTTTGCTAATTATGGATTCAATAATTTGTATCTAACACAGCTTGATGCAGACTAGAGAACGTTTTAATATTATTTATTTCTATTCCTAAATTGACCATGGTTTGAGCAATTTCTGGACGAATTCCACTAAGAACAACGCTAATCCCTATTAACTTCAATGCTGAAATGACTTTAAAAATCTGATCTGCAACCATAGTATCAATAATAGGGACAGCTGATAAATCAATAATGAGCAATTTTAAATGATAGTCACTACCTTTTGCTAACGCATTTTCCATCAAAACTTGTGCTCTTTTTGTATCTAAGTTCCCTACTAGAGGAAGAATGCCGGTTTCTTCAGTCATACGGACAATAGGTACTGAAAGTTCATTAATAGCATACTGAGCTTGCTTAATTTTATTTGTATAGTCTTGGAGATAAGAATTACTTACCAATTGTACAGCACTATCTACAACTTTATTAAAATGGGAAATAATCTCATAAAAAGCATTAAGAGAGAATTTTTTATTACTTGCTTCGTCCTTAATAATTTGTCCAATTATATCTCTATAAAAACTAATCTCTTCCAAGGCTATGTCTAAGGGAAGTCCATGTTCCACTAATAAACTAGACATCTCTTGACCCCATTGGTAAAGCATTTGAGCAGCCCTATCTTTCTCTAAAACGATGGACTCAGCATAAAATGTAAGAAGGTTAATTCGAAATGTTGTCAAGTCCGTACCAATGTTATGAACATCGGCCAGATCTTGCCTCTTTCTTTCAGCAAGTTCTTTTCTACATTCTATGATAATTTTTTTAATAGGTTGTAAATGCTCATTTTTTATAAGTTGCATATCACTTGTCTCCTTTTCCTATTTATATAAATAAACACTATTATCTATTTCTTTATATAAATAAAAAGCCCTTCTTTTCAAGAAAAGCTTTCATTTGGATCGATTACTATAAACGGCATTATGTTAAGTGAAATAATAATTAGAAAATTTTATAGCATACATTGAAAAAACCAAGACATAGTGTAAAATTACACTATTTATTTAAAGTACACGTTTAGCATATGGAATTTTGCAGATGGCCGTTGCTACTACAAAGCAAGTAATGGTTCCTATGGTTCCCACAATCCCAAATTTAAGAAGTGGATGTAAAGAAGCACTATACACTATTAGACTATAGCCTACAATGATAATGGGATGAATAATATATACTGTGTAGGCCACACTGGATAATTTTTTTGTAAATAAGTTTGTGTGATTCATATATTTGCGAAATCCAGCAAGAAGTGCGATAGAAATACCGATCCCGATGAACGGTTCCCACACGGCGTATATCAAGGCAAGTAAATTCAGTCCTCCTTCCAACTTTCCTTCAGGTACTAAAATTAAGCCTAACGGCAGTATAGAAGAAATGAAAAAGAGAACCCTTACCCAAGTTCTAACTATTTTTGTAGGGATATCTGTTAACCAATTCTGGCGATTAGCCATGATTCCAGCTATAAAAAGGAGTATATATGCGGGGAAAAAGCCTAATTGTAAACCCATTAGCGTTTTTCCCTACTGGGAAGACCATTCGGAGTAGAAAAACCATAATACCTAACGAGAAAGCTGCAATAAAAAGAGTTCTCCCCCTTGGAAAAGATTTTTGTTTAGTAATAGATTTCTCCTTTCTTACAATTCTTACTAAGAAATAAATGATGTTAAAAATGAGAAGTGCTTCTACAAACCAAAGTGGTCCAATGTCTATGCTTTCAAAGCTTAAAATTTTGGTTTTATAAAATTTCCAAAAGGTAAAAGATTTACCTTCTAGAACCATAAACTGGATGATTGGACTAAGAAAGAAGATGTAAAATACAATCGGGATGATCAAACGAATGAAACGACCTCTTATAAAGAGCGTAGGACCTTTTCTATCATAAGAATTTGGGGTGAAATATCCAGAAAGGAAGAAAAATAAGCCCATAAAGAATGATTGGTTAATACAGATAAAGGTGGCTAATATAACTGATGTTAATGTTTGCGTTTGATCTATGTCTACAAAATACCAAAGACCTCCTGTACCATAAGTCATTGCTACATGATGTAAGATGACAAGTACAGTGAGAAATACTCGAAGATTATCCACATAATAGATACGGTTATTCATGATCCCTCTCCTTTTTTACTGCATGGTAACTACAGATGAAGGGGGCCATATAGCCTTGTAATTACCATTTAATTTTAAAGTTAATACACTTTTGTTAAATTAATCATTCAGCAAGTACAATCCTTTTTTAGTATAAACAATAAAAACATATAGACAAAAGTGGATTATTTCATCTTTTTCACATGAGAATCCTCACTATTTTATAATTTTAATGACAGAAACATATATTCATAGCCTTTAACGAGAATTTTTCTTTCTATATAAAGAAATAGTTAGCCAATAATAGGGGCCAATAAATCCATTATGTTAACTAGAACTATTCTCTTAGGAATAATAAACGGTTATAAAAATGAATTAAATACTATTTGTTTCACGATTATTTTACATTTAATGTTAAAATTACTCACTTTTAACTAAAATTAAATTTGGTCATTTTAGCATTTTATTACATTTCAAATATTTATTATATTTATGGTATAGGGGATTTAAGGTAACTAGCTATAACATTTGATCAAAAAATCGTTATTACATCTGGATTTTACACATGGGTATTAACACCGGTTCGCTTTTTCAACCATATTACCAAAATGTGAATAATAAAGGAGTGAAGGACTTGCAAGTGAAACGTTGCCTTTCCGCACTATGTTTTCTTTTTGTTATGATGGGATTTATAGCAGTACCTACGAACGGAGCGTATGCAGAAAAGGAGTATACAATTAAAACATTTGATTATGTAACTGTCGATGGAAAAGATGTAGATTCTTCAGTTAAGATGAATAGCATTTCCAACAAAGATATACAAGTAACCATGGTTCTACCTAAACAGAATAAAGAGGGCGATTGGTTGGCATATGGGTTTACAAGCAGGGAGGCTTTAAACGCATTTATTGAGAAGGATAAACAGAGACTTCAAAACAAAATCACTATGATGGGAAGTGGTGCTTGTTGTACGGATTTCTACGAAGCTAAAAATAAAGGAGGCCAGTACATTTATTGGAGAGACGGTTTTAAAAACTTGCCTTCCAGCTGGAATGACAGAATTTCGTCCTTAAGTACGGCATCACCTTCTTCAAGCTATTCAACAACTCTCTGGGAGCATACTTCATCTCAAGGGTATGGCAAAGGAGTCTCTTTTAGGCACTCCGATTGGTATGGTAAAACTGCTAATATGGCCTCTGATTGGGATAACAAAGCCTCGGCAATTGAAATAAAATAACAAGAGGTTGCCAACGAACAATTAAAAGAGTTCTAAAATCACCATTCTCTCATCCATTTAATGAATGAGAGAATGATGATTTTTTGCATATTAGCCGTTTCTTGAAAACATGTTCTTCTTTCCTCTGTTAACTTTTAAAAGTAAGGATAGTCTATAAATATAAGACAAATTGTACTATTCGTATTTATTAAATGTACTTTGGACCAGAACCCTCTTTTGTTCGAAAAAAAGTGATCATGTTAACTAGATTCAAATTTAAATAATCATTATTTACTGTTAATTTGTGTTATATTCCATTGGGTTTTGTAGAATGAATCAAAACCCTACAAAAACATTTCAGGAGGTTCATTCATGAAAGGTTTTAAAAAAGTTATAGCAACTACTTTAGTTTTTGCTGTACTATTCTCACCTCTTGTTCCATATTCAAAGGCAGAAGCCAAAGTAATGTGGGGAAATCAAGAACTCGTCAAAGGACAAATAGGGCGCGTTACAATGTTAAAGGATGCTAGTTTGTACAATATTAAAAATAATAAATTAGTAGCAGCTAAAAAAGTATCAAAAGGTCAAATATATCGTGTTTATTCTTATTCTGGAAAATACGATGGGATTTACGGTGTATCCAAAGATTTATATGCCCAAAAATCGTCTAGCATCAAGTATGAGAGAGCACCTAGTGACAAGATACAGGCCTTGGGAATAACCGTTACAAAAAAATCATTAGCAAGCAATATTAGCTATCCAGAAGCATCAGGCCTTTTTAATAAACCATTTGAGGCTAGTTTCAATAGAAAATTCTTAAACATTGCTAAAGAAACTCAGCAAGCAAATAAAGAATTAAAGGAACAGGAGAAAGAGGATCGTGAAAACGGTTCGGTACCAGGTCCTTATTTTCAGAATATGAAATACTCTGTACCTTACAATCAAGATAATATTTTAAGTATTTCTGTTACCAATGATAAGTACTCTGGTGGTGCACATGGTATGACTTGGATCGATACTTACAATTATAATTTATTAAAGGCTAAGCAACTTAGTTTGAAAGATGTCATTACAGATCAAAAGCAATCAGATAAAGTAAATAAATATATTCGTGAACAAATGATTGCTCGTAATAAAAAAGGGGCTCAATTCTGGGTTGATGATTTCAAATCTGTGAACTTAACTCAAGACCAATTTTATTACATGAACGGTGGCATTGTGATTATATTTGGTGAATATCAATACGGACCTTATGCTAATGGTATAAGTTTCTTTAAAGTTCCATATTCTGTTTTTAAGTAACACGACTATTATTTAAATCTTTCTTATTCAAGCACAAGTTAACGCTGTAAAGGGAAATGTCTATCCAAAAATTGACCTCTGTTTTAACAGTTTTAGAACATTGAATAAAAGAAGGTTAAGAGCTATGTTGATAGTTCTTAACCTTCTTTTTCATTTCTAGAATATGAACTATGTTTAGCTTGCAGGTTGAGTACATAGTCTATATATGACATAACGTATAAAAAGATTAATTACTTTTTATGCGTATATTAAGGTTTATTTTAGAGAATAAATAGACGGTTTTTCATTAGTTTTTTTATAGTCTACAAAGGTGTACCTTTTTAGACGATAGAAAAACGTTGTATTTGCCGTTACTTAGTGTAAATAGTAAAACCATAAACATATTATCAATACTTTAGTGTTTACACATATATGTTAAAGTTATCGGTGAAAGGTTTACATTAAAATAAAAAGCACCAGTTCAAGACTGGTGCTTTTTTAAAATTTATTTTAATTGCAAATTAATCACTTTTTTCTTTGATAACTAATAGAACGCCACTAAGAATTAAGAATGAACCTATCCAAAACGTTCCACCGATACTTTCTCCAAGAAGGAGCCAGCCAAGTAACGTTCCTACTAGAGGTTGAAAGAAGAAAAATAAACCTCCACTTGAAGCATTTAATAACTGCAATCCGCGATTCCAAAGTATAAATGCTAAAGCTGTTGAAACGATACCTAAATATAATAGCCCTCCCCCGATAGTTGGATCAGTTAACTTGGAAATATGAATTTCACCTAATCCTTTATACACAAAGGGAGTGAGTACCAAAATGGCAACTAAAATTGAATACGTTGTAACAACGACTGGGGAATAACTGCTTGGCACACGCTTTATAAGAATAGACATTAACGCCCATGTTAAAGCCGCCATGAGTAGTGAAATACCACCAAGTTGGCTAGACATATTTATATGTCCATTTCCGACAATAAGCAATACCCCTATTGTAGCCAAACAAACAGATACCCCTTTTTTTATATTTAGTTTCTCTTTAAGGATTAACCGAGCAAAAATCACCATGAAAGCTGGTGTGGATGATGTAATAATGGCTCCCATTTGTGCTGAAGATAGCATTGTACCGTATTCTTGGGTGACAATTGAAATAGCATTACCAATTACACCAATAGCGACAATCAAAGGAATATGACATTTACTAATTCTCCAAGATTGTCTTTTTATTAAGCCAATGATGACAAGTGCAAGAATAGCTATTACATATCGTATCCAAACCAATTCTAATGGTGGGATGATCGCTACAACAACTTTAACGACAACATACATGCCGCCCCAAATGCTGGCAGCTAAAGCTAAATATATAGAACCTAATAAGGTGTTTTTCATTTTTGTACCCTCCGTATTTAAAAAGTAGGTCAATGTATGCCCTAACGGAGAGAAGTAGTCACTTTACTCCATTAAGGACGGAGAAGTGCTACTGGTACATCATTTTCAAATAATGGAGCTAAAAACATTTATTTCACCTCAAATTTAATCTAGTGTCATGAACATATATTATTTGATTTTAGCTTAAATCTTTTTAAAATAAAAGACAGGGTTCTCAACAGTATTATTTTTCCAAACGAATGTATTCCTGCACGTATATCGCACTGTTTCTTTGAAAGGTCTAAACATAATAACATGATTAAGAAATGGGTGTACCATTTTTAACAAACTCACTAGGCTTTAATAGTATTACATCTCCTTCTTCTGGAATTCCACCCATGACTAGCACCTCAGACTTAAAACCAGCAATACGCATAGGAGGAAAATTCACCACAGCAACTACTTGAGATCCAACCAATTGTTCCGGCTTATAACGTCGTGTAATCTGAGCTGAAGAACATTTTACTCCAAGCTCACCAAAGTCTATTTCTAATTTTATTGCTGGCTTCCTCGCTTCTAGAAATGGTTCGGCTTTTACTACGGTACCGACACGAATATCTAATTTTAAAAAATCTTCAATTGTTGCCATTGTTATCACCTATATTTTTATTATTTCGAGATACATCTAATAAAATCTCAATTTATCCCTTTGGACTTTAATGATTGTAACATAAGCAAAAGATACAATTTTGTCCTGTTTTAAGGAGGTATTGTCCAATTATAAGATATAGGGGATTTAAACTTACTTAACATAAAACGTATTATCGGCACGTTTACTAAAAATACATTTATTTCTTTTTATGGTAAAATAAAAATGATAATGTATAGGAGGATTCACATTGATTAAAAATTTACCTTTGCTAATTTCCCTTTTAATATTAGGAATTAGTTCTTCGAGAATAAGTATGAACGAACATTTACCTGCTTTTTTTGAATGGACATTGCCAATTATGAGTATTATTTTAAACGCTACTGCAGTTATAGGGATATCCTTACACGTATTTGTATATAAACCTATGAAGCAAGCAGAAGATAACCTAAATGAAGTTATTAAATAAACGAACTTTGTAAGCCATGAAACGGAGGAATAAAGAAAGTTGAACAATATGTTACATACAAAAAAACTATTTAAAGACATGATGATATGGGAATGTGTACTATTTATACCTTCACTTTTACTCATGTCATACTTACCTTTAAATAATTTACTAGATATGTTTATTAACGTTATTATCTTTATTTTAAGTGTAATAGGGATATTTGCTATCCGTACGTACATAAAAGATCAAAGAACGACTTGTACCGACAAGTAAAAAGAGCACCTTTGAATGGGTGCTCTTTTTTAATTTAGTTACCATAATACCAATTATAAGAAGCAAAAAAGCCTTAAAACAATTAGTTTTAAGGCTTTTTGATTTGTAAAACGAATTTGAAACCTAATATAAATAAAAGACTCCTGCTTTACTACCTCACTTGATAGTAACCTCTGCAAAAAAAACGATTTCTTCGGTTTAATAGCAATTAAGAATGAGTTATAGATATCTGAGCCAGAAATGTATGCGTTTATCCAACATACAAACAATAGGTCGATTTGATATTTCCTGATACATAGAACGACGTAATAGCAGCAACTACCGATAATACAAGAAAAGGTTCACCCTTATATTCTTAACAGCATTATATTTTTCTGCAAATACGATTCTACGATTCAAAGAAAAATAGCTCCCAGTATTAATAGACATATTGTGAAAATATGTATATAAATCTTGTTTTTCTTACCTTCTTTTATTTCAGAAATAAGCTCAAATACTATTACAAGGGCTAATATAGATAATGCTACTTTTACTGGTAAATTAAAAGCATAAACGGATAAAACAATTATGGCATAGATAATGCCTAAAACAATATTCTTTTTCTTCATTTTTTCTTTAGAATAGTTCATAGCAGTCCTCGATTTTCTTTATAATTGTATTTTGTTAAAACAATAATCCCACTTATGTAATTTTTTCGAAATAAAACATCACTCTAATTTTTAAATGGACTTATCATTGAATAATATTAAATGGAAAAGGAAAAGTTATCGCAAGAACAACTATCTTACTTGTTTTCCATCTTCTGAGCAATCATATTTTGAATACGTAATAGTAATCCAATTATTATTCCAGCAAATATAGTCAAAGTGATGTAAGGAGTCCAATCTCCATTAAACACAGCTCCCACTACTACAAATATTACTAAGCAAACTATTATACTTAGTAGAATGTATAATACATTCTGCATTAAACCACTCCTATATAACAATAAAATTTTAATAAGCTATAACAATAGTCATGGCTCATTGATTAATGCTTGAATTATAAAATAAAATCATTGAAGTCATCATATTCTTTCTAAAAACTGTTGCTACTAATGTTGCTACTAAATTTGTACTCGTCATTTTAAATTGGATTATAGTAATAACTCCAATTGTTATATATATAAGGAGTATATATGCTTTTAGTTAACAGAAAACAGTTGATGGCAAGCTTTATGGAGTTTTATTGCTTTTTGATTGGTATAAGTTCATACTCAACTTCTGCTTGTCTTAATTTGTCCTCTGCATCTTCAGTCCATTCTAACTTTACTTTTATCTTATTATTTTCTTTAGAATAAACAGATTCCTTAGATTCGTAATCTCCAAAAATAATCATAGGTTCTTTTAAATAGCCTTTATATCCATACGTCGAATTATTTGAGTAAGGTGTTATTGTTACGTCAATGCTCTTATTTTTTAAGTAAGTAGCTTTCACATCGTATACCCATTTATTGTGATCTTTCTTAGGTACGATATTTATTTTCCAATCTTCCGTATTGAAAGAAGAAATCTTTTTGACAAAAATATCTTTAATATTCTCTCGCTTTTGTTGGCATGATACTAGAAGAAATACAGTACATAAGAACAGTAAGATGATAAATTTATATTTCATAAACACTCCTTTTTTGTAGAATTTATAGGGCACACGATTAAAAAGACCTTATTAGTACCAATAAGATCTTTTCCCTTTATTGCTTATTACGCTCTGCAAAATATAAATAAACAATACCAATGATTAAAGATATGATACTTAAAATATTTAATGTTGTGCCTATTTCATGCAATTGATCTTTAAATGTACCTGAACTCCAAGATGCTTCACTAGAAGAATAAATTGCTGCACTAATAAACTTTGTACATATAAATAAGGCTGCCAAGAATATGAATAAGCACCCTGCGGCCCTTTTATTCACAAAAACACTCCCAATCAATTATTTTAGTCATGTATTTTTAGCCTATGGCTTAATCATCTCGATTATAGATAACGATTTTGTAACATTAGCCTTTGGGTTGTTCAATTATTTCTTTAGTTTGTGGAAAAGTATTTACTTCTCACCTTGATATTCTTTAAATATTAAAATAGCTACTACAGCCATAACAGCAATCATTGTAATATAAACCCATTGCCAATTTAAGAACAAACTATTCACTATGTCTATGAGCATGGCTATGACCAAAATAGAATTTAGCCATTGTCTATATGTACTATCTTTTTCAGGTTCCATCTTTCTAAAAAAAAAAGTCCATTCTTTGCCTCCTTTTTTCAATATCATGCCCCTAATAATTTTAGGGCGTAAAGGCATAGTTAGCTTCCTAAAAGAAGGTTTTTACCCATTTAAAATATCTTCTTTTTATAATAAATAGCTAAGGTATATATTGTAGAGTGACTTTATCGTGGCGATCTAAAATATATAGGCATTGTTTACTTACATGTAAACGAATAATTATTGATAACTGGGTTATGTATTTTAAGAATAACTTCTCCGCGTTGATCATAGCATTGGGAACTAAAGCTTTGTATTTCTTTGCTATTAAAATAATTAGAGCAGTGTACTAAAATAGAAATTACAAGCAACAAGGTCAACAGGACAAGTAGTATTTCTTTAATTTTTGCTTGAATAACCAATCTGCGTTTACCTCCTTTTTAGCTGGTACTGTAACAAATTGATTTAAACATACCTTTTACTCTATGACTGTCCCTACAGATAAAAAGGCAACGAAACCTAAAATCATCAACAATTGAATAGAGATTCCTATAATACTACAGACTAATCCAGAAATCGCCAAACCTTTACCTTGTTGCTGTGTACGGATTATTTCGTTTGAAGATTTTTTATAAAGAATAATCCCTATAATACCTAAAATTGCTCCAATGAACGGAATAAAAAGAGATAGAACACCGAGGGTTAAAGAAATAGCTGACTTAGTATTTACTTGAGGTTCTTTCCTTATTTCCAACTTATACACTCCTTGCAAATGTTATAGACTTGAGCATAACATAAAAGGTAATAAAATACTTATAAACAATAAAATTACTAATATTCAATAATATTGTCATTTTATATAATAAACACCAGAGAAAAAGGTAACAGGCTATACTTTCGGTAAAATAATTTTTCTTCATGGAAAACCCATTTCCCCTTTCACAAGGCTAATTTCAGAGCTAACACGTAGAAGAAACTCAATTATTATCCTTAGCTGTCCACCAATTCTTAATTTTAAATAAACCCCAAACAATTAATGCTGTTAATAGAGGAACGATAATCATTCCTGAACCAAATCCCATAATAGTCCTCCTATCGCCAATAAATTATATCCATTTTATCCCATATATAACTTTAACATATTATATCATCAAAAAGAAAGGACTTAAAACTGCGTATCCATCAAGAACTGTTAGTTAACGTAACGTGCATTATCGGAATTAAAAAAGACGCTCAATTAAGACGTCTTTTTTGATGGATATAAGAAATTATCCAACTAGTAACAAAGGTAACAGGGAAGATAAGAAGAATGCGAATAGTACTTCCTTGAAGCCATTCTATATCAAACAAATCTGCAATAGTAAAAATTAATAAAACAACAATTAAACTGGAAATTACTCTCGTTACATAGACTTTCATATTAAGTTCTCCTAATAAATATTTTCTTGGACAATTATAATACCATTTGTTTAGTAGCTTAGATAAAATTAGATATAAATAGCGTATACATATTTAGTTACCTATAATTACTTTCTACAAGTGCCCCCAAATTATCTACATCTTGACTGATATTTAAGATAATTAAGTAATGCCATTCTCCCTTACGTTTCCCTAAATTTACTACTTGATGGACTTCTACTTGATCATTTTCATATTCTCTAGCTGCTTCACACATTTCCCTCAATGTACTGCCAAACTCTGTGTTATCCCAATTTCTTACCGTCAAATCAATATAAGATTGGCTCTTTTTGAAATTCATATCTCACTCACCTCTATTACTAAAAATAACATTAAAGTAATAGTTTAGGCGAAAAACTTAGTTACCATAATGTGAATTCTAGAAACTTATTTTATCCTTATATGTTAAAATGTGGTTATAACTTAATGGCATGGTAAAGGGGGAAAACAAATATGACTTTATCTCGTAATCTGAAATTAGTTTTACTAAGTTTATTAATCATAATAGGGATTAGTAGTTATTTTTTATATAGCAGTAACAATTATAAGGTACTATCTAAAAGAGAAATTAATGATTTCATAGAGGATAAAAGAAAGTCTAACTTATCTATTCTTAAAGAAGAGAATGTTAAATCTAAGGCTGATCCTCATGCCCTTATCTTATATAAAAATGACACTAAATTGGGCACTTACATACTTACAAAAAACAGACAAGGAATTGAAGAATACAAGGGAGTGGAAGTGCCCATAGATAAAACTCTACCAATACAGGTTACAGGTGCCTTATCAGGGGTTCCATATCTCGGTATATATATTACAAATAATAAATTACTTCAAGAAGGAAAATATATAGAAATGGAATTTCAAGACGGAACAAAAGTAAGAAAAAACATATCATTAAATCAAAAAGGATATATTCTTTCAGAAAAAACAACTCCTGAAGTACCTAGAGAATCTGTCCAGGTCTCAGTCATAAAAGATAGTCAAGTTCTATATACAAATGAGTATTAAATAGCTGTTAACCTATATACTACATAAAATTTTAGTTACCATAATTCATATTATCGGTAGAAATAAAGCTCCAGAAGTATATAATGCTTCTGGGAGCTTTATTGTGCCGTTATGTATTTTTTAACTGATGACCTGGTCATCTTGATCATAAATAACAATCTTGTAAGAATCACCTTTAGATTGTTTCTTTATATCTTTAGTTTGGAGAAAAGTATTTACTTCTTTTTTAATTTTTTCACTATACTCTTGAGCGCCATCATCAGACTTGACTATAGGAGTAACGATAGCAACTGTAACAGGTTGTTTTAATGTAACGTCAGTCTTTTTATATGTTACATCTTTGTATTCTTTATTTTCTTGTAAATGTGCAAGAGCTTTACTTTCAATATCCAACCATCGATTCTCTTTTTCTACTTGTTTAACATTTCTCTCACGAACGTTAACTTTATAAGCATTCAAACCATTCTCTTTTAATTGACGTTTAATATCTGCTTTTACCTTGTTTACATCCTCAGTATCCTCTACCTCGACTTTTACATCCTTTGAGTCTGAACCAACACTTAGAACAGCATATTTATCAGATATATCACTAAGAATGGTATCTAAATCCTTATCTTTAGTGTTTGAAGTTGTATCAGCATTTTGACAAGCAGCAAGTAATAATGCAACACAACTAAGAAATAAGATGTTTCTTATTAATTTCATTCTTTCCTCTCCTTATGAAATAATTGTTCTGTCTCGAACGAACCATACAATTATTTCATAAAATAGAAAAAAATAAAAATAAAATCTTTATTTAGAAGTGAATACCATATTCATTCCTAGTTTACATAAACACTCTTTCCGGAACACACTAATAAAAGAACTCCTTGTGGCACAAGGGGTTTGTTGAGGGCACTTTTTATCGATTATACAGCTTTCTATACATCCTTGATATGATAGGCTTTTCTCGTTTTCTAGTTGAGAAGAAAATGTATAAAAAGCTGCATTTAATTACTTCCTACTTAGTATGGCCGGTTGGTACTATTACGGTCCTAAATGAGCCAAAAGCTTGTTGGCTGACATAGTTATCTTGACTTACTTGATACGGATAAGGAAAAGCTATTAATTGAAAATTGCTATCATGTTTCACGTTAGGTAATGTGAAACTAAAAAGCTGACGCTTTGACCCTGGTACTGTTGTATATAATACCTCTTGATCATCAATAACTGTTATCTGCTTCCAATCATTAAGAGCTATAATTGCATACTTTAATGGTTCACTTGTATCATTTCCACTAGAGAACCATAGTTTTTCACCTTCTTTTCCAACCATTACAGATTGCAGCTTATGTATATCATTTGTAATAAACATTTCTTCGTTTAATCCATCTTTTACTACAACATCAGGTTCTATCTCTTTTAAATTATCCAATTCATTTTTATGATTAATCGGATAACGCAGGCTTAAAACCTCTTCTAATACGGATGCTTTGTTGAGATCCATCTCTTTTAATTTGTAGCTAGGTTTTTTAATTACTAAAATTGTAAGCTCCTGTGTGTTTGGCTTAATAGGAATTCTTACACCTATATTTTTAGATGAGTTCGGATTCATAGTAAAAAGATATTTTATGAACTCTTGCTTATTTTTAAGTTTAAAGGAAACTTGTTTAAAATCTTCTAGTACGATTAAACTATATTCTCTTCGCTCATTTAAATTATGATTTATAGAGATATTCACATTTGCTTCATCATCTTCAGGATAAATGGTACTTCCATTATCAATATATTTTCCATCCAAACTGTATAAGCCATATTCAATAGTATTAGCTTTCTGTTCCTCACGCTCACCACTATCAGGTTTTTTTTCAACTTGTGAGATTGTAGTTGAGTTATCGTCTCTTATAAAATTATAGAAAATGAAATAAAACGTAAATACAAAAAACGTTATGATAATAACAGCAATAAAGTAATTCTTCATAGCAGCACCTCTCATTCTAGATAAATAAAAAAGATATGCTTATAGCATATCTTTTATTCTATATTTTTCCACTCTTTATTTTAGTTTATTTCATGACACTCTTATTCCTTTAACGTTTTGAAATAAAATAAAAGTCCGTAAAAGTATACAATTACGAACATATGAAAAAACATCAAAATTGATTATTTTGTATGTCCGTAATAGTTTATAAAAACTTTACGGACGTTCTTTATTTTCCACGAACTTTTACGAACGTTTTTGTCTAGAAACGGATATAAAAATCCGTTAATTGGTGATTGGTATTATGGTTACTGTTAACTACGTTAATCATAGACTCGAGACGTTTATTTTCCATCACATCTAGCTCAAGCATATAGTCTATAAAAGCGATTTTCGATAAGGTAGAAACCATTAATGTTTCCAGATCGTGTTGATCCATTATTTCATTAACTAACTTATAAAGTTCATTTTTTCTGTGTCTCATGGCTTTTTCTTCTATCACAACAGACCTGTCAATTTTAAAAATGCTCATTCTTTCATTTCACCTTCTTACACATAACATAATTAGTTATATTAGTATGCTCAATTTGCTGGTAATATATATGTTAGTTATTCGTATAAGAATAAAAATACAAATAAAACAATATTAGATAACTGATTAATAAGTGTTTTGGAGGATTATTATGATAGCTGATGATTTAGTGCATTTTTATCGATACGGTTTAACTTTTAGAAGAATGTTGTTTAAGGATATGAAACTCTATATCTTTATAACTGTTGTCCTTATGGGATCATTTTCAATATCTGTGTTTTATATTGACAGTTTTTATACAGGTATTTTTATTTTAGATATCACAAAAGAAATTTTAAATGCTCTTTTCCTACTACTTGGTCCAGGTATATGGGGTATTTTTCTTTCCCACAAATCAGAAAAGGTGTTTGGAGAAAAGTTCGAATTAAACGCCAAGAAAGGTATTTTTTTTAATTACAAAAGGGAAAGTGATTTTATAGAAGTATTGATTTTAAAAATTTATCTTGAAAGAAATAATATTGCTTCTAAAGGAGCAGTTGATGAATTGATAGAAACCTTGAAAAAAAGAGAAGAAATTAGAGAAAAAAATTCACTCCCATTGTATGCGAGTTCTTTTGCCTTACTATTTATTCCCGTTTGGTCTGCTACAAATAACTCGATATTTAAATCTATGACTACTTTGAAAGAGATTTATATCTATTTAGTTGTTATTGGGGTTTGTATTATTATTTTTAATGTAGTGGTCGCTTATGTTAAATACATAAATAAGAATTTTATTTTCAGTAATAAACTCGCTCTAGAGGAACTTATTCATAGTTTAACAGCTTTATCTTATGAATATTATATACTTGAAAATAATCTTAAAGAGGATAGCATAAATAATTCTAATGACTCTAGACTAACCATAAAATTCAAGGTAATTAAGAACGTTTTAGATGATTATTATAAAAGGTATCCAGAACGAATATAAATTTACATAAGAAGAATTTAAAAAGGCAGCCAAATATTATATATTTGGCTGCCTTTTTAGCAAAATTACACAACTAGAATTACATTTTATCATTTTGGATTACTAATTGCATTTGAAATATATCTGATTCTGTAATTCCTGCCTTATTTAACTCATCTTGAAGGGTCATTCCCTCTTCGATCTTTATTTTCCTTTTCGTACCGTCTCTTAATGTAAAGATCCTCATTTGATAAATTTAATAATTCCTCCTTTCAAAAAAATTTTAACTTTTTATAAAATCTTTTTAGTTTTAATAGTTTCATTTCACTTCTACTTATATAGGGGATAAAAAATCGTTTGAGCTTCCTCTTAAAATTTTAACAAAAAGAGGTGATCTTATGGATTTATTTTTACTTAGTTCTTTGATTGATGTTACTGGTAAAGCTCTTTATCATGTGATCCGAATTTATTTTCTTATCAAAAAAGAAAGAAACAACATAAAAGTAAAAGGGTAATTTGTATTCCTTTTCTTACAAGATATCAATAATCGGGAAAAGATCCCATTGAATAAAGAACATTTGTTCGTATATAATAAAGAACAAACGTTCTTTATTAAGGAGTTAGTTCAATGGATTATGGGCAGCTACCAAACAGGGTCATTATTTGCATCGACATGAAAAGCTTTTTCGCTTCGGTTTCATCTGTCATACGGGGGTTAAATCCGTTGAAAACAAGGCTTGCGGTTGTAGGAGATATCAAACGGTCGGGATCTGTTGTGTTAGCTGCCACACCTTTATTAAAGAAAGAAGGGATCAAAACAGGAAGTCGCCTCTTTGAAATTCCTAAAAGGAAAGATATCCATGTGGTGAATCCATCCATGGAGAGATATATCAAGGCTTCGAACTATATTTCTAGTTTGGTGTTACAATATGTGGCTCCTGAAGACTTTCATGCGTATAGCATTGATGAGTTGTTTATTGATGCCACAGCTTCTTTGCATTTATTTGCTCGAACACCAGAGGAGCTGGCTCATCGAATACTTAATGAGATCTATCGCAAAACAAGACTGACAGCTACCGCAGGAATCGGTCCGAATCTCTTACTGGCTAAAGTCAGCTTAGATCATGAAGCAAAGCACAGTCCAACAGGGGTTGCTTATTGGCGATATGAAGATATTCCCTTTAAGTTATGGTCGATTCATCCAATGAAGGATTTCTGGGGAATCTCATCAGCTACAGAAAAACGCTTAAACGGTTTAGGGATCTATACGATAAAAGAACTCGCTCTTTCTTCTAAGGAGATGTTACAAAAGGAATTTGGCATCATGGGAGAGGAACTTCACCAACATGCGAATGGGATTGATTTTAGTCGAATTTCAGATGTGTACATACCTAGTTCCCGTTCCTTTGGGAAAAGTCAGATTCTCTTTCGAGATTATACAAGCCGCAAAGAAGTTGAATTATTACTATTGGAGCTATTGGACGATGTTTGTTTTCGTTTACGTATGCATCAAGTAGTGGCTCAAACGATCCATTTATCCATTGGCTACAGCAAACAAACAGGTGGAGGCTTCTCCAGACAAAAGAAAATGGGGAGAGCGTCAAACTTAAGCCAAGATATTTTCCCTTATTGTTTAACCATCTTACATACACATGATAGTGGAATGCCGATTCGCTCCATTGGGATCTCCTTATCAAACACCAGCATTGAAGAAGAGGAGCAAATGAGCTTATTTGAGGATATCGATCAGCGTGAAAGAGCCTATGCTCTTGCCAAAACGATTGATGACATTCGGCTGCGCTATGGGAAGAATAGTGTACTACGTGCATCTAGTCACCTTCCTTATTCAACAGCTCGTTATCGAAACAGCCTTATGGGTGGTCATAAAGCTTAAGGAGGAAAAGATATGGAACAGAGAGGAATGAAAGAAACAATAGCATATTATAAGGGTAGATATAAAGCATACAAAGATTGTTATTCATCTATTGTCGTTTCCTTGTAGGATAGATAACAATACTAAAAATATAGTATTCATAGGATAGATATTTGGAGAGGGATTCAAAGATTGAATTGAAAAAATTATTCTATCATCAGGAGAAGGATTCTGGGTGTCTTAGAAGAAAGTGGAGAGCTAGCCATCCCCACGCTGATGTAGGGTTGTTCCGTTTTATTTGAAGTTATAACTAAGGAAAAACGCAGGAAAATTATATACCTTCTTAGAGAAAGACCAAGGTCTGGAAGAGAATTAGTTGTGTGTATATAATTAAGCCAGCTAAGAGTTTCTAAACACCTTCGAAAATTAAGAGATGCAGGGCTAGTGATCATCAATAAGGATAACCAGAAACATATTTATCATTTGAATGCGGAACCCCTTGCAGAAATTGATAACTGGTTTGCGTCTTATCAAAAATACTAGCCAAATAAGTTAGATACTCTAGAACAATTATTAGGTGAGGAGGAGTAACGTATGCTAGCAGCTATAGAAAAGAAAGAGGATGGCTATATAGCCACATATAATCGGCCACTTAATCATTCAGTTGAAAAGGCTTGGGCTACTTTAACAAAGAATGATAAATTGCAAAAATGGATGTCAAACTTAGAAGTTGTAGACCTTCGAAAAGGTGGAACAATTAAGTTCAATATGAATGACGGGACAGGTAACTCTTTTGATATTTCAATCTTAGATTTTGAAGAACAATCATACTTGCAGTATGAATGGGGAGAAGGTTGGGTTCAATTCGAGTTATCTCCTAAAGATGATGGATGTTTATTAGTATTAAAAGAATATATCCCTCGCCTCAGTGATCATACTCCAAAAGATTTATCTGGATGGCATGTATGTCTAGTTATGTTTAGTGCTGTATTGGAGGGTCAATATATGGATTTCCCAAAAGGAGAATGGGAAAAATGGTACGAGAAGTATGTAAAGCTACTCAACCAGTTATAGTTCATTCAAAAATCCTCAACAAATGGGTACTGTAATAGAATAAGGGTCGTAAGAAATGACCAATTTTTTATAAAAAAATCATCCAATTGAATGTATTAAAAGCGTGTTTTCGTTAACCTTTTTCAAAACACGCTCTTTCTCTTTGCCCATATATCAAGGTTTATATTGTGAATTTGATCAAACTTTAATTCAAAACTAGACAACAAGAAGGAATATGAATCCTAATTCTGAAACACGATTATCAATGTAGACACGGCTACTTCGATAAAAGCCATCAAAACAACAGCTTTTTTAAAAGGAGATCTTGATAAAATGAAAAAATGGAGTCCATTCTCTACTATGCAAGAGCAATACATAGGGTTAAAGGAAATGATAAATAAGCAAGTAGAAATAGCTCAACCTATTTTAACAGAAGAGCAAATGGAACAGATTAATTTCACTTTAATTGAGGCATTACATACAAATAAACAAGTGTACCTTACCTATTATAAGCAAGGCCAATGCATAACAGAGACAGGATTCATTCAGTTTGTTGATTCTCTTGAGAATTTATTTATTTTCATTGATGACGTGTTTGTGTTAAAGAATAAAATGAGATTAAGCGAGCTAATTGATGTTCGCTTGGCTTAGTTCCTGAAGAAGTCGTGTACAGGATGCATTTATTTTGGTGGAGGTATATTCATGTACTATATTGGAGTATACACGTTACGTGATAGCTCAAAGAGATGAATGTAGTGGTTATATTGTAGTTAGAAACGCTACGTTTGAAGATTATGTTAGGCAAGGAGAACGCTGGAGTAAATATATCGGTTATAAAGAGAAATATATATGGAAAGTCTATAACGTTAAATAAATAGTAAAAAACTTCTACAAAGGAGAAAAAGTAAATCTAATTTAGAGACTGGTTGACTTTTCTCTAATCCATAGATATTGATTTGTTAATAGTTATATTGATTACTGCAGAGTTTTACCACATTAAAACAAAGATAATTACTAATGAGTAACTACCTTTGTTTCTAATTGTCATATTGGGAATTATTAGTTTACATGTATTAAGTTAGTGTATGCTTCCTTTATTTTGGTCCATTTAAGTTGTTTAGTAAATTCTACTTTGTAATCTGCTCTATCAAGGATATTACCTACTCCTACAGCAAACATTCCACTTGCTTTAATAGCATCTATTCCTACTACAGCATCTTCAATGCCTATTGATTTTTTAGGATCAGCATTTAATTTCTCACATGCTGTTATGAAAATTTCAGGATCCGGTTTTGATCTTTTAATTTTTGCTGCATCTACGCAGTAATCAAAGGTTAGATTTAATCCAAGTGCTTTTAAAACTGTACCTGCGTTTTTAGAGACGGAAGCTACTCCAATTAGTATTCCCTCTGCCTTAATACTCTTAATCAATTCAGGTATTCCTGGAAGAATATCTTCAGGGGAAAGATTGGTTAAATAGTTACAATACAATTCGTTTTTTTGACTAGCTAATGTTTCTTTTTCTTCTAAGGGAAAGTCATTTTGACGATTTCCATGTTTTAAAATTAATTCAAGGGAATCTAGACGACTAACGCCTTTTAAGTTTTCATTAAACTCTCTATCTATTTTAATATCTAGTTGATCTGCAAGAGCTTTCCAAGCTAAAAAATGATACTCAGCTGTATCTGTAATAACGCCATCTAGGTCAAATATTACAGCATCTATATAACGATTATTCATTGATTAATCCCCTTTTTTGGTGGTATTATCTCTTAGTTTAGCTACCTAAAAATTTTATAGATTAACGTTAATATCTTGAGTTAATAGGTATTCCTCGTGTCCTATTTCTACTATTAATTCTGGCCCACAAACCTTGGTTATATTAATTTCATTTTTAGTTAACGAGATACTTAATTTAGTTCCTCGATATTGTATTAGAAATTGAATTTCTTCCCATTCAGCTGGAAGTTCGGGATTAAGAGCTAGTCGATCTTTTTTAAAAGTAATATTAGCAAATCCATAAACAATTGCTAACCATATTGCGCCTAAGGAAGCTGCATGAATTCCTTCATCAGAAGATTTAGGGTTAGGTCCTAAATCTATTAAACAAGCTTCTTTAAAAAACTTGTAGGCAATAGTGATTTCTCCACATCTTGCTGCAACAATTGCATGAATTGCTTTGCTAAGCGAAGAGTCATGGATAGTATGTTGTTCATAATAATGTAAGTTATCTAAGATTACATCCTTGGAGAATAAATCTGGAAATAGATATAATAACATTACAACATCTGCTTGCTTTAAGATTTGCATCTCATTTACTTCTTTTCGTGAATAGTCTAATAAAATACTCTGGCTACCTTGTTTTTTCTTATAAGAAGTTAGGTCTATTTCGGGTTTATCTAGAAATGTATCATCTTGCGGGATGATATTGTTATCATTCGGCCTAGGTAAGTAAATTCGATCAAGGAAATCTCGACATAGTTCAACAAGTAAGTCATCAACTTCATCGTACATAGCCATAAAGTAAAGAGCTTGTTCCACGTTGTAATAAGCCATATAATTTGTATAAGCATTATTGTTAATATGCTCAGTATATTCATCTGGCCCAATTACATTATTAATAACAAGTTTTCCATTTTCTTCTGTTGCACGGCTAATCCAAAAACGACTTGTTTCTTTAAGCAATGCTAAACCTTCTTTTTTCATAAATTCGTCATCAATTGTTGCCTGATAGTAATTTACGACTGCATAAGCTATGTCAGCAACAATGTGATGTTCTGCCAATGCCGAAGAAACCTTTTGGCGTTCACCTGTTTTAATATTAATTGCTGCATATTCAGGGGTTTCTTCTTCGCCAGAGAACGCACTCTCCCAAGGGAAAAGAGCACCACTATATCCGTTCTTTATAGCTTTTTCTTTAGCTTGTTCTAATTTTAAATATCGATAGCGAAGCAATTGTTTAGCAATTTTGGGCTCATTAAGAAGGTGGAAAGGTTTAATAA